>OLRK01002204.1_pt1 | contig 12937 bp, 10 predicted proteins | sample 1672911 | NCBI WGS metagenome assembly OLRK01 (sample SAMEA3136736, study PRJEB25190) | human gut metagenome | biome: human gut; feature: human-associated habitat; material: faeces | place: Austria | collected 2013 | reverse complement strand
ATCTGCAATTTTCAAGGTTCATTTGAGCCTATTTTTTCGACTCAGTTTTTTCATACTTCACTTGACACTACCTACGATAAGCAGGTTCTCTTTGAACTCCACATTCTTCGATTCTCCTGCAAGAATTTTTTCTATGATTATAATAACACTTCCCAATAGTATAACCATCTGTGCTTTGCCCATTCACAAACTGAGCTGCTGTTGAAGGGCTGCCAGAACGGTAATTATTTTTCCATTATACACAGGACAGGACAAAAATCAACTTCCATTATCAAGAGGTGAATGCTAATTTCTTTGTGAATTTTCTGCGAACTCCTTCAGCTGCTTTTTATGGCGGTACATCATACCGTCCGCCCGTTTAATCATATCTCCCACCCGGGTATCCCCCGGTTCTGCCGCAGCATATCCACAGGCAATCTGCATACAGATATACTCTGAATTCCGATTATAATCCTGCTGCATCAAATCCAGCTTTTTCAGACACTGTTCTATTGCATATGGAAAAGAGTCTGGCTTTCTCTCCCATACAACCAGAAATTCATCACCGCCAATGCGGTAACAGGTTCCCTCCCTGCCGCAAGCTTCCTGAATCAGACCGGCAGCATCCACAATATAGCGATCTCCGGCTTCATGTCCAAATGTGTCATTATAATATTTGAGATTATTCAAATCACACACCGCAAGCCCAATCTCCCCTAGCATCCCCTGACAGCTCTGCTCCCAGCGTTCATAAGCATTTCGGTTATACAGGCCTGTCAGCAAATCCGTCACCGCCAGTCTTTTGTAAATTGCATTTTCCTGTCCCTCCTTCAGCTGTATGGAAAGATCGTAAATAACACTCCAGGAAACACAGCCCACAAACAGCAGGCTTGCCAGACCGCCAGCCCTGTAGGTATCCAGAGTATTGCGATAAAATCCCCAAAAATCCCAGGCTGTAGAAACCAGGATAATCATGGTAGGAAAAAAAGTAGCCTTTACTTTATAATCAGCCCCATGCTTTCTAAAATAAAAAAACATCCCTGCAAACATCGTTCCAAATGCAGCCAGCAAAAGAAGATGCGTTGTAAACACAGTTTCCTTGAACTCCCGGATTCCCTTCACATGAAGCCCAACGCTGACAGCCATATTCAGCAGACACAGGAAAAAATACAAATTCTCCCACCAAAGCTTTATCTTCATATCCCAATAGTAAATGGAAAAACAGAAAAACAGAATTGGAATCTGCAGAAACAGAAGATATCCCGCATAAGACAGGGCAATGTGATTAGAGGCCAGAAGATTGACCAGCTCACTTCCCCTGATAAACCACAGCCCGACCACAATCAGCAGTGCAGAAAAATAAAAGCTTTCCCGGCTGTTTTTTAACTCTCTGCGGACAATCCCCCAAAACAAAAGCACCATTACGCCAATCACAAAAGTCAGAAAATAAATAACCGCCGCAGGCAGGGCATGAATCAGCCGCTCCTTAAACATCTGCTGCCGATCCCCTAACCAGAATACAGGAGAAACATTCTCATCATGGTAATAATGATACTGGATCTCAACCAGAACCTGGCTCTCGGCCTGGGAAAGTTTTACAAAATGAAAAAACTTCCCAGGAACCCTTCCCACTGCCGTAGTTCCATTATCCAGAGAATGTATCAGCCCCCCGTTCTGGTAAACCTTTACGGTCTGCCGATCAGAAACAAAATGCAGACACCGTCCGGAATCTCTTGAAAAATCAAAACCAAATTCGTATGTAATCGTCCCGTTCTCTCCCCTCCATACCTTTTCCGGAAAAATCTGCCGGGTTTCCGGCACATCCAAGCCATACCGATCCGCCTGGGAATACAAAAAACCCCAACAAATAAGAACTGCTCCGATTATCCCAGTAATAATAATAATTTTTTTATATCTGTCCACATGAAATCCTTTCTGACGACATTTCCTTTTCTAATATTTTACCTTATTTTCTCAGAACATACAATGAACTCTTTCTTTCCCTGATGCCGCTTCTTTCTATTGAAGCTGTTCCGGACTTGTGATAAAATGTATGGGTAATATGCTTAGAAAGAGAGGGTGCAAATTATGCGAAAAAATCGTCTTGTTGCGCCTGTTGTAAAGTGGGTTGGCGGGAAACGCCAGCTTTTAGATGATTTAACACCGCTGTTTCCAAAACGGGTCTCCTCCTACTGCGAACCTTTTTTAGGAGGCGGCGCCGTTTTATTTCAGCTTCAGCCCAACACTGCCCATGTTAATGACATCAACTCCGAGCTGATTCAGATGTACGAGGTAATCCGCGACAACGTAGACGAGCTGATTGAAGCCCTTGGAACCCACCCCAATGAGGCGGAACACTTTTATCAGGTTCGAGACTGGGATCGGGATCGGGAAAAATACCAGCAGCTCAGTCCTGTGGATCGAGCTGCCCGGATTATTTATTTAAACAAAACCTGCTACAACGGGCTTTTCCGGGTAAACAATGCCGGACAGTTCAACACGCCTTTCGGTCATTACAAAAACCCGAATATTATCAATGAGCCGACCCTGCGGGCTGTCAGCTCCTACTTTCAGAAGGCCAGCCTGACCTTTACCAGCATGGACTATGCCGAGGTTCTTTCCAGTGTAAAAAAAGGAACCTTTGTCTATCTGGATCCGCCCTATGACCCTGTTTCTGATACCGCCAACTTCACTGGCTATGCCAAAGGCGGCTTTGGGCGTCCGGAGCAGATTCGCCTTCGGGAATGCTGTGATGAGCTGAATCGCCGGGGAATCCGGTTTATGCTTTCCAACTCAGCCACAGACTTTATCCGGGAACAATATGCCGCCTATGATATCACCATTGTTAAGGCCAAACGCGCCATCAACTCCAACGCAGCCAAGCGGGGGCAGGTAGACGAGGTGGTTGTGAGAAACTACAAATAAAAGAAAAGGCTGCACAGAGCCAGGTCTGGCAGTAAGCCGGACTTTCCAGGTTCTGCAGCTTAGGAGTAAGCCCATGAGTGAAAAAGCAAAAGGCCAGAACGATCGGGCCTGGGAGGCTCTGTTTGAAAAATATGATATTCTTTCCCACATCCGTCAGGAGGGAAAATTCGTGATTTCTGCGGCGCAGATCAAAGAATACCGGGAACCGCGGCTTATGGCCAAATTTGATCACCGGATCAATCTGCCGCAGATTTTTTCTGAACATCAGCTGGCAATTCTTCCCATTTCCCGAGGCGATTATGTCATTTCCCATTTTGACGCCTACCAGCCATTTCCGGAACCAGTCTCTTCCATCATCCATCTGTCTCTCCCCTCCGGGCTTCAAAGCCTGAATGCCAATCACATCCCCAGCGAAGCCATCGCCATCAGCTGCGCCCTGGCATCTGGAATGCTGGCAGATTTTCTGGAGGAGGATGGGCTTTTACCTACCGTTTCCGGACGGATGGGTTCCGGACAGTTTGATTTTCATATTCAAAACCGTATAACCCAGCTCCCTGTTCCTGTCTCTGTCAATAATTCACAGATTGAAATTGATGCTGCCTTTGAGGGCGCCTTCAGTCTCTCTCTTCTGGAGGCAAAGCGGGATCTTTCCGAGGATTTTCTGATCCGCCAGCTGTATTATCCATTCCGTACCTGGTCTGGTCGGATGACAAAAAAAATCAGGCCGATCTTTCTCGTCTATTCCAACGGAATTTTCAGCCTGTACGAATATGAATTTGAAAATCCGGAATCTTACAATTCCCTGATTCTCGTTAAACAAAAAAACTATTCCATAGAAGATACTGCCATCAGTCTTCAGGATTTAAAGGAAGTACTCCAAAGGACAAATACGGTTCCGGAACCGGAGATTTCCTTTCCTCAGGCAAACAGCATGAAACGAATCATTAACCTTTGCGAGCTTCTCTCCGCCCAGGAGCTGAGCCAGGATCAGGTAACAGAACAATATGCCTTCGATATCCGGCAGACCAGCTACTACACCGACGCAGCCCGGTATCTCGGTCTTCTGGACCGCCGCTACGGAGACGGACGCCGGCCTGTCTACTTTCTCACTCCTCTGGGAAGAAAAATGATGAACCTGGGCTACCGCCAGCGACAGCTGGCTCTCTGCGAAGCCATTTTAAAGCATCGGCCTTTCCGGGAAACCTTTCGCCTGTATCTGGAAACCGGCATCATGCCGGACGCCTCAGCCATTGTTTCTGTCATGAAGCAGTCCGGCCTTTACAAGGTAGAAAGCATGAGCACCTACAAACGCCGTTCCTCCACTGTCAGCGGTTGGATTCACTGGATGCTGTCTCTTGCAGAGGGGTGAAAGCCCCTCTCACATTCACATCTACCTGGTTAAACGGAATTTCAATTCCATTCTTGTCAAATTCCTCCTTAATGCGCTCTATCATCTCCCAGCGCACAGTCCAGTAATCCGCTGTTTTTGTCCAGCCCCGGATTCCCACAGTCACGGAGCTGTCTCCCAGATTTCCTACATAGGCTGTAATCCCATCCTCCTTCAGTACCAGCGGATTGTTCTCAAACAGACGGTACATAATCTCCTTGGCCAGCTTCATATCAGAGGTATATCCAATACCAACCTCCAGATCCACCCGACGCTTTTCCTGACCGGTTACATTAACTACCACTCCATTGGAAATGCTGCCGTTGGGAATCGTGACCTTTTTATTATCTACAGTAAGCAGTGTTGTATAAATCAGCCCTACACTGACAACCGTTCCCTCAATATCTCCAAAAATAATATACTCTCCTATGACAAAGGGACGGCTGATCATAATCATCAGACTTCCTGCCACATTTTTCAGGCTTTCCTGCAGCGCCAGACCGATTGCAAGGCCTGCGGAACCTAACAGGGCAATAATCGATGCAGAAGGAATGCCCATATTGTCAGCTGCAATAAATACAGCCAGCGTATAAATCGCCACCTCGGTCAAGGTGGTAAGCATCCGCATCACATTCACATCCAGGGACGCCCGCTCCATGGCATTGTTCATAATACGGCTGATAATCTTCACAATCCGGCTGGCAATAAAAAGAATCAGCAGGGCAATCAAAAGTCTTACTATAAAATCAAGGATTCCCGGGCCCCAGCCCTGCATTGTGTTCATCATCGCTTCCGTATCCAGCCTGGGAAGCGTCCGATACCAGATTCCTGTTCTCAATCCATTCATATTGATATTTTATCCTTTCTCGTTTTCCACAAAGAGCAGGCGGCTGCCTTGTGTTTTCCACATGCTCTCTGTTTTCTCCACATTACTGTCCCAAAACCTTCCCCAACAGCTCCTCTTCTCTGGAGAACAGCAGGTTTTTATTATACTGATAATACCGTTCACAATCATATTCCTGCAGAAACTCGATACTGTAGAAGCCCGTATTCAGCTCCGTTACAAACAAAACCATTTCCTGGCTTCCCCCAAAGGCCGCCTCCATAAAATCAAAGGCATGTTCTAACTTTTCTCCGGCAGCCTCTGCCATATCCTCATATCGATCACTGTCCTGCCCGAAATTTTCCCGCAGAGCTTCCCATACCTGCGTCCCATCTGCAAAATCTCCGGCACGAAGCTTTTTCAGATCCTCCTCAAAATACGCCAGCACCGCCCGCCGGGTGCGGTATTCCATTCTGGAAATCAGCCCCTGCTCCAGGCGCATTTCCATTTGCTCCTGAAACTCTGCCGTCATGGCTGCAAAGGCCTCAATGCCATTTCCTTCAAAAGCTCCGCTTTTGTGCAGCTCCTTCATCCATTCCATCCGCATAGCCATAATCCGCCCCATCCGGCTTACCTGGCGAAACTCCTCATTCAGTCCGGAGAGAAGAAGCCCTACCACACTGATCCGCTCGTCAAAGGCCGCCCGCTCCAGCTTTTCCACTGCTGCTTCGGAAATTTCTCCCTCCAGAATCCGCTCTACCTGATAATCATTTTTATACTTATAATGAAGCTCCAGATAGTTGGCAAAATCCTTGGCAATTTTGGGGAACTGGATATATTCCTGGATCAGCTCCCGGTCTGCCTTTTTCCCCAGTTCCTCATACACCTGAATCAGCTGAGAAAGATCCTCCCAGCCCCGGGGCGTGACAAAAAGCCGCCCATCTACCGTTGTTTCAATCTGACAGAAGTTCTGCCGGCGGATATTCAGATATTCCCGCACTGCCGGATGAATGTCTGCCTTTACTGCATATTCCTTCCAGACATCAAAATCCGGCTCCACATCAATTCTGCGGATACGATCCAGGGTTACAATATCAAAATCCCGTACAGACTTATTGTATTCCGGCGGATTTCCTGCAGCTACGATGATCCAGCCCTCCGGAATCCTGTGATTGCCGAAGGTCTTTCCCTGAAGGAACTGAAGCATGGTCGGAGCAAGGGTTTCTGATACACAGTTAATCTCATCTATAAACAGAATGCCCTCAGCCAGCCCAGTCTGCTGGATTTTATTATAAACAGCCGCCACAATCTCACTCATGGTATATTCTGTTACTGCATACTCTCTGCCCCCGTACTCTTTCTTCTCAATAAAAGGAAGACCGATGGCGCTTTGCCTTGTGTGATGGGTAATAGTATAGGCCACCAGACCGATTCCGCATTCCTGGGAAATCTGCTCCATAATCTGTGTTTTTCCTACTCCCGGCGGGCCAATCAACAGCACAGGTCTTTGCCTGACGGATCCAATGACATAGGAGCCAAACTCATCCTTTTTCAGATAAGCCTCTATGGTATCCTTTATTTCCTGCTTTGCACGTTTAATGTTCATTTCTTTTCTCCTGCTATTCTATCTCTATAGGTTTCTCCTGTTTCATCTCCAACAGCTGTTCCGGCTCCAGAATTACCTTCATGGCCCAGGCCGGGACGGAAATATCCGTATACTGCTCCTTCACAAACACAAAAGCAGTATCATACACAGGACGCTTTACCGGATAAATCCCCTCTCCATCCGTAAAATACAAAAGTCCTTTCAGCCGGTGAAACTCTCCCCGGCCAAGCATCTGATTTACATACTCAAAGGCCGGACGGAAATCCGTTCCGCCCTGTCCGATAATCGAAAACTCCTGCATATACGCTTCCATCTCCTGACGGCAGGTGATCCTTCTGTCCTGCTGCACCTGATCATCACATTGGATAATATGAATATTGGTCTTTTTAAAATAGCTGTCTGACTGACACAGCACACTGTAGGTTTCCTCCAGAAACCGCCGAACCAGATCTCCAGAACAGGACATGGAGGTGTCAATCACCAGAACAAAATCCTCAATCCGGCTGACCTCCTTTGATTCCAGCGGCTCTACCAGCGGCATGTTTCCGTACAGGGAAAGACCATAGGTATAAAACACATAATCAAAGGAATCCTCATCCACCTGCATTTCTTCCCGCAGTACAGAAAATTTCTGCAGAAATCTGCGATAATCATAGCGGCTTCTGTTTTCCACCTGCACCTGCTCCAGAAGGCTTTTTGTGTCCTCGTCCTGCTGGTTTCCCATGGTCTCCATTTCAGTCTGAAGCTTCTCCCGGTTATTGCTCCACTGGTTCTGCCGCACAACACCTGTTTTCGGCGCATCTGGCGGAAGCTGCCAGTACTGATGATCATCCACCAGAAATTCCGCCTCCAGACGCTCCAGCTGCCGTTCTGTCAGCTTCATTTCTTCCAGAGCCTTATACACACCTTCTGCGTTCAGAACCTGCAGACGCTGCCTCAGACGCCCGTACCAGTCCATCCGAAAGGGAGGTGTCTGTATATGAACGCATTTCAGATAAAGACCGTCTATCACAGATTCCGCCGCAATATCACAGGACAGATTCCACATCCTGCCCTCCCGCCTGCCCATGGTATCCATATGACAAAACAGACAGTGGAGTACCATGTGAAGATATGCCCGATTCACGAGCACCCGGCCCCTCCGGTACAAATCACAGAGATATTCTCCATGATAATAAATCACAAAGCCATCTGTTCCCAGCCCCCGACAGGCCGGATCCATCTCAAAGCCAAGGCTGCTGAGTGAAAGATCCAGATAGCGCATATTCAAATATAATTCATTTCTGGAATTCTGAAGAATCCGCGTACACAGTCCCACTACATCCAGCTCCTGGAGCTGCCTGTGTCTTGTAGGATCGATCATATATTTGCCTCCATCCTTTATGATTTCTCTCTGCTGCAGCTTTCATGCTGGTTTACAGTTCAAATCTTCTGCGCCGACGGCCCTTAGAACCATCATCTGCCGCCTGTCCCCCGGCATTTCCTCTGCCGGCCTCACCAATCTGCTTTTCGTCCTTCCGTTCATGCCGGTAATCCATCAGCCAGCTGACCATCTCCGTATCCTCTGCCTCTCTGGCCAGAGCAATCAGTGCTTCTATCCGATCCGTCAGCTGATTTTTTCCCTCTTCCGCTGGAACCGGCTCTTCACCGTCTCCTGCCCTCTCCAGAATTTCTGTTACCAGCCATGGCAGCCGCCCCGGCTCCAGACTGGCTCTCCGCCCTTTCTGAGGACTGTCCGCTTCAATCAAAAGCCGCCCTGCCGCATTCCAGTGCTCTTTTACATATTTCCGGTACATAGCTTCAAAACGAGGTGTCAGCTCCACAGGATACAGAAGGCGTCCCAACGCCAGCTCTGTCACCAGCTCTTCTGATTCCTGTACCTTCACATGAGGAAACAGCTCATCATAGCCTCGAAACTGAAACTGCCGGTTCACAAAGCAGTAACGGTACCGGTGACCGCAGCCATGGGTTTCAATAAACAAAATGCGGGCTGGTGTATTTTCCACAGACTCCTCATAATACTCCGGAAAAATAAGCCGCGCCTGGGTGGTTTTTCCATCTGCCTCCCTCCGCCAAAGCGTTACCCGGAGAGTCTGACGAAGTTCTGACAAAAGCTCCTTAAAGCCGGATCGTTCTCCTGCAAATTCTGTAAATTCCAGATGTTCTACGCCCTGAACCCCGGCAAACAGTCCGGTTCCCAGATCCGTAAGGCGACCGTAAGCATGAAGCCGCCTCAGCTCCTCACAGCCGTAAAACCCGTAAGCGCCGATTTTCACCAGATGAGACGGGAGATAAACCTCCTCCACGCTGCTCCCTGAAAGCACATAAGCGCCCAGTTCAGTTACCGGACGCCCCTCCACTTCCTCCGGGACTACCACAACAGTCCCGGGATTTTCTATTTTATCAATACAAACCGTTTCTTTTACAATCCGGTAAGAAATTTCCATCTTCCTGCCTTTCTGTCCTCTGCTGCCTTTTTATGCAGCTTACATCTATTTTATATCAGAATCCGAACAAAAAACCAACCATTTTCTTCCCCGCAGTCCAGAATTCCGCCCCATTTCTCTACACAGGAAGCAACGCTGCCCATGCCCAGTCCGTGTCCTTCTCCCCGCTGGGACAAAGGAAGCCCTGTCTCTGAATCAAATTGAATTCTTCCTGCATAAGTATTTCGGATCTCAAAGATAATCTGTCTGCGAATCTGCTGTACCTTAATGGTCAGCTTTCTGCTTCCCCATTTTTCCACCTCAGTACAGGCCCGTACTGCATTGTCCAGAAGATTGCCCAGCATCACTGCGATTTCCCACTCATATTCCCCGATATTTTCCGGAATCTCTGCCTGTACAGTTACATGAATCCAGTTTTTTCTGGCCATTCTGACATAGTAGGAAATCACACCGCTGATTGGAAGATTCTGGCAATAGCGCTTTACAGAAAGTCTGGCAGGCAGCTCCTGCATCTGCGCCAGAAGCTGATCCATCTGTTCATAACAGCCTGTCTCCATCAACGCTTCCGCTTTGGCAATAAACTGACGATTATCCAGGTTAAACTGCGTAATCCGCCGCTCCACCCGCTGAATTTCCTCTGTCTCCTGCTTCAGAATCTGACCGCTTGCCTCTAACACCCGCACAGCCTGCTCCCGGCTCTGCTCCCGTTCCAGGCGATCCAGCACCCGAAAGGCCATTACAATCATTCCAAATACATTCAGCAAATATAAAAGCGGAACTACATTGCGGATACAGGCTATGGGCAGCCCCCGCATAGCGCCAAGTATCAGATAATTCCCTGTAATAAACATGATAAGAATTAAACTGAAAAGTCCCCATTCCTTCCGATACACCTCCTGAGCCTTCCAGTAGGCCGGACGAAAATGGCAGCACAAAATCACCAGAAGCAGTGCATGAAAAATCACCACGGCTGTAATTCCCAAACTCAGGGAATGATTGAGACAGTAAACGGTTCGAACTACAAGTCCCCCCAGATTTCCATAAAATGCTCCGGTCAGTGCCGTAAAAACACCTCTTGCATCCCAATATTCTGACAGAAAAATTCCCACAACTATCACCGGCAGTCTTCCTATCAGAACATTTTCATAACAATGCTCCCCTGTTCCGTTTATATATCGCATATACTCAAAAAACCAAAGCTCCAGCTCCATAAAAATCAAAGCAGCTATGGTTATTTTCCAGCTGAATCTTCTCTTTAAAAAAAGAGCCATATAGATCCCCAGAAATACATCCGTCAGACAGAATGTGATCAAACGATACTCTGCCATCGCCGTCCTCCTCTACAACACAATCCGGGCCAGAAAGGTTTCATTTTCCCGCCTGCACTGAAAATCTGCTCTATTTCTTTCTGCATAATAAGCCGCGCTTTGAAGACCGCTTCCATAATCCACGCCTCTCTTCGTCACAGGAAGCCCTGTTTCCGGATGAAGCCGGATATCATTTCTGCAGCTGCAGGAAACCTCTATTCCCAGCATATTCTTTCTTCCCCACAGCCTCACATTCATCCAGCGCTTCTCCGGATTCTCCAGTTCTCTGCACATTCGGATGGCATTGGCCATCAATCCCCCTGTGATAGCAGCCGCATCCCAGTCATCCAGCTTCAGTTCATCTGAAAACTCAACGCGGAGATCCGTCCGAATTCCCAGGTCCTTTGCCTCAGCCTCATAGGACGCCATAATTCCGTTGATAGCCGGATTGGCACATCGTCTGTTTCCTGCCGTCAGCTCTGTCATCTGCTTCATCTGGTTTAAGACCTGCTTCACCTGCTCATAGTCTCCATCTGCCATCAGCTGCTGCATCAGGCGGATAAGATGTCTTCTGTCATGAACGTGAACTGCGATTCTGTTTTCCGTTTCATGCAGCTCCTGAAGCTCGTATTTCAAAGCCCGGATTCCCCGTTCCAGCAGTTCTCCTGATTTCATAGCCTGACGCTCCTTATGAAGACGCCACACCATCCAGAACATCATGACATACAGGCTGTATACTGTTAAAATAACAAACACCACTGCCCAAAAAGCCTCCGCTGCCCGGGATGTTCCATACATAACCACCCCGATTCCCCATGCTGCGAAGTAAAAGCCTGCTGTAGCCACACAGCTTTTTCCCCAGCCGCTCTTCGAAGCTCTCTGGTTTTCCCGGTAAACCGGCACAAAAAAATGCCACAGTAAAAGCAGGATACTCAGATGAATGGGGATTCCCAGAAACGGAATCCAGGCCGGATATCCCACAGCTGCTCCCAGATACTCCGGAATCATCATCCCCGCCAGCAGACACATGCTGGACAGGACTCCTGTAAATATGCCTCTGGAATCTCTGTATTCTGAAAGATACAGAGCCACCCCCTGAGCTGCAAGAATCCGCAGTCCCGCCATCAGGAAAAAAAACTCCTTATTACTGTCCCACGGGAGCGCCGCGATCTCCACTGCTATCAGAAGGATTACGGTTCCCAGAAGAATACTCCCAGTCTTCTTCAGAGAATATCTCCTCGCAGAAAAAATCATCAAAAAAAAGCCGAGGAAAATATGGGCAATGCAGTTTATGATAAAATGCCTGATTTCCATGTTTCATTCTTCCCCCATAAATCAGAAAGGCCGGAACGGAAAATCCGCTTCCGGCTGTCCTGTAAATGTCCCATGCTCTTTCCTATCTGCGATCCATTCTGGAAAGGAACTCCAGATATCCCCGCTTTGTTTGAGACAGACTGTTTCTGCTGATTGGAATAATACTTCCGTCTGACATCAGAAAATCATGAGCCATCATTTTTTCTACATGATCCATATTCACTACAAAGGATTTGTGCGGCTGAATGAAGCGGCTGTCCTGAAGAAGCCGATCCAGCTCCTGCTCAAACGGTTTACGAATATATACACTTTCATACACCTTTCCCTGTTCCATATAAAAGTGCATAACCCGAGCTACATTCTCCACCGCAATCAACTGCTCCAGTTCAATGCTCACAATTCCATTGCGCCCTTTAAAGGTATAAATATCCTCTTTTTTAGGACGCAGCTGAGATACAATCCGATCCATGCATTCTGTAAATTTCTGCGGCTCTACCGGCTTTAACAAATATCCGCTTGCAAATACATCAAACGCTCCCATAGCGTATTCCGGCGATCCGGTCACATAAACAATCGCACTGCGCAGGCTGTATTTGCGGATTGTCTGCCCCAGACTGATTCCATCCTGCTCATCCATGATAATATCCAGAATATAGATATCATACCGTTTTCCCCGTTCCAGCTGTGCTACCAGCTCAGATGCTGTATTAACCCGCTCCACAGAAAACGGCTGTTCCTGATGGGTACTGCGATACTCCTCAACCAATTCTATAATCTGATTCAAGTCGCGTTCGTCATCATCACACACGATAATCTTTAGCATAAGTCTGTCCCTTCTCCAAAACTGTGTTAATATGCTCGTATTCTCCCCATTTCACTCTATTGTACCACTGCATCTCTATATTTGCAATCCGAGCAGATTCTGTCTGTTTCCCTGCCCGCGAGCCTCTCCACCTGCGGCGGGTCGCTTCTGCGACGAAATTCTCTGCCGCCGTATGGCGATCCCCGCAGAGCGTTGTTATTTCATAGGATGCCATTTCCTATGAAATAAAAAAATACAGACTCCTGAAACAGAAATCTGTATTTTGATAATAAAAAGAGCGCGAGACGGGACTCGAACCCGCGACCCCGACCTTGGCAAGGTCGTAC
>OLRK01002201.1_pt1 | contig 12959 bp, 12 predicted proteins | sample 1672911 | NCBI WGS metagenome assembly OLRK01 (sample SAMEA3136736, study PRJEB25190) | human gut metagenome | biome: human gut; feature: human-associated habitat; material: faeces | place: Austria | collected 2013 | reverse complement strand
CTTGCGGGAAAACGCCCCACAGGGGCCTTTTCGGATTCCGCAAGGTTCGAGAAAGACCGGCGAAAGCTTCAATGTTTGGTGCGGTGCTATTCTTCTACATAAATCCCATCCTGCGGCTGACTGACATCGACTGCAATATCCTCTTCCGCCACAGTCTCTTCGCTCGCGCCCAGAACCTGTTCAGGGTCAATCGCTTCACCATTCGCATATAATTCCAAATGCAGGTGACTTTCCTGTCCGGACTCTGCATAGCCGATTGTTCCCACCGTACCAATCACATCACCCGCGCGCACGCTATCGCCTGCGCTGACCTTCAAATCGTCAGCCAGGCACTGATACACGGCCTGTTTGCCGTCGGTCAAGTTAATGACGACCGTACCACCATACTGTGCATCGACCTCAGCCCGCTCGACCGTGCCGTCCGACACAGCATACACACGCATACCCGACTGAGCGGCATAATCGGTTCCGGTGTGTACCCGCCAGTCGCCCATGGTTTCGTCCTTGACCAGCGTGTCGCCCGAGAATGCCTTCAGCACCTCACCGTCTACCGGTCTGACCCAGATGGGTGCTGGCTGTTCGGCTGCGGTCTCCTCCTTAGGCTGCTCGGCCTCGGGCGCTGCCTCGGGTTCGGGCTCTGGCTCAGGCTGCACCACTGGTTCGGTTGGCTCGGCGGGCAGATCCACGTCGGGCACAGCGACCGGGGTCTGCACGGCGGTATCGCTGCTCGACGGCAGATAAACCGTCTGGTCGGTCTGGTCGCTCTCCCCTGCCGAAAAGAACAGGACATAACTGGAAACCGCGATGACAACCAGACAGATGGATAAAATGACATAGAAACTGCGGTCGGACTTGTTCGCCTGACCGGTATATCCCTGCTTGCGCATACTCTGAACACCTCCGGGGATAGTATCGGCTGGGCTGCGCTGGTTTATACCGGATTTTCGCGAAGAAAGCGACCGGTTATTCTGTCGAAATCGTGGTCAAAGTCGTGCCCGGATAGTAATGCGCCAGAATTTCATCGTAGGTCTGTCCCTGCTCGGCGCTGTGCTTTGCGCCCCATTGGCTCAGCCCCACGCCGTGACCGTAGCCGGTGGTGGTAAAAGTCAGAGTATTGCCGTCGATCTTGACCGTAAAATTGGTGGAATTGAGTCCCAGCAGTGTGCGCATGACCGTTCCCTTAACCTCCACACCGCCGAACTTCATGCGCACGATGCCGCCCGCCTCGCTGCGCTCGGAAGCCTTGAACCAGCCGGACGGGTCGCCCGACAGATCGGCTGAGGGCAGGGTCTTGGCTGCGCGTTCTCGAATCTCGTCTGCGGTCAGCACGACCGCGTCGTAATACTTGGGGCAGGCCTCACCGCCCGGACTGTCCACCGACTGCAAGTAGGGAATGTCACTGCCCCACACATCGACCGCGCGCTCGGTCTTTTCTCCTGCCGCAGAACTGAACACCGCGACGATGGGCTCGCCCTCGTAGGTCAGCACCTGACCAGCTGTGTCCTCGACCGCCTGCCGGATGACGTCCTGGGCTGTGTTCGCCTGCTCGCCCCAGCGCGCTGCGGCTTCGGTTTTAAGATCGACGAAGGCGGCACAGTGCGCCGGGTCGTCGCACACGTCGGCTTCTTCATGCTGCGCCGGTCTGCCGGTTTTTTGTTTATAAAGTGCGTAAGTACGGGCGGCGACCGCCTGCGCGCGGATGGCTTCGGTTGGGAAATCGGGGGAGATCTCGCCCGCGACCACGCTTACCACATAATCTTCCAGTTTCATCGTCCGCGCTTCCCCGTCCACCAAGACGGTGATTTCTCCATTTGCAACAATTGACTCGCCGGTTACCGTTTGTTCGCCCTCTGCTGGTGGGCTCTCGGTGATTTCTGCATCCGCTGCAACGCTCTCTTGCGGGATTGACAAGGGCTCTTCCTGCTCTAAAAGTCCGCAAAACACCGGAAGTATATAGATCACAGCCGTGAGAAGTAGTCCAATCACCAGCACTTTCCTCATTTTTTCCGCCCTCCTGACTTCACGATTTTTAACTTTAACACATTGACAACTTTGCAGGATAATAGTAATATTGATTCATATAGTTTTTCTTAGAAAAGGGGATTTTGCCATGGTCAACCAGATGAAAAATATGGACTCTGAAACGATCCATACGATCTGTGAACAGCTGCGTCCGCTGCATCAGGTCAAAAAGGATACCTTCTCAAAGTACAATGTCAAGCGCGGCCTGCGAAACGCGGACGGCACAGGCGTTATGGCCGGTATCACCCGTCTTGGTAACGTTCATGGCTACCTGCTCAACGAAGGTGAGCGCGAACCCATCGAGGGCAAGCTGACCTATCGCGGCATCGATCTGTATGACCTGCTCTACGCCTTCGAGCACGAGAACCGCTTCGGCTTTGGCGAGGTCGGCTACCTGCTGCTGTCCGGCAGTCTGCCCACCCGCGAGCAGCTCAGCCTCTTCACGGCAATGATCGGCGAGGCGCGTGCCCTGCCCGACAACTTCACCGAGGACATGATTATGCGTGCGCCCAGCCCGGACATCATGAACAAGCTCGCAAGCGCAACCCTCGCGCTCTACTCCTACGACCCCACCCCGGACGATATCTCGACCGAGAACATCCTGCGTCAGGGCATCGGTCTGATGGCCAAGTTCCCGGTCATCATCTCCCACGCCTACCAGGCACGCCGCCGCTACTTTGAGGGCAAGTCGATGTTCCTGCACGAGCCCGACCCCAAGCTGTCCACGGCCGAAAACATCCTGCGCCTTATCCGTCCGGACGGCTCGTTCACCGACGACGAGGCTAAGCTGCTCGACCGCTGCCTGATTATTCACGCAGAGCACGGCGGCGGTAACAACTCGGCATTCACCACGCACGTAGTCTCGTCCTCGGGTACCGATACATACTCAGCGGTCGCTGCCGCAGTCGGCTCGCTCAAGGGTCCCCGTCACGGTGGTGCAAACCTCAAGGTCGTCCAGATGTTTGACGACATCAAGGCGCACGTCACCGACTGGAGCGATCAGGACGCGGTCTATCAGTACCTGCTGCGCATCCTCGCCGGCGAAGCCGGTGACCACAGCGGTCTGATTTACGGTATGGGGCACGCCATCTACACCCTGAGCGACCCCCGTGCAGTCTCGCTCAAGGCGGCTGCACGTCCGCTGGCCGAGAAAAAGGGTTATCTCGATGAGTTCAACCTCATCGAGACCGTCGAGCGCCTGACTCCGGCTGCCTTTGCCGAGTCCCGCGGCATGGATTCCAAGGTCATGTGCGCAAACGTCGACCTCTATTCCGGTCTGGTTTACAAAATGCTGGGCATCCCGCAGGAAATGTTCACCCCGCTGTTCGCGACCGCTCGTATCGTGGGCTGGATTGCGCACCGCATGGAGGAAGTCGCATTTGGCGGACGTATCATCCGTCCGGCGTACAAGGCGCTGTCCAAGTCTGCGCCCTACATCCCCATCGACGAACGGGGATAATCCCATTATACGCACAGCCCGCGCAAACATGCGGGGTCTGTGTCGCCCTTATGGCATCGCAAAAAAATTCGCCCGGAACGCACGCACGTTCCGGGCTTTTTCTCGCTCCTTCTGCATATTTTAGATTGACAAAATCAAAATGTTAGTTTATGCTAACATTAAGATAGATTATCAATGACAGTTCCGTCATTTGGAAAGGAGCTTTGTATGCAAACCTTCGTCGGATTACTCATCCCCTTCCTCGGTACCACACTGGGCGCTGCCTGCGTCTTCTTCCTGCGCGGCGCCTTCCCCGCCAAACTACAAAAAGGCCTGCTGGGCTTCGCCTCGGGCGTTATGGTGGCCGCCTCCATCTGGTCGCTGCTCATCCCTGCGATGGAGCAGTCCGAAGATATGGGCAAGCTGGCCTTCATTCCCGCTGCCGTCGGCTTTCTGGCCGGTATCGGCTTCCTGCTGCTCATCGACCGCCTGATTCCCCATCTGCATCTGGAAAGCTCGGTCGCAGAAGGCCCCGCCTGCCAGCTGCGCAAGTCCACCATGCTGGTGCTCGCTGTCACCATCCACAACATCCCCGAGGGTATGGCCGTCGGTGTGGTCTTTGCCGGTCTGATGGCGCAGAATACTACTCTGACCCTGGCCGGTGCGTTCGCTCTGTCCATCGGCATTGCAATTCAGAACTTCCCCGAGGGTGCGATCATCTCACTGCCCCTGCGCAGCGCTGGTGAAATGAGCCGTTCCCACGCATTTGTCTATGGCACGCTGTCGGGTGTTGTAGAGCCAATCGCGGCGGCAATCACCATCGCACTGTCGTCGATTATGACCCCGATTCTGCCCTACTTCCTGTCCTTTGCTGCGGGTGCAATGATTTATGTCGTGGTTGAGGAGTTGATTCCTGAGGCTTCGGAGGGTGAGCATAGTAATATCAGTACGATTGGCTTTGCGGTTGGATTTGTGCTGATGATGATTTTGGATGTGGCTCTCGGCTAACCACCGCACCCCTATTGAAGTTTTCGCCGGCCTTTTTCAAAAGGCCGCGGGTTCTCAGGGCAGCGCCCTGAGTCGCTCGCCGCAGCGAGCGAAATTCCCTTTTGAAACCCGGTGTCCGCCCCGGGTTTCAATTCAAACAAACAAAAAGGAAAGACCGTCCCTTCGGACGGTCTTTCCAAGAGATTGCGCGACCTGCGGGTCGCGCTTTTATTTTTCATTTTAGTTGATTTTCGCAGAGGCGAAAATCAAAAAGGGGATTCCGGACTCTGCGGAGTCCGGCTCAGGGCTCTGCCCTGAGAACCCGCAGCCTTTGAAAAGGCTGGCGAAACTTTTATTTCGCCCACGGGGCGGGATTGGTTCAGTGCTTAATCCTGAAATGCCGGATCGAAGCGCTTACGCACCTCAATATAAGCCAGAATCGCCTCTACGGTGCCCTCAAAGCCCAGCTTCTTACTATTGAGCGAAAGATCGTAGTTCCGTGCGTCCTTCCACTCCTTACCGGTATAGTACTTATAATACCGTGCGCGGTAATCGTCGGTCTTAGCAATCAGCTTTTCTACTTCGCGCTCAGGCAGGCTATTGACCTTCATTGCCTCCTGCAAGCAGAAATCAGCCGGTGCGTGAACAAACACGCTGATGACGCCCGGTGTATCGCGCAGAACGTGATCGGCACAGCGGCCAATCAGCACGCACGAGCCCTCATCTGCCAGCTTATGAATGATCTTGGCCTGATAGTTGAACAGATTATCGTCCTTGGTAAAGCCCGCACTCTCGGGCGAGAGCAGCTTACTGCCCTGATAACCGCCGCTAAGCAGAGCGCGCACGCTGTGCAGTTTTTTCTCATCCTGGAACAGCACAGCATTGACACCGCTGTCCTCTGCGGCCATCTCGATGATCTCGCGGTCATAGTACGGAATGCCCAGACGCTTGGCCAGCATCTTACCGACCGTGCGGCCGCCGCTGCCATACTGACGCGCAATGGTGATGATCGTTTTTTCCATAGAGATAACGCCCCCTTTGGTTTATCCTACCCTTTATTGTAACAGGGTCAAAGCCCAGGTGCAAGGCGGATTACTCGCCCAGATATGCCTTTCTGATGGATTCATCGTCCAGCAGATCGCGTGCGTTGCCTTCCTTGACGATCTTACCAGTCTCAAGGACATAAGCGCGGTTTGCGATAGACAGCGCCTTCTTTGCATTCTGCTCGACCAGCAGCACGGTCACGCCCTGCTTGTTGATCTCCTCGATGATCTTGAAGATCTCGCTGACAAACAGCGGAGACAGACCCATGGACGGCTCGTCCATGAGGATAATCTTGGGATGTGCCATGAGCGCACGGCCCATTGCAAGCATCTGCTGTTCGCCGCCCGACAGGGTACCGGCCAGCTGGCGGGTACGCTCCTTAAGGCGCGGGAAACGGGTGTAGACCATTTCCAGCGTGTCTGCGATCTCCTTCTTGTCCTTACGGGTGTACGCACCCATCTTGAGGTTCTCGTAAACCGACAGACCGGCGAACACGCGGCGACCTTCGGGCACGTGGGACATGCCCAGGCTAACGATCTGGTGACCCGGGGTCTTGATGATCTCCTTGCCCTCGAACTTGACCGAGCCAGACTTTGCCGGCAGCATACCGCTGACCGTGTGCAGCGTGGTGGTCTTGCCCGCGCCGTTGGCGCCGATCAGGGCGACGATCTCACCCTGATTGACCTCAAACGACACGTCCTTGAGCGCGTGGATCATGCCGTAATATACGTTTAAATTTTCTACCGTAAGCATTGCCATGCGTAAAAGCCCTCCTTTAGTCGCCCAGATAGGCCTTGATGACCGCCGGGTCGTTGAGTACCTCTTTGGGCGTACCCTCGGCGAGCAGTTTGCCGAAGTTCAGGACGTACAGATACTCACAGATACCCTGAACCAGCTTCATATCGTGTTCGATCAGCAGGATGGTCACGCCGTACTTTTCACGTACCAGGCGGATGGTGTCCATCAGCTCACCGGTCTCGTTGGGGTTCATGCCCGCTGCCGGCTCGTCGAGCAGCAGCAGCTTGGGATCGGTCGCCAGTGCGCGCGCGATCTCCAGCTTACGCTGTTTGCCGTACGGCAGGTTTGCCGCCAAATTGCCCGCCTCGCGGTCGAGGTCGAACACCTTCAAAATCTCCAGTGCGCGGCGGTCCATCTCCTGTTCCTTCTTGCGGTAGCTGCCCAAATGCAGCATGCTCTCGACCAGGTTGTAAGTGACCTGATTGTGCAGGCCGACCTTGACGTTATCGAGTACGGTCAGCTTGGGGAACAGACGGATGTTCTGGAAGGTACGGGCAACGCCCATCTTACAGATCTCGTGCGGCTTCTTGCCGACGAGGTTCTGACCGCCCAGACGGATACCGCCGTCGGTCGGACGGTACACGCCGGTCAGCATGTTGAACGCCGTGGTCTTGCCCGCGCCGTTCGGGCCGATCAGACCGACCAGTCCGCCCTTTTCAATCTTCATGGACAGCTCGTCAACAGCACGCAGGCCGCCGAACGAGATGCCCAGCTTGGTTACTTCGAGCATTGCCATATCAGAGCCCCTCCTTACTTACCTGCTTTGCTGCGCGGCGTGCCGCACGCTTTTCCATCAGACGTTCCTTTACACCAGAATTGTTGAAGATCATCATGACAATCAGCAGGATTGCGTAGATGAGCATACGGTAGTCGTTGACCGCACGCAGCAGCTCAGGCAGGACAGTGAGCAGGGCTGCCGCGATGATCGAACCCCAGATATTGCCCAAGCCGCCCAGGACGACAAAGACCAGAATGAGGATCGAGGTGTTAAAGTCGAACTTTGCCGCGGTGACGGTCGAGAAGTTCATCGCGTACAGCGTACCTGCCATACCGGCAAAGGCTGCCGAGATGACGAAGGCCAGCAGCTTATAGTGGGTGACCGAGATACCGATGCTCTCGGCTGCGATCTTGTTGTCGCGTACCGACATGATGGCGCGGCCGGTGCGGCTATGTACCAGATTGAGGATGATAAAGAGCGTGATGAGGATGAGCACAAAGCCTGCGGTGAACGAAGAAATCTTGGTGACACCGCTGACACCCATGGGGCCGTTAATAATCATCTTGCCGCCCTCAGCCAGCTCAAACTTCTGCTCGATCAGGCTGAAGTGCAGACCGCTGCTGTCGCGGCCGATGTACAGAACGCCGACAATATTCTTGATAATCTCACCGAATGCCAGGGTAACGATGGCGAGGTAGTCGCCCTTGAGGCGCAGAACCGGCACGCCGACGATGACACCCGCGATGGCGGCGCAGACAGCACCGATAATCATAGCAATGGCTAGGCGCAGGGGTGCAAAGGGAATGGTCTCGGCCAGGCTGGTCGTGGCAACGATGCCCGCGAACGCGCCGACCGACATAAATCCCGCGTGGCCGAGCGACAGCTCACCCAGGATACCGACGGTCAGGTTGAGCGAGACCGCCATGACGACATAGGCACAGATCGGTACCAGCTGACCCTTAAGCGACGACGAGATGTTGCCGGTCAGGATCATGATTTGAACAACAATGAAGGCGACAATGACGATACCGAACGAGATCAGGGTATCGCGCTTGCCTGCCAGCAGATTTTTGGATTGTTTCATCTGGCTCACCTCACACTTTCTCACTCACGCGCTTGCCCAGCAGGCCGTCAGGCTTGACGAGCAGGACGACGATCAGGACGGCGAAGACCACAGCGTCCGACAGCTGAGTGGAGATATACGCCTTGGCGAAGATCTCGATGATACCCAGCAGGATGCCGCCGATCATCGCGCCCGGGATGGAGCCGATACCGCCGAAAACGGCTGCGGTAAATGCCTTGATACCGGGCATGGAGCCGGTGGTCGGCATGAGCATCGGGTAAGCCGAGCACAGCAGAACGCCTGCGATGGCGGCCAGGCCAGAGCCGATGGCGAAGGTCAGCGAGATGGTAGAGTTGACACTGATGCCCATGAGCTGGGCTGCGCCCTTGTCCTCGGACACCGCACGCATGGCGGTACCGAGCTTGGTCTTGGTGGTAAACAGGGTCAGTGCGGCCATGATGACGATACAAGCCAGAACGGTGACGATGGTGACACCGGTAATGGTCAGCTGATCGTTAAAGAGCTTGATCGACCAGTCACCGACAACCGACGAGAAGGTCTTGGAGCTCGAACCCCAGATGAGCAGTGCTGCATTCTGGAGGAAGTACGACACACCGATTGCGGTAATCAGGACGGCCAGCGCGGGCGCCTGACGCAGCGGTTTGTAGGCCAGACGCTCGATGACGATGCCCAGAACCGTACAGACCACGATGGCCAGCAGGACGGATACGAGCGGCGACAGGCCGAGATAGCTCGTCGTACAGAAGGATATGTATGCGCCTACCATGATGACGTCGCCGTGCGCGAAGTTCAGCATCTTTGCGATGCCGTAAACCATCGTGTACCCCAGCGCGATGATTGCGTAGACGCTGCCCAAACTGATACCGCTGATCAGATAGGATAAGAAGGTCATGCGATACACCTCATTCTTTCTCTAGTGGATGGCCGATGATGCAGGGCGGAGGTTCGAGCGTGCGAGCCGTCGCCCCGCACCATAGGCGGAACAACAAAGCGCAGGGGAGCGCCGGGCGCTGATGCTGCCGGCTGCCTCCCCTGCGGATTTCGTACATTCTTACTTTCTGGCTTTACATACCGACATAAGCGCCGTTTTGGATGACCATGCCCTTGGGGCTCTTGGAGACCGCACCGGTCGAATCCCAGGTCACGCCCTCACCGGTCAGACCGTCAAAGGTCAGGGTCGGGAAGGTCTGAATCATCAGGTCGCACAGCTCCTCGACCGACATGTCAGGCGTTGCGCCCGATGCCTCGATGGCTGCCTTGTATGCGTAGACGCAGTCATATGCGTCTGCTGCGAACTGGTTCGGTACATCGCCGAACTGTTCCTTGTACTTGGTAACGAAAGACTGGGTCTTCTCGTCCTCTGCGTCCGCATTAAACGGAGTCAGCAGCATAACGCCCTCTGCCAGAGCGGTATCAAAGCCCTCAAGCGTCAGGATACCGTCCATGCCGTCTACGCCGAAGAACTTGGGCGCATAACCCATGCTCTTCGCCTGCTGCAGGATGAGAGATGCGGGCTGGTAGTAGATCGGCAGGAACAGCAGGTCTGCACCAGCTGCCTTAGCCTCGCCCAGCTGTACCGAGAAGTCGGTTGCACTGGAAGACGTGAAGGTGGTGGTCGAAACGATGTTCAGGCCCTTGGTCTCAGCCTCTGCCTTGAACTTCTCGTAGATACCCGAGGAGTAAACATCGTCGTTCTTGTAGATGATTGCAATCTTTGTGCCCATCTGGTTGTCGGCAATGTACTCTGCCGATGCAGTACCCTGGTTGGGGTCAGAGAAGCACATCTGAAATACGTTGTCCTTGCCCTCGGTAACAGCCGGAGCCGATGCCGACGGGGTCAGAGCGAAAATACGGTCTGCAAAGTTCTCGGTTGCGGTCGCCTCGCCCGGCTTACTGGTAACCGAACCCAGGGACAGCTGTACGCCCCAGTCCTTGAGTGCGTTATATGCGGAAACAGCCTTTTCCGGATCGTTCTCATCGTCTTCCATCTTGAGCTCGAACTGTACGCCGCCCTCTGCGTTGATCTCATCAACTGCCAGCTGTGCGCCGTTCTTAACTGCGTTGCCGTAAATTGCAGCGTCGCCGGTCAGCGGGCCGGTGCCGCCAATCTTGAATGCTGCCGCAGTGCTGTCGCCGGAATCACTCGTGTTTGCGTCGTTCGTGTCTGCACCGCCGCCGCAGCCAGTCAGCATGCCAGCGCACATTGCAGCCGCGAGGAACAGACTCAGTGCCTTTTTCATCATAGTATCCTCCCTCATTAGGTGATGCGTTCAGCCGTCCCCAGCAGAAATACATCTGTCCTTATGGAACAACTTTCTTGTATTATACACCTGTTTTCTATAAATGTATAATGTTTTTTCTCCTTTTTTATACTTTCGTCGCTTTCACAGTTTTGCCTACTAAAACGTTAGCACTTTTCGTCAATCTGACATTGAAACAGAATGCACTCTTTCGGGCAATTTTTAAATTACCGCATTTTTTTTGGTTGTTTCAGCTTTCATCGAAAATATTTTCTGTTTCCCAACTTAACAGGCACAACAGACCGATTCTTTTGCGCCGCGCCTGCAAAAATGTATCTCTCCCCGCTCATAGACAGCCGCCTCGCCTGACCGCCTCCGTGTACACTGCGTCCATCCGTGGACACCATCCATATTTCCAGCATTTTTCGCCCTTTCCGTTTTTTCTCATCCAGCCTCGTTCCGCCGTTTACATATTTGCTGTCTCCGTGCAAATACTACCATCACCTTTGTAAAGAACATTCCGATTCTGGGAGGAGATCCAAATATGAAAGCAACCGGCATTGTACGCCGTATTGATGACCTCGGCCGCGTGGTCATCCCCAAGGAGATCCGACGGACCATGCGCATCCGCGAGGGCGATCCGCTGGAGATCTACACCGACCGCGACGGCGAGGTCATCTTCAAGAAATATTCGCCCATGGGCGAGCTGGGCACCTTCGCAGGCGAGCTGGCCGAGGCACTGTCGCGAACGGCTGGTCTGTCATGTGCCATCTGCGACCGTGATGCGGTCATCGCTGCCGCGGGAGGTGCCAAAAAGGATATCTTTGAAAAGACCATCTCGAACGATCTGGAAACCCTCATGGAGCAGCGCCACGTCTACGAGCACACCGGCTCGGATGACACCCTGCATGTGTCTGAAAACGACCCCTACCAGGTCGTTGTCGCCGCTCCCATCATTTCCGAAGGCGATGTAACCGGCTGCGTCGCGCTTCTGTCGGACAGCACCGATATGGTAGCCACCGAGGTCGAGAGCAAACTCAGCCAGACCGCCGCCAGCTTCCTTGCGCGGCATGTAACCATGTGACCGTCAGGACTGTCTCTTGTCAGGGACAGTCCTTTTTTCCGTCCGCTATTGACGCGCCTTTTCGTATTTGTTACAATAATGCAAGAAAGCGGGGCATTTTCCCCGCATTTTTTTCGCAAAAGGAGACCCTTTCATGGATTCACACGCACATGCACGCTATGAGCGGATGCCGTTCTTCCTCTGGGGCTACACCGCCCTGCTTCTGGTTGCCGGTCTGCTGCTCGGCCCGCTCTCTCAGCTGCCCGCCGGTCTGTCCAAGATCATTTTGACCGAAACCGCGCTCATCACCGACTATGTGCTCGTCGCAGGCCCCGGCCCCGCGCTGGTCAATGCCGCGCTGGTCACGGCCATCAGTATCCTCATTCTGCAAATCGCCCGCGTACCCTACAACGGTATCACGATGGTCGTCATCGGTCTGATGTCCGGTTTTTCGCTGTTCGGAAAAAACTTCCTCAACATCTGGCCCATCCTGCTCGGCGCATGGCTGTACGCCAAGAGCCGTCACGAGCCCTTTTCCAAGTACGCACCCACCGGTCTGATGGCAACCGCACTGTCACCGGTCGTCAGCTACTTTGTGCTCGACAATGGCTGGGGTACCCTGCCGACCGGCATCCTCGCCGGTATGATTATCGGCTTTATCCTGCCCGCCCTGTCGGCCTATACTTATAAAGTACAAAACGGCATGAACCTTTATAATGTCGGCTTCGCCTGCGGTCTAGTCGCCTTTCTGGTCGTGCCGCTCATCAGCTCGCTCGGTGCCACCCCGACCACCCAGTACCGCTGGGCAACCGGCTGCACCCTGCCCTTCACCGTTCTGCTCGTCGTCCTGTGCGCCGTACTCATCCTGTCCGGCCTGCTGCTGTGCGGTCAGCGCCCGGCGGCTGTGCTCTCGACCTATCGCCGTCTGCTGCGCACCAGCGGACGCGCTCCCAGCGATTACCTGCGCATGTTTGGTCCCGCACCCACGCTGGTCAATGCCGGCATCAACGGTCTGATCGGTTTGGCACTCATCCTCGCCATCGGCGGCGACCTCAACGGCCCCACCGTCGGCGGTATCCTCACCATCATGGGCTTTTCCGCCTTCGGCAAACACCCGGCAAACATGTTCCCGGTCATGTTCGGTGTCCTGCTCGGCAGCGTGGTCATGCACTGGTCGCTTGCGGACAGCGCAGTCCAGCTTGCTTGCCTGTTCTGCACCACCCTCGCACCCATCAGCGGCTATTTCGGCTGGCCGTATGGCGTGCTCGCCGGTTTTATCCATGCGTCGGTCGTACTCTATACCGGTTCCCCGGTCGCAGGTATGAATCTATATAATAATGGATTCTCTGGCGGTCTGGTCGCCATCGTATTGTATGCGATCATTATCGCTGTCATCCGTCACCGTCGACCGGAAATCCAGGACGAGGATTACTTCGATATCGTCACACATGATGAACCCGCAACACCGCGCACGGCTTATCAGGTAACGGAAAAGAAGGAGTAATGACAACCCGCCCAAAGCCCGTAGGTCACTATCCTTGTTCTCGCGCCGAGCGCGAATGAAA
>OLRK01002194.1_pt1 | contig 12994 bp, 10 predicted proteins | sample 1672911 | NCBI WGS metagenome assembly OLRK01 (sample SAMEA3136736, study PRJEB25190) | human gut metagenome | biome: human gut; feature: human-associated habitat; material: faeces | place: Austria | collected 2013 | reverse complement strand
AATTTTATCAGAAAAAAGGCGTGTTCACAATTTATTTACTCATGCGTTTGTCGTGACCACTTTCAGCAAGAAAAGTATGTTGCCATTGCAACATTTACATTCTCGAACACCTTCTACCCTTTTATGTAAATTTTCAATGCGTTTTTGATCAAACTTACAAAAAAATCAGTTTTTTCGAAAAAATATTATTGAAATTTTCTAATTTTCGGTGTAGAATAGCAATTAAGATTGATGGGAAAAATATCCATCATACAAAGGAGGGATTTTCTATGAGAAAGAAACTTACTACTGCACTTTTAGCAACCGCACTGACTTTATCAATGGGAATGACCGCTTTTGCCGGACAGTGGGTAAACACCGGCGCCTGGGATTGGAAGTGGCAGAATGATGACGGAAGCTATCTGGCAAATACCTGGCAGTGGCTTGACGGAAACAATGACGGAATTGCTGAATGCTACTACTTTGGCGCTGACGGATACATGGTACACTGCAACCGTACACCAGACGGATACGTTGTAAATCATGACGGCGCATGGTGCACAGGCGGTGTTGTTCAGACCAAGAGAACAAGATAATCTTATCTTTCATACACAAACACCTTCCACTCACCGGAAAAATAGAAAAACTGTTTTTTCGCAACAGTTCAGAGAGCGGGAAAATGCCCCCTCTGGCTGAACTGTTACGTTTTTTCGGAAACGTGGCAGCAAAAAGGAAGCTGGATCACCGGAATTCCCGGTTCCGCTTCCTTTTTGCTGTATTATAAGCAGGAAGCTCTGCAGCTTCCCGCCTAATCACCCAGATAATAAGCAGCCAGAATGCACCCGGACGGGTCATAGACAATATAATTTCCTCCGTACTGCTCCCAGCCATCGGGCGCACCGGAAAGGATTTCCATTGCATTATGGGAAGCCCGCGCTGCCGTCACATGCCCCCCCTCAAGCGCTCCTTTTGCGACCCGGATCGTCCCCTTATACACCGGCTTCATCACTGTATCGTCGCTGAGCTGGGAAAGCTCATAAAGGCCTGTGTTATAATTGTAGGAAACCATGGTATCACCCTTCTCCGGCTCTTCCCCTTCCTTATAATATAAATATCCACTATCCTTTTCATAGCGCAGGCAATACCGTTCCCCTGTAAGCTCGTTGGCAGTGAGGAAAGCCGTTCCTCCCTCCTGCACCTCTTCCCACTGGGCTCTCGTCATCGTCACAGGCCGGGAAATCTCGCCTTCCACCTCCCAATAGCCTCCCATATCGTTCGCACCTTTTACGTCAAACCCAAGGCCTGTTTCCCAGCTCACCTGACATGCAAGGATACGCCCGTCCTTAAGGTTACCGTAAAGCCTTCCCTGCTCCAGAAATTCAACATAAGGGGCCGCCGGGGCCATGTTTCCAGGCTCCCCGCTGCCATCCTCTTTTCCTTCCTTTTTCTCCTGTTCCAGCATCCCGATCAGCTTCAGATTTGCCCGCTCTATATCTGAAAAAACAGCCTCAGAAAACTGTTCCGGCTCTGTCTCAGGCCGATACCAGCACCGGCCATCAAAATAGGCCTGCAGGGTTTCATCCTTAAATTTCCTGCCATGAAAGGCATAGATCGTGTTTCTGAGAAGGCCCAGCTTCTCAGCAGAAAGCCCCGAAAGCTCCAGCCTGCCCAAAAACCGCTCTCTTACATCCAGATTCTCTATGCAGCTTTCCTTGTAATATTCCCCTGCAAAGGGCACATCTCCTCCGATAGAAATTACCGTTCCGCTCTCATCATCCTGCTTAAAAGAAATTACCGCTTCCCCCTGCAGTTTTTCCCCAAATGGTTCCATATAGCCCGCCACCGAATCAATGACCCTGCTCCCGTAAAATTCGCAATCCACACTGTATTCCGTTTCCCCAGGCTCTGTCACAAGCACTGCGCTTCCCTCATAGCCTTCTGTTCCTTCGTCGTACCCCTTTCTGAGTGAAATATAGAGGCTGCCGGTTTCAAACATGTCCGTATTGCCCTCATAATCAGGGCTCAGGGAAATATAGCTGTTCAAATCTCCGGCTTTGTAATAGGTTTCACTTAAAACAGAGGTGTCCACCCCAAGATTTCTCAAAATGGCAGGCTTCGTTTCCTCTTTGGCCTGTGTCTCCTCTTCTTCTGAATGCGCTTCGGTACTCTCTGCTTCTGTACGTTCTGCTTCTGTGCTTTCTGCTGCTATGCTCTCCTTCGCTGATGTTTCCGCACGTTCCGGCTGATGGCTGCAGGCGGACATCAAAATTACAGCACCAAGCAGTACTCCTTTAAACCTCATAAAAAACCATGTTCCCCTTCTCATCCGGTTTCTCCTTTCCGGCTCTTTCACTTCCAGTTACAGGCTGGTACACGTTCTTCTCTATAACTTCAGAGTACCACAAAGGCATCCCGTATTCATTAAATTTTCATTACGTTTTGCAGTCAATAAACTTGCAGCAGTTCAACCTTATAATCTCTTTAAGAAAGCATTCTGCAAAACAAAAACGGCATCCAAAATGACACCGTTTCATGATCTATCTAAGACTGCAGAAGAAGGGAGTCGAACCCTCAAGGTATTGCTACCACACGGACCTGAACCGTGCGCGTCTGCCAATTCCGCCACTTCTGCATTACGTTGCTTTTGCAAGCAACGTAGGTAATTATACCGGACGAATCCATTTTTGTCAATGCTTTTTTTCTTATGCTCTCAGCTCAATTCCCAAATCCTTTAAACCGTTTAAAATCTTATTCATAACAGAGGTGATTTCTTTCTCCTCCAGTGTGTGGTCCTGTGCGCGGAAGGTAATGGAATAAGCAACGGATTTATGGCCCTCTTTTACCTGTGCACCCTCATAGATGTCAAAGAGCTTGTAGCTTTCCAGGATCTTTCCGCCTCTCTGCTCGATCACATCCTCGATCTGGCCTACCATGATCTCTTTTGGAACAACCATACTGATATCACGGGAAACAGCCGGGAATTTTGCAATTCCTACAAACTTACGGTCAAAGGTTGTAAATTCCATTATAGACGGCATATCAATGACTGCCACATACACACGCTCGCCAATCTTATAATTGTCAGCCACATCTGGATGGATCTCGCCAAGATAGCCCACGGTACAGCCCTCGTAGACAATATCTGCCTTTCTGCCGGGATGCAGGTATGGGTGCTCCCCAGTTGGGTCATAATGAGGCTTCTTGTGCATTCCTGCATTGTCAAAGAATTCCTCCACAACGCCCTTCATGGTAAAGAAATCACCGTTTCCGTACATTCCAAGGGTAAACTGCATGCGCTCGTCAGGAAGCTCTGTCAGCGGCAGCATCTTTGGAAGATACACATTTGCAAGCTCGTAGAGGCGTACCTCCTTGTTGCGGCGGTTGTAGTTCGTAGAAAGGGAGGAAAGCATACCGTTTAAAGGCAGTGTACGCATAATGCTGAAATCCTCGCCTAACGGGTTGGAAATAGCAATGGCCTGGCGCAGTCTGCTGTCCTCAGGCAAAAGCAGCTTGTCAAATACCTTTGGACTCTCAAAGGAATAGGTCATTCCCTGGGAGAAGCCGCAGAACTGTGCCGTTTCCCTTGCCAGCTCCTCAATGCGCAGCTTGTAGGAAAGCTTTCCTGTGGTAGCCTCGCCGGAAGGAAGGGTGGTAGGAATCTTGTCGTAGCCATAGAAACGGGCTACTTCCTCTGCCAGGTCTGCGATCCGCTCCAGATCCTGACGCCAGGTAGGTGCGATCACTTCCTTTGTCTCGCTGTCATAGCCAAGGTCAATGGTCTTAAAGTAAGACAGCATGGTTTCCTCTTCAATTTCTGTTCCCAAAAGGCGATTGATCTTCTCTGCATCAAAGGCGATCCGCTTCTCTGTCTTCTTTACCGGATAGAAATCGATCATTCTGCCTACAACCTCGCCGGCTCCCAGCTCCTCGATCAGCTGGCAGGCCCGGTTCATTGCCTCTGCGGCTGTATTTGGATCAAGTCCCTTCTCAAATTTGCCGGAAGCGTCGGTACGCAGACCCAGCTTCTTTGCAGAAAGACGGATGTTTGTACCGTCAAAGCATGCACACTCAAAGACCATGGTCTTTACATCATCTGTGATCTTGGAGTTTTCACCGCCCATGATTCCGGCAATTCCAACCTCCTTTTCACCGTCATTGATCATCAGGATAGAGGAATCAAGCCTGCGCTCCTGTCCATCCAGCGTCTGGAACACCTCACCGTCCTTTGCGCATTTTACTACGATCTCATGGCCTGCCAGAAGGTCGTAATCAAATGCATGCATTGGCTGTCCGTACTCTTCCATTACGTAGTTTGTAATATCTACAATATTGTTGATCGGGCGGATCCCGCTGGCTGCCAGACGGCGCTGCATCCATTCCGGTGAAGGTGCAAGCTTAATATTTTTTACCATTCTTGCGCAATAGCGTGTGCACAGCCTGGAGTCCTCCACACGCACCTTCAGATAGTCATTGATGTCCTCCTGATTTCCTGTTTCTGTCACAACAGGAGGGATAAATTTCTTTCCAAAGGTTGCAGCAGCTTCCCTTGCAATTCCCACAACGCTGTAGCAGTCTACCCTGTTTGAGGTGATCTCATATTCAAATACTACATCCCTGAGGCCTAAGATGCGCACTGCGTCATCCCCTGGCACGCTGTCCTCAGGCAGCAGGTAAATACCGCTTTCCGGAGCATCCGGGTACATGTTCCTGTCAGCGCCCAGCTCCTCAATGGAGCACATCATTCCCCAGGACTCAACTCCTCTTAATTTTCCCTTCTTGATCTTGATCCCGTCCTCAGGAAGGGCGCCGCCGTCATGGCCTCCTGCCACCCGTCCTCCGTCAAGAACTACCGGCACCTTTGCTCCAACAGAAGCTTCTGTAATGTTGGGAGCGCCTGTCACGATCTGAACCGGCTCTGCCTGTCCTACATTTACCTGGCATACTACCAGTTTATCTGCATCCGGATGGCGCTCTACCGAAAGCACCTCACCTACTACAATTTTTTCCAGATTTTTATCCAGGCACTGGAAGCCTTCAACCTTCGTACCTGTAAGGGTCATGGCATCTGTATACTGCTGTGCAGTTACATCCAGGTCAGGAACATATGCTTTAATCCATGATAATGCTGTGTTCATGTTGTTTCTCCTTCTCTTTCCTTACTAGGGGCGTTTTAGGCCCTTTTTATCAAAAGCTGATGCAGACCAGCCTTAAAACTGCTTTAAGAAACGGATATCATTCTCATAAAGCAGACGCATATCGTCAATCTCATATTTCAAAAGTGCAATACGCTCCAGGCCTACGCCGAAGGCAAATCCGGTATAGGTTTCCGGATCAATACCGCACATTTCAAATACATGGGGATGGACCATACCGCAGCCTAAAATCTCAATCCAGCCTGAACCCTTGCAGAAACGGCAGCCCTTTCCGCCGCACTTAAAGCAGCTTACGTCCATCTCTGCACTTGGCTCTGTAAACGGGAAATGATGAGGACGGAATTTAACCTTTGTCTCCTCACCGAACATTTCTCTTGCGAAATCAGCCAATGTCCCCTTTAAGTCAGAAAATGTAATATTTTTGTCAATGACAAGGCCCTCAACCTGATGGAAGGATGGGGAGTGGGTTGCATCCACCTCGTCGGAGCGGAATACACGCCCTGGTGAGATCATGCGGATAGGAAGCTTTCCCTTCTCCATAATACGAGCCTGAACCGGTGAAGTCTGGGTTCTGAGCACAATGTCTTTGTTAATATAAAAGGTATCCTGCTCATCCTTTGCCGGATGGTTCGGTGGGATATTTAACTTTGTAAAATTATACTCGTCATATTCGATTTCCGGGCCTTCCACAACCTCATAACCCATTCCCACGAAAATGCGCTCCACTTCCTCCAGTGCAACGGTGTTTGGATGGCTGTGGCCTACGCTGTCCTTCTTCGCAGGAAGTGTAACGTCAATAACCTCTGCCGCCAGCTGCTGCTGCCTTGCCTTCCTTGCCAGAGCAGTCTTCGCCTCCTCCAGCTTTTCTTCCAGTGCAGCCCGCACCTCATTTACCATCTGTCCTACCTTCGGACGGTCCTCAGGGGCAACATCCTTCATGCTCTTTAACAGATTGGTAAGCTCACCTTTCTTGCCTAAATACGCAACTCGGATGTCATTGAGTGCTTCCAGATTTTCGGAAGCTTCTATCCGTCCTAAAGCTTCTTCCCTGATTTTTTCTAATTGCTCTTTCATGGCTTCTCCTTTTCTTTCCTGTGCCGGGAATGTACGCGAAGTGCGCATCCCTGCGGAGCGTTTTTTATATCATAGGACGAACTTTCCTATGATATAAAAAACCCCGCCCCTTCATTAACGAAGGGACGGGGTATCATAACCCGCGGTACCACCCTGCTTCCTGCCAGCTTCCTGTCTGTAAAATATCCTCTTACAGATTTCCTGCCTGCAGGCACCTCTTGCATGTAACGTATGCTTACGTCACAGACTACCATGCATTAAAGCATTTCACCTGTGCGGCTCCGGTGGGAATTTCGGCCTCTTATGTGAACCTGGGGCAGCTCTCAGCCGGTGGCGGCCCCTCTCTGACGGAACATAAGCGTCTACTGTACACTCTCATGGCTTTTAGATATAAAATCTAACATACATTCTAGCTACAACTGGGAAAAAAGTCAAGAGGCGAATCCACTTTTCCATCACTGCCCCTTTGACATTCCCCTTTATCCCTTGTAAACTGGACATATACAATACATCTGAAAGGATAAATCCATGAATTACATCTATGAATCCTCCTGCTTTGATCTAAAGCAGATTGCAGAATCCGGCCAGTGCTTCCGTATGACTCCTGTAATACCGGACACCCCTGCTTCCCATAAACTCTTGACCTGTGAAAACCCTCCCACAGCCTACGAAATCATCAGCTGCGGGCGAAAGCTTGGCATAAGCCAGGAGGGCTGCCGCATTACCTTTGACTGCCCGAAAGAGGAGCTTGATTTCTGGAAAAACTACTTTGACTGCGAAAGGGATTATGAGGCAGTGATCGCTTCCATAAACCCTGAGGATACTTACCTCTCATCTGCTGCCCAGGCAGGGCGGGGAATCCGGATCCTGCACCAGGAACCATGGGAAATGATCATCACCTTTGTTATCTCCCAGCAGAAAACCATTCCCAACATCCGGGCTCTGGTAAATGCCCTGTGCCTGCGCTATGGAAGTCCTCTGGCTTCTGAAAATAAGACCTCTGACTCCTATGCCTTCCCCACGCCGCATCAGCTTGCCGCAGCCTCCTTAGAGGAGCTTCTTGATCTGAAGCTTGGCTACCGGGCAAAATACATACACCGTCTGAGCCATGACGCAGCAGAAGGCCGTCTTGACCTTTCCATCCTCTCCTCCATGGATTACACTTCAGCCATGGACTACCTTACCGGCTTTTACGGCATTGGAAAAAAAGTTGCCAACTGCATCTGTCTCTTCGGCCTTCACCATGTGGAAGCCTTCCCAGTTGACACCTGGATACAGAAAATCCTTCTGGAGCATTATTTTGATGAACAAAAATACCGCCATACCCCCAAAGGAAGCCTTTATGAACACATCATAGAGGACTGCTTTGGTCAGTACAGCGGCTATGCCGGCATTATGCAGCAGTATATTTTTTATTATGAGCGGTTAAGATCCAACCGTCTGAATTAACAGGCAGCCGGCGTTATCCGCAGCTGCCCAGGCGCAGCCGCCCTCCTGCCTCCCATCCATGATCTTTCAGGCACCTGTAAAAGCCCTGGAGGGTATTTTCAAAATAGATCCCACCCTCCTCCAGTTTTTTTATATCAATGGTAAGGTTCCTGGGGCATCCCCGGAAGCGCTCCAGATCAGGCCTTACAATAGCGTCAATGTTTTCCCGGCCTGTAAGGATTTTTGCAAATGCAGCCCCTGTTTCATAGGAATTCAGCTCATTGGGGCTGCCGAAATTATAAATACCTCCGGGAAGCTCCATTGCCTTTTCCATATTGCGGATCACATCCCACACATAGGTAATGCCTCTGTGGTCATTGACAGGGCAAGGCAGGCTGTTTCCTGTTTTTAAGGCCTTCATGATATTGCCCAGAAGGTTATTTCCCGGAACCCTTCCATTGACCGGATAATCATACATCCAGGTCAGACGAAGGGCAAGCCCTTCCGGAAGCTGGGAAAGCATGGCTTCCTCTGCACGCTTCTTATCCCTCCCATAAACCCCTCTTGGCCGTCCTTCACTGCCTTCACGGTTAGGGCCCGCCAGATGGGAAGCCGTATATACCTGGTCGGAGCTCATAAATACCATACCGCTTCCGGCCTTCCTGCAGGCTTTTGCCACATTATCCGTCCCATACACATTCACAGACTCAGACAGCGCCGGGTTTTCCTCACAGCAGGCTGTATTGGAAATAGCTGCGCAGTGCAGCACCACGTCAGGAGCAACAGCCCCTATAAAAGCGGAAACTGCCAGACTGTCTGTAATATCCAGCTCCTCATGGGTAACCCCTATCACCTGGCAGCCTTCCCTTTTACTGAAATATTCAAAGAGCCGGGAGCCTAAAAATCCCCCGGCACCGATGATCATAATCGAATTTGTCATTGCACGTCCTCTGCTTGTATCATAAGTATTACAATTATGTTACATGATACCACAGAAAACCCCTATAATCTTTGTGATTTTCTTAATATTTTATTGTGAAAGTCCCGGAGGTTAGCCGTGAATGAGCCATGCTCGCATGAGCGAATTCACGGATATCGGACGGGCAAGCCTGTATGAGCAAGCAGTGCGGCAGCACGGATTGCGAATACCGGCGGCGATTGCGGGAGCGCCATGGGCGCGGAGCAATCGACTTTCACAACAAAAGTCCCAAAGGTTAGCCGTGAATGAATCATGCTAATTTCCCGTTCTCTCCCACTGAACTGTCTCCAGCTCGATCATATCAAACTCTGTTTCAAATTCCTCCTCTGTAAGGCCTGCATCCTCATACTCCACTTCCCCTTCCTGATTATCATAGGGGTCATGACGAAGATGACAGGAAACCGGCATAAAATCGCCCTGATATTCCCTGGCAGCCGGAAGGCGGAAGGGCTCCAGATTTCCAAAATAGAAATTCCAGCGAAACTCTGACTGCTTCCTGTATGCAGAACCTCCGAAGGAGCAGTCTGCAAAGCGCCAGCCAAAGGGCTCTACATAAAACTGTGCCCAGTCATGGTTTCCTACCGTTAAAGGCGTTGTATAAAGCCCTGCCTGCCATCTGGCCGGAATGCCGGAAGCCCTGCACAAGGTAATAAATAAAAGGGCCTGGACACCGCAGTCTCCCTTTAGGGAGGCAGCCACATACTGAGGAATATCCGTTATGGTAAAATAGCTTCTCACGTAGGAATACATGACCCTGGTGGTAACAAAATCATAAATTTTTCGTGCCTTCACAAGAGGGTTTGTTTCTCCCTCTGTTATCTCAGCTGCCAGGGCCTTTATATAGGGGCTGAACCGGATATGGGGCAGCAGCTCACCCAGATAAAGCTCAGGATCGTCAATCTCCCACTTTATATCCGCTTTCTTAAGATCACCGGCAGCCTCAGCCGCCTTCTCGATTGCCTCCGGGCTGTTTAAATCCACATAGGCAGAATGGTTCTCAAACTCAAACTCTGCGCTGTAGGTCTGTCCTGTTTTATGAGTGGTCTCAATGCAGACTGTCCGCTGAACCTGACGTGCAGGCGCAACCATGTATTCGCCCTCCTCTGCTTTCCTGTCCCCCACATTGACAGACAAAAGCTTAAAGTTTTCCACCTGGGCATACTCTACCGGAAGAGGAATATAAACGCGGATCTTGCTTCCATCCCGCTCTGCCTCCGGCTTCAGACGGATTGTAATTTTCATATGGAAACGACGGGCCTGTCCGCCTTCTGCCTTCATAGCCTCAATGGTCGTGTCAAGAAGCTCATGGCCCCGGCTGTCCCCAGCCAGCTCCGGATCCATGACCCGCTCCTCATAAGCCTTTCTGGTTTTTACAAGATTTCTCAAAAAGCTGCTTCTGAAATGAACCTGCCCATGAATGTAGATCCAGTCTGCTGCATCATCCTGCCACAGCTGCATCAGCTCCTCATCCTTAAAATCCCTGATATTTTCCCGCATCAGCTCAAGAGCCTGCTCCCAGGTATAGGGATACTGTCCAGGCATACGCTTTAAAATTTCCTTTTCCAGCATCAACCTGGTTTTTAAAGCCTCCGGCAGCTCTTTTTCCAGCTTCCGGTCAATCAGCTTTTCAGCCTGTTCAAACTCCCCGCACCATTTCAGCTTCAAAATATCCTCCGGAAGGGGCACTGCCAGAGTTTTGATAGCACTGTTATCTAAACCTGTTGTCTCCATGTTCTTCACAACCTTTCTCTTATTATGTACTTCCTGAAAACCATACGTCTGGGTTTTGAAGTATAGTATACCATAAACCCGCACAAAAAAGAAGCACCGCCCTTTAAAATCAGGCTGTGCCTCTTCCTTTACATATGTTATTTAAAGAGCCCCTTCTTTTTGGGCTTTTCCTCTTCCGTTACAATGCCGTTCATGGCATCATCAAAGCGGCGCAGTGCCTCCTTCTGTGCCTGGTTCATGCGCTCCGGAACCTGAACCACCAGGGTTACATAGTGGTCTCCACGCACATTCCTGCTGCGAAGGGACGGTACGCCCTTACCTTTTAAGCGCACCTTGGTGTCCGTCTGGGTTCCCGGCTTCACCTCATACTCAACCTCGCCGTCAACCGTCTTAATACGGATCGTACCGCCAAGGGCTGCCTTTGTAAATGGGATGCCCACTGTAGAATAGATGCTGGTATCCTGGCGCTTAAAGATAGGATGCTGTGATACCACTGCCTCTACCAGCAGATCGCCGCGCTCACCGCCGCCTGTTCCCGGCTCGCCGCCGCCTGCCAGGCGCACGCACTGGCCGTTGTCGATACCAGCCGGTATGCTGACCTTGAACTTCTTACGCACTGTCTTGTAGCCGGTGCCATAGCAGTCAGGGCAGCGCTCCTTGATCACCTTGCCGGTACCGCCGCAGTCCGGGCAGGTCTGTACGTTCTGCACCTGTCCAAAGAAGGACTGCTGTGTATACATAATCTTTCCCTTGCCGTTACACTTGGTACAGGTCTGAGGACTGGTGCCTGCCTTGGCTCCTGAACCATGGCAGCTTGCACAGGTCTCCTTAAAATTGACCTCGATCTCCTTCTCGCAGCCAAATACAGCCTCCTCAAAGGTAATGCGCACGGAAATCTTTACATTAGCGCCTCTCATAGGGCCGCTTCTTGCACGTGAGGATCTTCCGCCGCCGAAAATATCTCCGAAAATATCCCCGAAGATATCTCCCATGTCCCCGCCGTTAAAATCAAAACCTCCAAAGCCGCCATAGCCTCCTGCTCCGCCGGCTCCCTGTTCAAATGCAGCATGGCCGAACCGGTCATACTGCTGACGTTTCTGGGAATCACTGAGCACGCTGTATGCCTCGGATGCCTCCTTAAATTTTGCCTCTGCCTCCTTATCGCCTGGATTGGCATCGGGATGGTATTTCTTGGCAAGCTTCCTGTATGCTTTTTTCAGGGTGTCATCATCCGCATCCTTAGGAACGCCCAGAACCTCATAGTAATCTCTCTTGCTCTCCGCCATGTTGTTTACCTCTTATATTTGTTATCACTGATTTGAAAAATGCCGCCTGTATGCCTCATATATCCGGCAACAAAGGGGTTAGGTGCCGGTTTCCCGGCTCCTATCCCCAAATAAATTTTCCATATCAGCCGTTTTTAAACTTCCTTAAAGTCAGCATCAACAACATCATCAGCGCCGCCTGCATTTCCTGCCTGGCCTCCCATATCAGGGCCTGCCTGCTGAGCTGCCTGTGCCTGCTCATAAACCTTTGCAAACAGCTTCTGTGCACTGTTCATCAGCTTTTCCTTGCCTGCCTTGATGTCATCTACCTGTGCATCGGTCATCTCATCAACCGGAGCGCGGTTAATTGCTTCCTTCAGGGCATTTAAGTCAGCCTCAACCTCAGCCTTGTCATTGGCGTCAATCTTATCGCCAACCTCTTCCAGGGCCTTCTCTGTCTGGAATACCATGGAGTCAGCATCATTTCTGGCATCAATGGCTTCCTTACGCTTCTTATCCTGAGCCTCATACTCAGCAGCTTCCTTTACAGCCTTCTCAATATCGGAGTCAGACATGTTGGAGCCGGAAGTGATGGTGATGTGCTGCTCTTTTCCTGTTCCCAGATCCTTTGCAGATACATTTACAATGCCGTTGGCATCAATGTCAAAGGTAACCTCAATCTGCGGAACACCTCTTCTTGCTGGCGGGATCCCATCCAGACGGAACTGTCCAAGTGTCTTGTTGTCTCTTGCAAACTGACGCTCGCCCTGTACAACATGGATATCTACAGCAGTCTGATTATCAGCAGCTGTGGAGAAGATCTGGCTCTTCTTGGTCGGGATCGTTGTATTTCTCTCGATCAGTCTTGTTGCTACTCCGCCCATAGTCTCAATAGACAGGGACAGTGGGGTAACATCCAGAAGAAGGATATCTCCTGCACCGGCATCGCCTGCCAGCTTGCCGCCCTGGATCGCTGCGCCGATAGCAACACACTCATCTGGGTTTAAGGACTTGCTCGGCTCTTTGCCTGTAAGCTGTTTTACCTTTTCCTGTGCGGAGATCATACGGGTGGAACCGCCTACTAACAGTACCTTGCCAAGCTCAGCTGCTGTAATTCCTGCATCCTTTAATGCATTCTGTACCGGGATCGCGGTGCGCTCGATCAAGTCATGGGTCAGCTCATCAAATTTTGCCCTTGTCAGGTTCATGTCAAGATGCTTTGGCCCCTCTGCAGTTGCAGTGATGAAAGGCAGGTTGATATTTGTAGTTGTAGCAGTGGACAGCTCCTTCTTTGCCTTCTCTGCTGCTTCCTTTAATCTCTGGTAAGCCATCTTGTCGGCAGACAGATCAACGCCCTCTGCCTTCTTAAACTCGGAAATCATCCA
>OLRK01002187.1_pt1 | contig 13078 bp, 11 predicted proteins | sample 1672911 | NCBI WGS metagenome assembly OLRK01 (sample SAMEA3136736, study PRJEB25190) | human gut metagenome | biome: human gut; feature: human-associated habitat; material: faeces | place: Austria | collected 2013 | reverse complement strand
TATATCACAGTGTTTTCGTCCCCTTCCGGGGCTTTTTATTTTTCTATGTATCTCTAATTTTTTCGTTAAGTCTTCCGGCATGTGGTTTTCGTCCCCTTCCGGGGCTTTTTATTTTTCTATTTTCATTTTTATCTCTCCTCTCTACTTTAAATAACCGTTTTCGTCCCCTTCCGGGGCTTTTTATTTTTCTATCCTGTCCCCTGCACCCCGCTGTTTCTGCGGGGTGCAGCTTAAGGTTGCGGCGCAAAACCGCAAATCAGGATTTTTAAGTTACATTGATATGCATTAATGGGCGCAAAGCCTTATTTTACAGGCATCGGCGCAAATTCACATCTAAATAATAATCACTTCCTCGTCCTCAACCTTTTCATTTACACCAAAAAGATTGACTTCCGCACTGCCTCTTATTTTATAAACTCTGACGCTGTCAAAAGAAGTATCAATAAGTGAAGGAATTTCCGCGATGAGCTGACGGTATAAACTTTCTGAAATCATAGCCTCAAATGCTGATTTCTGTACTCTGAAACCGTAGCCGTTCATTTTCTTTGCAAATTTAATGCGCCGTTTGTTATCAACAATATCATAAATCACAAGAATATACAACTTTTTCTCAGCATGAAATTCTTCGGTATTCCAAAAATAGTTCTCCGTAACCTTCCCTCCTTGTTTTAACGAATGATGATTGGTTTGTATTCATTTACATCGCCCGTTTCAAGCGCCTTGACAAACTGGTTCATCTGCAGGTCTAACGCACGCCGAAAGCTGACGCTGTAATCGACATACGACAAATATTTATTCTGTGTTCTGAACTTGACTTCCAGCTTTTGAATATACTTTTTAAAGCCATCCTTTGTCAAAAATACGCCCGGCTGCTCTATCCCTGTATAAAACTCATCTTTCGTCAGCTCATGGCCGTTAAGCATACTGAGCACTGTAGCATCAATCAGGACTGCCCGCCATTCTTCCATTAAATCACTTGCTAATGTCGGATGCTTTTCTTTATCCTTGTGCAGCATTCCGAAATAAGGATTTAAGCCTTTTCCTTCAATTTTACCGTATATCTCGTTCATTATAATAGAGTAACCGAGACTGATCATCGAATTAAACGGATCTTTAGGCGGGCGTCTTGACCGCCCGGAAAATGCAAACTCCTGATCAATCAGACGGCCAAGGACTTTAAAATAAATTTTGGCGGCCGTCCCTTCATAACCCATGACCTGTTCAGCGCTTTGTGCGTTCAAAACCTTACGGTGCATATTTTGCATTTCCACAATCGGACGTTCAATATTTTCTTTACGCGTTCTTGCATATCTCCGCAAAATAACAATCTGGTTTTTAATCTTTGCCTCAATAATTTTTTTAGAAAATTCAAGCATAAATGTTTCATTCTGCCCAAGCTCGGCCTGCCGGCGCTGTCTTTCAACATTTACATGCGATGTTGAGATTAAACGTCCAAAATAAGCCCCGTTTGTTGAATAGAAAAGAACATTGACGCCCCGCTTCAGACATTCCGTCATACACTGTGTCGTCAGCTGAACCTTCCCAAACACTTCAATCACTTCCAGCGTTTCTGCCGGAACGCTTTTTGTCATGCCATCTTTATATTTTACGTGAAAGCGGTTCTCTGAAACGCTGATGACTGCCCCCTGTTCACAAACATACAGATAGCTCATCAAATCCCTCCTAAAATTCTATACGCCCCATGCCAACGTCGTAAAGTTCCCCCTGATACCGCGTGCATTTGCACACATGAGGGGCAATTCTTAAGGAAAGGTCTTTTGTATGCTTGTGCGTACTATAAATTTTTCCAAGCGTATTTTTATAAATGCCATCCACGACTTTGACTGCATCTGCCCCAAAAAGCGCATAAACAATGGTCTTTGAAAGAAAACCGCAGCCGCCGCCAAGCCAGACGATATTTTCGCTCTTTGTCCCCCGGCGAAACCGGGCGTAAAAATATTTATAGCATACGCTCTGCAAATAATTTAAAGCCTCTATAATGTCTCCGATTGTATATGGGCATAAGCTCGTATCAATCGTAACATCAAAGTATATGTTTGTTCCCGGAATCAGAGATTCTCTCAAAATCGGCAGCGGTTTTTCCTGCCCGTCTAAAGTGTAGTCTATTTTCTGACTTAAAGTCAGCTGCTCAAGCCCTATCGGCGCACTGTCCCCGATATGTAAGCCTGCCATCACGTCATTGACTGCACTGCCTGTTTTTTTCTCATCACGGTTTAATGTATTCAATATCATTTGTTCCAGCAAAGAGGTTTCTTTTGCAAGACATCGCTCTCGTTTTGAAAATTTTGCTGACTGAATTTCAATATCCCGCTTTATTCTTTCAAATTTTCTTGGATTTTTATGTATTTCCCACGCAATTAAAGCTGTACGAAACATACCTTTAATGCTGCTGCCGGGCACATACGGCATCCCATAGGCATCTTTTATAAAAGTATTAATCTCCTTTGGTCTTGCTGTCTGTGAAACAAAAGCTTCACCGGCATCCATATCATATTTTTTCCAAGCTTCATAATCCTTAAAAGTAAAACCGTTTTGCCCAAGCCACTGGGATAAAGACGGACCTTTATTTCCTGTATTCAGCATAAAATCCATAAATGCACTGGAAAGCCCCTTCTTTTGAATTGCCGAAAACATTTTTTGAATATCAGGCACAATCACACGATGTGTCTTCGGCAAATAAATATACTCTTTTTTGAGCAGCCTTTGACCGCAGCCAATGTGCATCGGAGTCAGAACATGAATTTTTGCCTTATAATTTTTTAAATAATCCTTCATTTTCCCACCCCCATAAAAAGCGGCTTGGCATAACGGTAAACAGAATGATTGCCGCCATCGGAAACATCATAAATATCGCCTTTAAAGCAATGTTGAAAACATGATCCTGCGCTGCACACATACAAATCTCTTTTTTTCCGGCTTTCCGGGGCATACTCTGTCGAAGCGACAAAGCCCGACCGCTTTATAAGTTTGTATGACGCGCCGTCAAGCGCTTCTGAAAGCTCATCCTCTTTAGGAAGCGCTGTTGACAAAAGAAGATGCACGCCCGAATCCTGCTGTAAATATTTTGAAAATATTTCAGGTAATTTTGCAGGGCGCAGTGTAAATTTGCCCAGTCCCGACATCTTTTTTCCGCCAATGCCGGTATAGGACAGAGCTTCCAGCAATTCTTCCAGCATGTATTTTTCTTCGCTGCTTTCGTGTGCAGCAATCACATAGAGCCCGCAATCCTTCGCATAATAAAATGTTCCGACTCTAAAAGGCTTCGTTTCCTCATCCCTGCGGACACAGGCCATCGGCTGCTGCTCAAAATGTCCGTAATTTTCCATCGGATCACATGTAAAATCCTGCGTACCGTTTAAAAAAGCTTCAAGACTATCCACCGGAATAAATTTCATTTTTTTGTAAATTTTCTTTTGTTCGGAAGAACCGCGTTTTACCGGCTCAACATACAGCATTGGCTTAGGTACCATATATTGCTTTCCGACATACGGAAAAGTATCTGAAAACAACAGCCGTCCCTCCTGCACCATCGAATAAAATTTTTGCTCACAGCAAAGCTTTATGCCCTCGATGTAGAGCGCCGAGAAAAGCTGATCGGCCCCAAATGTGTAATCACTGTCATTGAGCATACCATTTCCGAGATGAACGCCGGTGTGAAAGTCCAATTTATAGATTGAATATTCCATAGTCTCACCTTACTTTTAATATCTGCTGGCATTTTTCCATGACAGCCTCAGATACATCCCCGACAACAACTTCAACATCCAGATCAGAAAACTTGATTTTTCCATAGCCTCTTGAACCATTACCGCCAAGATAATCATACTCTAAAAGCAAAAATCCTTCTTTTAATATTTCAAAATCTTTAACCATTGTTTCCTCATCAGATACTTCATAAATAAGGCTCATCGGAAATACCGCGCCGCGTACGACACGTTCAATCTGACGCGGATTGGCAACAGCCGTTGTTCTTTTAATGCTATTTTCAAATTTAACTTCCGTCGAATTTGTCAGGCCGCTGCGTTTTAATTCCTCCCAGTTGTCTAAAAACATATCCGTAAACAGGATGCGGCTTGTCTTTCTTTGTTTGGCACTGCCGAATAAATTGATCAGACACGGGGCATCATCATCCGGTTCCGCAGTCCTTTCATTATATTTTTTTGCCAGAAGCGCACGCATCTTGCCTTTAAGACTGCTGCCCGGAATCATCGGCGTATTTGTCCGCATATCTCTGATTACCGGTGAGTCCACTGCGCCGATGGCTGAAAAGGCACTTGAACCGCCAATATGTAAACCTGTGACAACTTCTATCTTTCCACTAATCTCAACTTTTGCAAACATCTTTTTCCCTCCTGTAATCAATCATCTTTTCCGCCTAAAAATTTCCGGTAAGCGACAAGTGCTTCCATATATCTGCTAAACAAAATATACTGCGCTCTGCTGCCCCTGATATCATCAAGACACTCTAAAATATGCGCCTCTGTCACAAGTGATTTGACAGAAGCTTCACGCCCGGCCTCATAAACAAAACGGATTTTCAAATAGTTGATTCTGCCGATCAGTTCATCCGGCAGCTTTTCACTCTGACAATTCACCGCCTCGTTATAAATTTCAGCCGTCATTGCAAGCAGATTCCTTATTTTTGATGTTGTCACAATCGCAACCGGATTTCCTCTCCTGTCCTTTTTCTCTGTCAGGCCCTGTATCGCCTTCTCCGCAAGCTCCACATAATTATCCTTTGTCAGTTTCATTGCTCATCCTCCTCTTTACTGCGTCTTAAATACACATATAAATATATCGCCGTATTCAGTTCACGTCTGTCTTTTATACACTGGCTCCACGCATACATCTTTTGCGAAAATTTTCTGTATGCTTCTCTTTCTTTTTTATCACAATCCTTATCCGGTTCCATTCTTGACAGCAGATACACATATCTTGCAATATTGATTTTTTCTCCGTTTTCATCAATACTCCTGAGAAAGTCCATAAGATGATACAAAAATGCCATGCCGTGTTCTGTCGTTTCATCAAAATAGTCTGCCAGCGCCATGAGCTTTTCTCCAATAACATTTGTCAAAAATTCATGCCACGGATAATTGTGGTTATGTGCAAAAACAGTCACCGCATTCTTGCCCGGCGTATGCTTCGACCGGTCTTCAAGATGTTCCACCTCTTTTGCCATAATATTTAACGGATATTTCGGGTGATAAATGCCGATACCGCCGGATATTGTCAATGTTCCCTGTGCAAATCTTTCCAGCCCGTTTTTGATATCTATAAAAGCTGCTATAACGTCATTCCATGATCCTGCCAAAAAGATATCGTCACCACCGGAATACACAATTGACACTTTGCGTTTCTTTTCTTTTTCAAAAATGCTGCTCTGACCATCTGCAAGTATTTTATTGATGTAAAATTTAAAAAATAAAGATAGTTGTCTTGACAGAGCCGCCGTCCGCGACAGTGTCACATAACGTTCATCGCCGTCATCGCCCTTAAAGCCATAGACAAATGTCTGTCCGAGGTTATCGACATCCGCTCTCAAAATACCGACGCGTTCCACGCCTTCTGCCTGCTCTGCAAATTTTTCAAATGTATCTCCGGTTGTATAATCGCCAACCCAAAGCTTTGTCGTCACATGCTTGCCTGTAAACATATCATTTTTAGTATAACAGCGGACATACGCTGCCTCTGTCATACGCTTTCGCAGGCTTTCTTCACTGTCTGCCACAAGATAACGGTTTCCTGGAAGCGGCAGCGCCGCATCCTCCGGCGCACAGACAACCGTAAAATATTTATCATATAAAATGCTGCCCGACATTTTTTCCAAAGCTGTACATATCGGACATTTATCTTCCGTTAAATGCCCCGGCCGGCGGCACGCTTTGCACTCTCTTTCACCGTCATATTTCTTTTTATTAAGCCGCATAATTTCCGCCGCATCATAGCGGTGTGATTTTTTCTTTGAAATCATTTTAGAAACAGTCATATATAAATCCGAATAACTGCCCTTCGGAACATTTCGCAGTGCATTGGCACTGGCCGGACAGTAGCCGCAGGCGACATAAAGTGCAATATCAAAGTTTTCTATAAACCACTGATTTAATTCTTTTTCATACGTCCTGATTGCCTGTATTGTATCTTCAGTGTTCGGAAGAAGCATATAGCAATGACCGCCGCCGCTGTAAATCAGATTAGCTCTTGAAAGTGAAACCTTATCCAGCAATTCGTCAATCATATGCTCCATCATCACTTCAAGGTAAAAGCTTCTCGCCCGGAGCCCTTTCAGGGCGCCACTTTCACCGACAGTATAAATAAAGCTCTGGATTCCCGAAATATCCATTGAAAACAGTAAAAACATCGGTTCATCATAAGACTTCCTTGCATTTTCAAATAAATATTTTCTATAATCCGTCCTTCCCTGCGCCATCATATATTGTTCAACACAGGATGCAATCGCCGCCGTCATTTTCAAATGGTCATACAATGAAATATCTGCCAGCTCACGTCTTGATGTCGATGACGGAATATAGCTTAAATTTGCCTCCAAAACCGACAAAAGCGAGTTTAAATATTCCTCATCGAATGTGATTGCTTTTAAATTATCTGTCACATGCCGCACAACGTTTTTGTAAAAATGCTCATCCATGGCAACCGGCTGTTCGGTCGGATAATTGATCGGTGCACCTGCATCAAGCACCTGCATTGCATAATGGCTTTTCCCGTGATGGCCGTTTAAAATATTAAAAACACTGTCAAGCGGCATTGTTTTATCAAAGCCGTCCTCGGCATCGTCCGCAGCTCTGCGGTCTGAAAAAGCAGCCACATTATCTGCATAATACGTCACATAGGCACAAGCATTTTCCGGAATACCGGCATTTTTCAAATGTGCCCCGTGATGATAGCGCACGCAGTTTAACACCTCCAAATCCGAAACACCGGCCTCCGTTTTCAGGAAATCACAGCCGCTCTGACTGTGGTTTCTTCCGTCGCCGGCCCGATACACAACTTTGCCGATATCATGGAGCAAGCTGCCTATGATTAGTTTGATCTGCCTGTCTGTCATCATTGCCTTCCCCTCTCTCTTATTAATTTAATGCACCCCATACCAAGTGCTGTTTTAATGCCAACGCCTGAATATTCTCCAAATTCAAAAAGCATATTTGCAAAATTTGTCATCGTCTGCGAGCCATGCATTTTGATTGTCACCTTTCCGATAAATGCCGGAATTTTAACGCCTTCAAGGCAAAAGCTCACGCTCTTTAAGTCATACCGGACAATTTGTGCATTCCCGGTAAGCTGCTCTAACGTATCTTCATCAATCATCGCATGTCCGTTATCGACCGAATCATATTTATTCATAAGACTTTGAAAAACACATCGCATTTCAGGATAAAAAACATACCGGCCTCTCTGCTTAAACGCCGTCGGCGATACAAATTGAAGCCTTATATATCTGTCACTTTCTTCTTCATAAAATCTGTCCATCAAAAACTTGTACGTCATTTCCTTATAATGCTTTTCAACAATATCTATTTTTAAATTCTTTTTTTTAATCACAATGGATTCAAGCGGCATCAGTGCTTCATGAATGATTTTTTGAACCGCCTCTTTATTCAGGCCGCATACAATCCAGTACCATGCGCCCTCCCTGAATTCAAGATGCTGCGTGTACGGATGAAGCTGCGACAAATGCAAATAGTCTGCATACTCAGGCGGCAGCGCTTCAATCAAAACCCCGTGAAATAATGTCATCATCTGGTAATTGATTTCTCCGTCACTTTTTAGCTTTAACTCTAATCTGACTAACATTTTAACTCCTTCTGACTATTTTTCATAATATACTTCACATTTCTATACTATTTTACCAAATTTCCTCATTAATTTCCAGTTTTTCAGTAATTTTTGTCTGATTTTTTGCAATATTTTCCCGAATATTACAAAAGCCCTTAACCATGGGGCATCCCCACAGCTAAGAGCTTTATTTTTAACAACGCCTCGTGTCCTACCATTCAGACTCTAATGTCACCCCTGAATTCTGTAAATAAGCATCACATTCACTAAGGCTAAAAGTTCCATTGGTTGCCGGCAAGCCTAAAAATTCCGCAATCATCTCAACACTGCCGGCATTTTCAGCATCCAATTCACCAAACACAAAATTGCATCGGGCATAACCTGTTTCTAAATTGACTTCATCAATGCTAAAATGCATGATTTCATCCGACAGATTCAGATCTGCAACTTTTTGTGCAAATGCCTCGGCATCTTCCACCATACTGCCATACTCTGACGATCCTGCCGGCACAATCACTTCACCACTCATCTGTGCCACAGTATCCGAACCGTTCCGATACAAAAGTTCAAGAACAAATCGATCATTATCCGCACGTTCCAGTCTGTAGGCTTTGCCTTTACTTACTTTATTCTCTGCCTCAGCTTCTTTTTCATCATGATTTTCCTGATTAGCACTGCCCACTTCAGTCTCTGACTGCACTGCCTGCCCCGTCTGCGCCGCCTGCTGTCTCCTGCCGCCATCAGAACCGCAGCCGACAACCGACACCATCATAACACAAATCACTAAAAATACAGCTATTTTTTTCCTCATAACATTCTTCCTCCTTAAATCACTCTAATGCATATCCAAAGCCAAGCATTTCTTCATTGGCAGAATCAATCATGATTTTGCCGTTTTCAGCCTCAAACCCGATAAATGCTGCCGCCAGCTCTGCCATATCTGAGTCGTCCTGCAAACCGTCAAAGGCAAACGTCAAATTGACGGACTCTGTTGATTCCAGCAATGTCACATAACAGGACGGCGGGGCGTCCATTTCCATGAGAAATTCTTTCGCATACCTTGCGTCACTTCTTAAATCATTAATGATGTCCACAAGAGATAAATCATAATAGGATATACTTCCTGAGACAGAACAGACTGTGCCATCTTCCGTATAATTAAAAAATATCTTTGATTTCACAGCTTCCGTATCCACAAAATATGTTTTCTTGTCCAACACATTTCCTGTAATATTCCCATCCCCGTCTGTCACAGTTTCTTCTGTATGATTCACATACCCGTCTGCCGCAGTTTCTTCTGTCTCTGTTTTTATGGATGGGCTCTTTGGAACATCAAATTCCAGTGGGCTTAACGTCTCAAAAGCTGTCGGCCGCTTTAGCTTATATGCCCCCGTCGCACAATAACCTATCCCAAATGCCACACCGAAAGCAGCCAGCGGAATAACAATCCGAAGCACCCAATTTTTCTTTTTCTTCGGCGGCTTCGGCTGCATATTCATTCCCGGTGCAGCTCCTGCACCATAGGTCTGACCGGCATTTGACGCCTGACCGGTATTTGGCGCCTGACCGGCATTTTGTGCTGAACCGGCATTTTGCGGCGCACCGCAATAACTACAAAACTTTGTATCGTTTGAAATTTCTTTTCCGCAATTTTGGCAAAACATACGTTTAATTCCTCCTTAGTTTTCTCCCTCGTCCGACAATTGATGCGTATTCTCTGACTCTCCCTTGTTTTGAACCGTCTGAAACAGCTGTGCCAGATTGTCACGAATTTGTTCCGTAATCTCTGTGTCCGGATTCTGCTCTTTAGAAACCAGTTCATTATACAATGCCATGAAACATGCATATGCCTCATCAAATTTTCCCATCTTCATTTTCAGATATCCGATATTATTTTTTAACCGGCGGCTCATAAATTGTTCTGACGGATAAGATGCAAAAATATCGTACCCTTCCTGAGTATAAAAATAGGCTTCTTCGTATTGCTGCATATTGCAATAACAGACACCCAGCGCCATATCGACATATGCTGTATTTTTATGAGCCTTGCCAAAATATGCACCCGCATACTCCCGCGCGGCTTTAAGTGATGTCACAGCTTGGACATTTTCATTCTTTGTAAATTCCATCATGCCCTTCCAGTAAAAAAATTCATACTGCCAGCGAATATCGCTTTCTTTAATGGACGCGCAAAGCTCCTCTTGTACTTTTTGAAATGCCGCCCATTGTTCTGTAGAAAAATAATATCGTCCTTTTTGCATTAAAAATTCTCTGTACATCCCGGTATCCGATACCGGCTCTAAAAGCTTCTCACTTTCGTTCAGCCAATGTAAGACCTTACTGTAATCCAGCTTATTCAAAAGCATTGCTGTCATGTGTCTTGAAATTTCAATTTTCAGCCTTACGTTTTCAATTTTTGAATAAAAGTCCTTACACAGCTGCTGCGCCCGCTCAAATTTTCCATCATGTCTCAATGTTTCAATATAAGACACGCAAAAATACTCATATAGTTCTTTCAGCGACGCATCTTTTGCCCACTTCTGCCCATATTCGTCAAATACTTTTTCATATTCTTCTGACGGCATTTTACTGTTATATGCCTCCATGACCAGACAGCGTAGACGATATGAAAACGGAAGTTTTTGATATGTTTTTCGAAAATGTGCCAATGTCATATACATATCTTCTGAAAATCCATAAATACGGCCGGCGGCTTCAATAGCTAATAATAAAATTCCTATCTGCCGCACAGAACGCTCATGCCGATGCATTTTTTTCTCATAGTGCAGTAAAATACGGCAAATTTCTCCGATTTCAGGCGATTTTGCAAAAGCATCCATAAGCATTCCGCAGGCAAGATTTTTTGACAGCACAGCTTTTATCCCGCCAATGCTGCTGTCAAGCTGTTCCAGCACACGTTCAAAAAAAACGTCTTCCGCCTCAAATTCATCACCGCGTTTTCCTAAACATTCTGCAATAAACGGATGCATCGCAAATCCATTTTCCGATTGTTCAAGAAATCCCAGCCAGCATAATGTTGTGAGCCTTCTTTTCACCTGGACATCGCTTTCTTCTGGCGCCATAAAAAACGCCTGAATGAAGCCTGCTGAATAAGTTTTGTAAGGCAATTTTGTGTAAATATCCAACAGATACTTTGCTTCATGGCTCAAATTATTTAATTGATATATGTGCTCATAAATTTGTTGCAGAAAAACAGCCGCTGTCTTTCCCTCTATAAAAATTTGTCCGCTGTCTTTTGTAAACTGTTCCTTCAGTTCACGAACACTATAATTTCCATAACATGCTGCCCTGCCTAAAAATCGCAGTGTCAGCGGATGTCTGCTGCTTTCGATACTTAAAATCTGCGAAAGCGCCGCTTTATCTTCCTCTGTCATTTTTTTCATGTAATGATCACGAAAAACTAAATTTCCGGCATCAGCACTGATACTTTTCACTTCAAAGGTCTTAAATCCCGAAATTTTCTTCACCCTCGAGGTTGCAATCACCGTTGCCGGCAAATCAAGAATTTCTCTAATGCCTTCATCTTTCAGAACAGTATACTCTATATTGTCTATGAGAATCAGCACCCGCGTATTTTTAAGCCGCCGTATATCCCCTAAAATTTCCATAAATCTTTGATTCAAACTGGTGTCGCCGGTTTTGCCAAAAGCAGTCACAAAACTCATTGCCATATTATTTTCATAAGAAATTAATGCAGCTGCATCGCAAAGATTTTCTTCAGCACAAACTTGCAAAAGCTGTCTTAAAAGCTCTGTTTTCCCGATACCTCCCATACCGGAAATCAAATAATGGCCGCCACGGATCACCATTTGACGCAGCTCAAACAATTCTGTTTCCCGTCCAAAGAAATGCTGCCTTTGCAGGGCACTTCTGCCAAACGCACCTGTCTGCTTTGTCAAAAAACGAAGCTCTTTTTTATTTTTTTTCAAAAATTCTCCGGTTTCTGTCATTTCCGTAAAAGGGTGTATAAGGCAGGGATGTTTCGTTAAAGTTTCCATTTTGCTTCCCGCCAAAGCAAAAACAGTCAGCATTGTGAGCATCCATGCACTATAAAAAATACAGTTGCCCTCATCATGCAAATGTTCCTCGATTTTTCTATAATATTTTTTTAAGAAAATGCCCGACGCCCGATTAAAGTACGGATCTTCTTCCAAACGACTCAAATAGGCATCCAATTTCCACAAGAAAGCTTTGGAAGAAAATTCCCTGCTTTTTAAAAAGTCCTCAAACAGTTCTTGCTGACGCTTTAAAACGCTGACTGTAAGCAGTCTGACACATTCTTCTTCATAATAAACATAAGCAGACTGGGTTCCCGTGCGATTAATCACTGCTGAAATATGACGATTACGTTTTCCCTCTGAACGCCACATCATTTTCCCATATTTACCCATGCGGAAATCCTCCGCTAAATATGTCTGCCAAAACTTTACAAGCGTCATTCCGCGCCGATTTCTTTCACTAAATACCGCCTCCGAATATACCGGAAAATCCTGAACCATAAATAAACGATATATATTTTTCAAAGACAGCAAGGTTTTGTCCATAAACGCCCCCCTCTCCTTTATTTAACACATTAATACCATTTTCTTGCCAAAATTACAATATATAATGTCATTTTCTACATTTTTTGTGCATAAACTTCCATTTTTGTGCACGCCACATTTCTGTTTCATCCAGTACCAAAATAATTCCTATGTCACAAAAAAATCCGTATTTCCCCGGGAACTCCCAAAGGAAATACGGATTTGACAGTTACAATTTTAATCATAAAAATCTTTATGGAATCAACATGATCAATGTGCCAGCCACAATAGAAAGCAGTCCGACAGCCGATTTTTTCGACAGCCGTTCATGGAATACAATATAAGAAAACGCAATCGTCACTAAAATACTAAGCTTATCAATTGGAACCACAACACTGGCAAGGCCATCCTGCAAAGCTTTATAATAACACAGCCATGACGCTCCGGTCGCAAGTCCTGACAGACAGATAAAACCAAGTTCCTTCTTCGGAATATCCCTGACAGTATGCTGCTTCCCTGTAGCAAAAACCATGAGCCACGACATTGCCAAAACTACACCGGTGCGAATGGCGGTACCCAGATTAGATTCCACACCGGAAATTCCGATTTTTCCAAGAATGGATGTCAGACTGGCAAACACAGCAGAACCAACGGCATACAAAAGCCACCCTCTGCCTCTGACCTGTTTTGGATCTGCATCCTTCTTCTCAATCATCATA
>OLRK01002184.1_pt1 | contig 13103 bp, 11 predicted proteins | sample 1672911 | NCBI WGS metagenome assembly OLRK01 (sample SAMEA3136736, study PRJEB25190) | human gut metagenome | biome: human gut; feature: human-associated habitat; material: faeces | place: Austria | collected 2013 | reverse complement strand
CCTGCTGTGCGCCCCGACCCCCAGGTGATCTGGGACACCCCGAAGAAACACAGAGGCTGGAAACGGATGAACGGCCACTACCACCGCAGCGCCAAGGGCGGCGGCGAGTGGGAGTTTTTCGATCTCCCGGAGCAGTGGACCATCGGCTATAAGGGCCTCACATTTAATCTCAAGCCCTTCAGCTTTAAGCACACCGGGCTGTTTCCGGAGCAGGCGGCAAACTGGGACTGGTTCGGGGCGAAAATCCGCCAAGCGGGACGTCCGGTGAAGGTGTTAAACCTTTTTGCCTACACTGGCGGGGCCACCCTGGCGGCCGCCCAGGCGGGTGCCGCCGTCACTCACGTGGACGCCTCCAAGGGCATGGTGGGCTGGGCCAGAGAAAACGCCCGTTCCTCCGGCCTGGAGAACGCGCCCATCCGCTGGATCGTGGATGACTGCGTAAAGTTTGTGGAGCGGGAGATCCGCCGGGGAAATCACTACGACGGCATCATCATGGATCCCCCTTCCTACGGCCGCGGGCCGAAGGGAGAGATCTGGAAAATCGAGGACGCCATTCACCCCTTAGTGAAGCTGTGCGCCCAGCTGCTCTCCGACGAGCCCCTGTTTTTCCTGATCAATTCCTATACCACAGGGCTGGCGCCGGCCGTTCTCTCCTATCTGATCGGCACGGAGATCTGCCCCAAATACAAAGGGACGGTGCGCTCCGAGGAAATCGGGCTGCCGGTGACGGAAACAGGGCTGGTGCTGCCCTGCGGGGCGGCCGGACGCTGGGAGGCGTGACGGGATAAGGGTAATTTAAAGCGGACTGCCGGGTGTATTCTTCCTGTACTCCCAGCAGTCCGCTGTTCTTTATTTTTCACATTTTCACGCCCGGTCAAAGCTCCGCCAGCACCTTTTTCAGCTTTTCCAGATCCATATCCTTATGGCAGTAGCCTTTCATGCCGCAGGCGGCGGCGCCGTCGATGTTTAACTGTAAATCGTCCACGAAGAAACACTCCTCCGGCTTTAAGCCAAACTTCTCAAACAGCCGCTCATAGATCTCCTTCTGAGGCTTTAGCAGCTTTTCCTCCGCGGAGAACAGGATGCCGTCAAAGCAGTCCACCGCGGGGATGTAGGTGCGGTAGCAGGCGCGGAGGCGGACAGAGGCGTTGGAACAGAGATAAATGCCAAATCCCTTCTCTTTTAAGGAACGGATCATTTCCTCAGCTCCTTCCACGGTCCACATACAATACTCGTGCCAGCGGGCAAAGCACTGCTCTGCCAGCTCTTTTTCCCGGTCGGTAACCAGGCGGCGTTTCATCCGCTCCAGGCCTTCCTCCTCGCTGATCACTCCCATGTCCAAGAGGACCCACTCCTGGGAACCAAACACGGCGGCGCGAACACGGCCGTACTCCTCCGTCCCTTCCTCCATAAACCGGCGGCAGACCCGGTTCTCATCGTAGGCTACCAGCACATTTCCCATGTCAAATACGATATTTTTTACCATGCTTTCCCTCCGTCCGGCCGCTCCCGGATGGAACCGGCAGCCGCCTGCTGTCATCTCTTTGTCTTCCCAGTATAGCACAAGGGCTGGAAAACGTCACCGGCTTTTTAACGGTTCCTCATGGCAAACCCGTGATCTAGGGGGCCGGAACCGGCTCCCAGATCCAGACCTGCCGCCAGAGCGCCGGAAATGTATTCCTTGGCGTTTCGCACCGCCTCCTTTAAGGTCAGCTCCTTTGCCAGGCCGGAGGCGATGGCGCTGGACAGGGTGCAGCCGGTGCCGTGGGTGTTGGGGTTTTCGATCCGTTTTCCCTGGAACCAGGTCCGTTCTCTGCCGTCAAAAAGCAGGTCGTTGGCATCCTGGATCGAATGGCCGCCTTTGCAGAGCACGGCGCAGCCGTAGGTCTCGTAAATCCGCTCCGCCGCCCGCTCCATATCCTCCGGCGTATGGATCTCCATGCCGGACAGCACCTCCGCCTCCGGGATATTGGGGGTGATGACGGCGGCCATGGGCAGCAGGACGGAGGTCAGGGCCTCCACCGCGTCCTCCCGCAGCAGCCTGGAGCCGCTGGTGGACACCATCACCGGGTCCACCACCAGATTATCGGCCTTGTACTCCTTCAGTTTCTCGCCGATGACGCGGATCAGGGCACTGCTTCCCACCATCCCCGTTTTCACCGCGTCGGGGCGGATGTCCTGGAACACGCAGTCCAGCTGGGAGGCGAGAAACTCCGGGGATACCTCCAAAATCCCGTACACTCCTGTGGTATTCTGGGCTGTGAGAGCCGTGATAGCGCTCATGCCGTACACGCCGTTTGCCAGCATGGTCTTTAAATCCGCCTGGATGCCGGCGCCTCCGCTGCAGTCGCTCCCTGCGATAGTAAGTACCGTTTTCATGTTTCCTCTCTCCTCTCTGCCAGCCTTTCCGCTGTGGCCCTTAGGCGGGCGGCGGCCTCTCTCTTATCCGCTGCCGCGAAAATGGCGCTGATCACCGCGATTCCGGCGATTCCCGTCCCTGCCAGGCTGCCGGCATTTTTTTCTGAAATCCCGCCGATGGCCACCACCGGCACGGAGACGGCGGCGCAGATGCGCTTTAGCTCCTCCATGGGCAGGCAGGATACGTTGGTTTTAGTAGCGGAGCCGAACACCGCGCCGCTGCCCAGGTAGTCCGCTCCCTGGCGCACCGCCTCCAGGGCCTCCGCCACGTTGTGGGCGCTGGCTCCTATGATCTTGTCCGGGCCGAGGAGTTTCCTTGCCTCTACCACTCCCAGATCCTCCTGGCCCACGTGGACGCCGTCCGCGTCCGCCTCCAGGGCCGCCTGCACGTCGTCATTGATGATCAGAGGCACGCCGTAGGAGGCGCAGACCGGTTTCAGCCTGCGGGCCAGCTCCACCATCCCCTGGTGGGAGATCTCCTTTTCCCGGAGCTGTACTATGGTAGCCCCTCCTTTTAACGCCTCCTCCACCACCGTTTCCAGGCTGTCCTCTCCCAGCCAGGAGCGGTCTGTGACGGCGTAAAGCAGCAGTTTATCCCTTGATAAATTCAATGTTTTCCCTCCATTCTTCCGTAAGCCAGGCCGCGTCGAACAGCCTGACGTGAAATGTCCCGGGCCCGCCTCCCGTCCGCCTCGTCTCCTCCCAGGCGGCCTCTCCGCAGGCCTTCCAAAAGGAGGCGGCAGCGGAAAGAGCCAGAAAGGGATCCTTCTCCACGGCGCAGAACGCCCCGGACAGGGCGGACAGCATACAGCCGGTGCCGGTCACCCGTCCCATGGCGGAGGTGCCTCCTCTGATGACGGCGGTGCGGCTGCCGTGGGCGACGATGTCTTCCTCACCGCTTATGAGTACGGTGCAGCCGCGGCGGGCCGCCAGCCGCTCTGCCGTTTCCTTCCGCGCCGAAAACGGGGCTTTGGCGCTGTCCACCCCGTGAAACTCCGCCGTTTCTCCCAAAAGGGTCAAAGCCTCGGAGAAGTTGCAGTGGATGGCGGAAAACGGCACATCCCTCAATATGGCCAGGGTATTTTCCCGGCGCCAGGGGCTGGCCCCGGCTCCCACCGGATCCGCCACCAGGGGAACTCCGGCCGCCGCTGCCGCCGTCCCCGCCCGGCGGATGGCCTCAAATTTTTCCCCGTCCGGGGTGCCGAAATTTAACACCACGGCATCGCAGGCCGCGGCGATCTCCCCCGCCTCCTCCTTTGCCTGGGCCAGAATGGGCTTTGCCCCGGCCGCCAGCAGGATATTGGCCACATCCGGGGCCACCGCCAGGTTTTCAATGCAGTGGACGCGGGGAGAACGGTCCCGCAGGCGGCGCAGCAGAGCAGCTGCCGGAGAACCGGAAAGGCCAGAATCTCCCGCCCCGCCGGATCCGGAAAAACCGGCTCTGTCCCAGCCGCCAGGTTCCCGTCCTGACATTCTGCCGCTCATCGGTCCACAGCCTCCTTCATCACCGCGAAACCGCCGCTGCGCTTTAACACGGCGATCACGGCGCAGGCGATGGCCGTTCCGCCCACAGTAGACACCAAAAAGGGCAGGACATAGGCGAACAGGGCCGCCTCCTTATTTCCCATGATCCACACTGCCACCGGCCAGGCCGCTAAGCCACCTAAAATGCCGGTGCCGAAAATTTCCGCCCCGTAGGTGAGCCACAGCTTTCCCGTGCGGGAAAATACCAGGCCGCAGAGCAGCGCCCCGCACATACTGCCGGGAAAGGCAAGCAGGCTGCCGGTGCCCATAATATTGCGGATCAGGCTGGTGACAAAGGCCATTCCCACGCCGTACCACGGCCCCAGGAATACGGCCGCCAGCACGTTCACCATATGCTGTACCGGAAAGCAGCGGGAGGCTCCCACAGGAATGCTGAACGGGGAACAGGCCACCGCCACTGCCGCCATCAGGCCGGCGGCCGCCAGTTTTTTCGTGTTTGTGTGTTGTGTTTTCATAACATTTCAACCCCTTTTCTCCGGAAAACTCCCGAAACGCCGGCTTTCTCCGCGCGAAGTGCGCTTCCCGCTGGAGGCTTTTGTGTCATAGGAGACGCAATTTCCTGTGATACAAAAACAGGACATACCTACGTATGTCCCTCAGCAGTCCAGGCCGGATCAGTCCCTACGTTGGCATTACCCAAATCAGGTCGGCGGGTCGAGGCGGTACAGCCTCCTCTCAGCCTGTTTCCACAAGCTCCCCGGTTGTATTTTGTTCTATTGTACCACCGTCAGGCGGCAGTGACAAGAAAAATCTTGGCCGGGAAAGTCCTGGCGGAGCGGCGAAAAAAGCCCCCGGACGGGCGGCAGCTTTTCCTGCCATTCCCGCCGGGGGCCTGTTATATTCTCATATTCTCGTAACCGTTTACCACCGCGGCATCAGAAAGGTTCTTTCCTCCGTGGCGGAATTTCCTTCCACCGCGTCGTCCGCCGGCTTGTAGTCCAGGGTGATCTCCACCTGCCGCTCCACGTACTCCCCATTTTCCAGGGACTGAACCGTCAGGGTTACGGTCTCGCCGCCTTCATAGTAGGTGAGCAGTTTCTGCAGCTCCTCCATGCTGGAGACACTGGAGCCGTCCAGCTTGGTGATGATGTCCTTCTCCCGCAGATCCGACTTGGAAGCCGCTCCGCCTTCGGTGATCTTGTACACGTAAACGCCCTTGGGCATTCCGAAGGTGCTGGAATACTGCTGGTCGATGGTCAGGGCCTGGATTCCCAGATAGCCCTGTTTCTCCGTGGCCACTTCCGTCCTGGTCTTGGTGTTCATCAGGTCGTTGATAATGTCCTTCACCGCGGAAATGGGGATGGCGTAGCCCATGCCTTCCACGTCCGTGTCCGTATACTTGGCGGAGTTGATGCCGATGACCTCACCGCTCATGTTTAACAGGGCGCCGCCGCTGTTTCCGGGGTTGATGGCTGCGTCGGTCTGGAGCAGGTGTCTGGTGATGTTGTCCTCACTGGTTTTCACCTCTCTGTCCAGGGCGCTCACATAGCCCACAGTCACGGACTGGCCGTAGCCCAGGGCATTTCCGATGGCCACCACGCCCTGGCCCACCTTCAGGCTGTCGGAATCCCCCATGGAGGCGATGGCGATCTTGCTCATGGTGTCCGCGGAAATCTCGGACAGGGGCACCGCGATCACCGCCAGGTCGTTCTCCGCGTCCGTTCCCTTAATGTTTGCCCCTACGGACTGGTCGTCAATGAATACCACCTTCAGATCCTCGGAGTTTTCCACCACATGGTTGTTGGTGACGATCAAAAGCTCCGTGTCGTTCTGGCCGATGATAATGCCGGATCCGGCGCTGGGAACCTCATAGGTCTGAGTGCCGAAGAACCAGTCATTGCTCTCCATGAGCATTTTGTTATTGATGGCGACGATGGAGGGCATGGCCTTCTCCACGATGGAGGACACGTCCAGGGTGGCGCTCACCGGAGTACCGCTTGCCACCGGGCTGGAGGTCTCCTGACTGTCTGCCGGGACGGTGGTCAGCTCCGTCCGGGCCGGGTTCTGAATCCGGTTGTAGTGGTCCGCCACCATATTGATTCCCACCATGGTGCCGCCGGAAACGGTTCCAAACAGCAGGGCCGCCGCCGTGATCAGGGCCGCCTTCTTGGCCAGTCCGCCCCGTTTTTTCTTCCTGGGGGCCTTCGGCTCCTCCGGAATGAATCCGCCGGGCAGCTCCGGCCTTCTGTTTTCTTCATTGTCGCTATGATAAATGTCTGAGTTATTGTAATCCTCGTACATAAGTCCTGTCTCCTTTCACTTTTCCATCTCTTTCATTTCATGGCCTTAGTTTAGCAATGAATTGTGTCCGAATTGTGATAAATTGTTAATAAAAATGTGAATGGAAGGACTTACGCGCCTCCTACAGATTCTTTAAAATGGCGTCTCCCATCTCGGAACAGCTCACCAGGGCGCAGCCGTCCGCCATCATATCGGCGGTGCGAAGGCCCGCGTCCAGAACCTTGTTCACAGCGGCCTCCACGGCGGCAGCCTCCTCGTCTAAGTCAAAGCTGTACTTTAACATCATGGCCGCGGAGAGAATGGTTCCCACCGGGTTGGCCTTGTTCTGGCCGGCGATGTCCGGGGCGGAGCCGTGGATCGGCTCGTAAAGGCCTCTGCTGCCCTCTCCCAGGCTGGAGGAAGGGATCATACCGATGGAGCCGGTGATCATGCTGGCCTCGTCGGAGAGAATGTCACCAAACATATTTTCCGTCACCACCACGTCAAACTGGCTGGGATCCTTGGCGATCTGCATGGCGGCGTTGTCCACCAGCATATCGGCGTACTCCACATCCGGGTACTCCTCCGCCAGGCGGTGCATCACCGCTCTCCATAAGCGGCTGGTGTCCAGCACGTTTGCCTTGTCGATGCTGGTGACTTTGTGCCGTCTCTTTCTCGCCGTCTCAAAGGCGATGCGGCCGATGCGCTCGATCTCATGCTCAGAGTAGCTCATCACATCCGTGGCCTTCTTCTCCCCGCCGCACTCCTCCGTGCGGTGCTCGCCGAAATACACGCCGCCGATCAGCTCCCGGACCACGATAAAGTCAATGCCCCTGGCCACGATCTCCGGCTTTAAGGGGCTGGCGTCCGCCAGCTGGGGCCAGAGCTTTGCCGGCCGGTTGTTGGCGTAGAGGCCCATACCGGAACGCAGGGCCAAAAGCCCTTTCTCCGGCCGTTTGTCTCCCGGCATCCCGTCCCACTTGGGGCCGCCCACGGCGCCTAAGAGGACGCTGTCGGATGCCAGGCATTTCTCCAGCATTTCCTTTGGCAGGGCCTCGCCCCAGCGGTCGATGGCGATTCCGCCCATATCCACATCCACATATTTGAAAACATGGCCGTACTTTTCCGCGACGGCGTCCAGCACCCGAATGGCCTGGTTCACGATTTCCGGACCGATTCCGTCTCCCCGGATCACTGCGATCTGCTTTTCCATCTCATTCCCCTCCTTATTTGCTGATGCTGTTCATCAGGCCGCCGGCCTTGATGATGTTCTGAATAAAGGGAGGGAAGGGCTGGGCCTGGAACGTCTCCCCGGTGGTCTCGTCGGTGATCACGCCGGTGTCAAAATCCACCTTTACCTTGTCTCCCGCCTGGATGGCGGCGCTGGCCGCTGGGCACTCCAGAATGGGGAGTCCGATGTTGATGGAGTTGCGGTAGAAGATTCTGGCGAAAGTAGCGGCGATGACACAGGAAACGCCTGCCGTCTTGATGGCCAGGGGGGCGTGCTCACGGCTGGAGCCGCAGCCGAAGTTGGCTCCGCCGACGATGATGTCCCCTTCCTTTACCTTATTTACGAATTCCGGGTCGATGTCCTCCATGCAGTGAGCGGCCAGCTCCTTGGCGTTGGGGGTGTTTAAGTAGCGGGCGGGGATGATGACATCCGTGTCCACGTTGTCCGGGTATTTATGTACAAATCCGATTGCTTCCATGATCGTTTTCCTGCCTTTCTCTATTTGTGGCGGCGCTTTAGACCGTCCGCGGGTCGGTGATGTAGCCTGTGAGGGCGCTGGCTGCCGCCGTCGCCGGGCTGGCCAGGTAGACCTCGCTCTTTACGTGGCCCATGCGGCCCACAAAGTTGCGGTTGGTAGTGGAGACGCAGCGCTCTCCCTCCGCCAGGATTCCCATATAGCCGCCCAGACAGGGGCCGCAGGTGGGGGTGGAAACCACGCAGCCGGCGTCCACAAAGTCCGTGGTCCAGCCTCTCACCAGGCACTCTCTGTAAATGGCCATGGTGGCGGGAATGATGATGACGCGCACGCCGGGAGCGGTGTGCTTGCCCTTTAAGATCTTCCAGGCGGCTTCCATGTCCTCCAGACGGCCGTTGGTGCAGCTGCCGATGACAACCTGGTCGATCTTTACCTCTTTGCCGGCAGACGCCGGTTTCGTATTCTCTGGAAGGTGAGGCCAGGAAACGGTGGGCTCCAGCTCATCTAAATTGATCTCGATGGTCTGCTCGTAGCAGGCGTCCTCGTCCGCCTCGTATACCGTCCAGGGCCGCTGGCTCCGTCCCGTAAGGTAGGCGATGGTGGTCTCATCCACCGGGAAAATGCCGTTCTTGGCGCCGGCCTCGATGGCCATATTGCAGACGCTTAAGCGGTCATCCATGGTGAGGGACGCCACTCCGGGGCCGGTAAACTCCATGCTCTTATAGAGAGCCCCGTCCACGCCGATCTTTCCGATGATGTGAAGAATCAGGTCTTTTCCGCTGACGGTGGGCTGCAGGGCGCCGGTAAGGACGATCCGGATGGCCGCCGGCACTTTAAACCAGCACTGGCCCGTAGCCATTCCCGCTGCCATATCCGTACTGCCTACGCCGGTGGAAAACGCTCCCACAGCTCCGTAGGTGCAGGTATGGCTGTCTGCGCCGATGATGCAGTCGCCGGCGGTGACGATGCCTTTTTCCGGAAGCAGGGCGTGCTCAATGCCCATCTCTCCCACGTCGAAGAAGTTTACGATGCCGTATTTGTTCGCGAAGTCACGGCACTGTTTGGACTGCTGGGCGGCCTTAATGTCCTTGTTGGGCACGAAATGGTCCAGCACGATGTTGATGCGGGTATTGTCAAACACGCTGTCAAAGCCTGCTTTCTCAAACTCGTTGATGGCGACCGGGGTGGTGATGTCATTTCCCAGCACCTCGTCCAGGCGGGCGTTGATTAACTGTCCTGCCTCTACTTTCTCCAGCCCCGCGTGGGCGGCCAGAATTTTCTGTGTCATTGTCATTCCCATAGCTTTTTGTCCCCTCTGTCTTTTCTTTATTTGTTGTTCACCGCGCTGATCATTGCCTTGATACCGGCACGGATAATATCGGTGTCAGTGCCTGCGCCCCAGGTCACAGTGCCGTCGCCCCACTGCAGGCCTACGTAAGAGGCCGCCTCACTGGTGGAGCCGTGCTCTAAGCTGTGCTCAGAGTAGTTCATGATGGTGAAGTCTTTGCCGGTGGCGGTGCGCACAGCGTTGCAAACCGCGTCCAGACGTCCGTTTCCATGAGCGGAAACCTCCATGTGCATTCCATCCTCCGTCTGTACCGTCGCGGTAACCGTGATTCTGCCGTTCTGTACAAAATGCGTCTTGATCACATCCACCGGAGCGAACTTGTTCAGGTACGTGCTGCGGAATACCTCCAGAACCTCCTCCGGCTGCAGCTCCTTGTGGGCGTGGTCGGAAACGGATTTGACCGCATATCCGAAATCCTCCCGCATCTTCGGCGGCAGTACAAACCCAAACTTCTGCTCCAGCAGGAATCCGATTCCGCCTTTTCCGCTCTGGCTGTTGATGCGGATGACGTCGGCGTCGTAGGTGCGTCCGATGTCCGTGGGATCAATCGGGATGTAAGGAACATTCCACTGGTGGAGTCCGCGCTCCTTTCTCCAGATCATGCCCTTGGCGATGGCGTCCTGATGGCTGCCGCTGAAGGCCGCGAATACCAGCTGTCCGGCGTAAGGCGTTCTCTCATATACGTGCATTCTGGTCACCCGCTCGTACAGATCCACAATGGAGGGCATATCGCTGAAATCCAGGTGGGGATCCACGCCGTGGGTGTACATATTGAGAGCCAGGGTGATCACATCCACGTTTCCAGTGCGCTCGCCGTTTCCAAAGAGGGTTCCCTCCACACGGTCCGCTCCCGCCAGCAGGGCTAACTCCGTGTCCGCCACGCCGCAGCCCCGGTCATTGTGGGGATGGACGCTGAGCACTACGCTGTCGCGGCACTTTAAGTTGTCGCTCATGTACTCGATCTGGTTGGCGTAAATGTGGCTCATGCTCATGGATACGGTCACCGGCAGGTTGATGATCATGGGTTTCTCCGGGGTGGGCTCCATGATGTCGATCACGGCGTTGCACACCTCCAGGGCGTATTCCGGCTCTGTGCCGGTAAAGCTTTCCGGGCTGTACTCGAACCGGAAGTTGCCGGGGTACTCCGCCGCCAGCTTTTTCACCAGGGTCGCTCCGTCGGTAGCGATCTTTTTGATCTCCTCTTTGCTCTTTTTAAACACCTGCTCCCTCTGGGCTACGCTGGTGGAATTGTAGAAATGGATCACGGCGCTGGGCGCTCCCTGGACAGCCTCAAAGGTCTTGCGGATGATGTGGTCGCGGCACTGGGTGAGCACCTGCACGGTCACGTCCTCCGGAATCATGTTTTTCTCGATCAGGGTGCGGAGGAACTCATACTCCGTCTCGCTGGCTGCCGGGAAACCTACTTCGATCTCCTTAAAGCCGATCTTTACCAGGAGCTTGAAAAACTCCAGTTTCTCCTCTAAACTCATGGGAACTACCAGGCTCTGGTTTCCATCCCTCAAATCCACGCTGCACCATGCCGGCGCCTTCTCGATATGATCCTTTTTTACCCAACGGTACTCGGTTTTCGGCGGGTTGTAGTAGCCAATCTGATACTTGCTGACATCCATCATCGTTTTATTCCTCCTGTTTTTTGGTTTTCGTCCGGGGCATCCCGATGGAGGCTTTTGTGTCATGGGGAACACCGTTTCCTGTGACACAAAAAGGCCCCCGTCCCTCAAGGGATTTGCCCCTTGAGAGACGAGAGCCACAGTTTCTTTTTTCATGCTCCCGCGGTACCACTCTCCTTGCTGTGTGACAGCCGCTCTGTACGGTCAGTAAACTTACGAACCGCGTCCCGGATAACGGTGGGATTCCGCTCCAGCCTACTGATCCCCGTCCCAAAGGAACGCTCCGGATGTTCAGCCGAGTGCTCAGGGGCCAGTATACATATTCCGCGCCGCTGCCTCGCACCAAACGGCAACTCTCTGAAGGTCGCTGTGGGATATGCTTTTTCCCCGTCATCGCGCATATGAATTTCTTGAAATTTTACCGCAGACTGATAAAATTGTCAAGAGTTTTTTGCAGAGGACACACGACAAACGCATGAATACTGAAATGAAAAATTTATTTCCACTTTGAATACCGGAAAGTAGATTTTAGTCTTTCACTCATTTCCTCTTCCACAAATGTTGCTTTTAGTCTTACACTTATCCTGTCTGACAGCTGCCGGAAAGGCTGGTATAACCTATGAGAAACTCTAATTCTTTTACTCATTTGACCCTGAAGGAACGACGCATCATCCTTGCCGGCATTACCAACGGTTCTACCAAAACCGCAATCGCCCAGACCATCGGAAAGAACAAGTCCACGGTCGGCAAAGAAATCAAGCTCCGCCGGAAACTCACTCATAAGTGTAAAATGCCACTGGAATGCAACAACTACCGCAAATGCGTCTTTGGACGCCAGTGCATCCCGGACTGCCCCAACTACAGCCCCTTCCGCTGTTCCCGGCGTGACCGTTCCCCTGGCGCCTGCAACGGCTGTTCCTGCTGGTCCCACTGCCGTTTTGACAAATACCAGTACATCCCGGAGGACGCCCATCTCGACTACCGCTCCCTCCTTGTTGACTCCAGACAGGGCGTTAACCTGACCGTACAGCAGGCAAAGGTCATGGCCGCCATCATCGCTCCCCTGCTCAAACAGGGCCACTCCCCATACCAGATCGTTACCTCACATCCGGAACTGGGCATTTCCGAGAAGACCCTTTATAACTACATCGAGCAGGATGTGTTCCATGAAGTCGCTGGCATTACCGTCATGGACCTGCGCCGACAGGTATCCCGCAAGCTCCCCAAAAAGAAAGCTGCTGGATATAAAAAACGGGCTGACAGGAAATATCTGGCTGGAAGGACTTATAAAGACTATCTCGCATTCCTTTCCGATCATCCGGATGCTTTTGTCGTCCAGATGGACACGGTCTATAACGATGAGACCAACGGACCCTTTATCCAGACTTTTAAGTTCGTAAAGTCCGGTCTCCTTTTTGCCGTTTACCACACAGAGAAAACCTCCTTCTCCATGCTGAAAGGGGTGAATCTGCTGGAAACCATCCTTGGAGGGACTCTGTTTCGAAAATACGTCCAGGTCCTCCTCACGGACAGAGGCTCTGAATTTTCAGCTGCTGATGCCATGGAAAACGGCTCTGACGGTACCAGAAGAACACGGGTATACTATTGCGATCCCATGCAGTCCGGGCAGAAAGGAACTTTGGAGAATAAGCATATCGAACTGCGTTACATCCTTCCAAAAGGCACGGATCTAAAAGCATTGGGCCTGACAGGGCAAGACGCCTTGAACCTGGCTCTCAGCCATGTGGATTCTGCTCCAGAGGAATCTTTAGGCGGCAGGAGCCCGCTCGAGCTTACAGAGTTCCTGTACCCGGACCTTTATGAAAAGCTGTGTGCCTTTGGGATCCGGTTGATCCCCAAGGATCAGGTAGTCTTAAAACCATACCTGTTAAAAAGTAAGTAACTAAACGGAAAGAAAAACAACAGGCGGCTGTCCGGCCCCATATCGACATTGCAAGTGGAAGTTAGTCCTACCCTTTTTTAAACCACGACTAAAATCCGCTTTTTTGCTGTGCCCGGAAATAACCCTTCAAAGCCATGAACCTGTTGTTTTCTTTATGTATTGTAACACTGAATTCCACTAAAAGAAACAAAAAAGCAGCAATTACCCAATTTTGTAAGAGTAATTGCTACTTTTATTTTCGACATTTTCAAAGTGGAAATAAACTTTGCACTTCAGCCAAACGCATGAATGTGTTCTTCAACCAAACCCCGTTTTTATCCCCAATTTTACAG
>OLRK01002182.1_pt1 | contig 13116 bp, 18 predicted proteins | sample 1672911 | NCBI WGS metagenome assembly OLRK01 (sample SAMEA3136736, study PRJEB25190) | human gut metagenome | biome: human gut; feature: human-associated habitat; material: faeces | place: Austria | collected 2013 | reverse complement strand
TTCATCTGAGCCTTTTTCTTTTAACTCAGTTTTTCATAACTCACTTGACACTACCGTTTTTCTTGCTGCCTCAGCAACTGCAGCTGCCACAGCGGTGCCGACACGCGCATCAAAGGCCGCCGGCAAAATATAATCTTCATTCAGTTCATCCGGTGCAATTAAATCTGCCAGCGCATGCGCTGCTGCCAGCTTCATCTCGTCATTAATTTCACTGGCACGCACATCAAAGGCGCCCCTGAACATCCCCGGAAATACGAGCACATTGTTGACCTGATTTGGGAAATCCGAACGGCCCGTACCGACAACCTTTGCACCGGCACGCTTTGCAGCATCCGGCATAATCTCCGGCACCGGATTTGCCATTGCAAATAAAATCGCATCTTTATTCATTGAAGCGACCATCGCCTCTGAAACAATATTCGGGGCAGACACACCGACAAAAATATCTGCGCCCTTTAAAGCATCTTTTAGTGTTCCGTGGCTGTTATCAAGGTTTGTCACCTCAGCCATTTCACGCTGCATCCAGTTTAAGTGTGCGCTGTCCTTTGAAATAATGCCGTGAATATCGCACATCGTCACATTTTTAAAGCCGTACTTTAAAAGCAGCTTTGTAATCGCCACACCGGCACTGCCCGCGCCATTGACAACAACCTTACACTTTTCCTTATCCTTTCCGGTGACCTTAAGACCATTGATAATGCCTGCAAGTACAACAACAGCCGTCCCGTGCTGGTCATCATGAAATACCGGAATATCGCACAGCTGCTTTAATTTTTCTTCGATTTCAAAACATCTCGGGGCTGCGATGTCCTCAAGATTAATACCGCCGAAGCTTCCTGAAATCAGATAGATTGTGCGGACAATCTCATCGACATCTTTGGATTTAATGCAAAGCGGGAAAGCATCCACATCTCCGAAAGCCTTAAAAAGCGCACATTTGCCCTCCATCACAGGCATTCCGGCCTCTGGACCAATATCGCCGAGACCGAGTACCGCCGTACCATCTGTGACAACAAGGCACATATTCCAGCGCCGCGTCAGATCATAGGACTTTTCCACGTCCTTTTGAATTTCAAGACAAGGCTGGGCTACCCCCGGCGTGTAGGCTAACGATAAATCTTCCTTGGACTTTATTTCTACAGTTGAAATAACCTCTATCTTTCCTTTTTTCTCGTAATGCATTTTTAAGCTTTCTTCTGCGATTGACATAATTATCCCCTTTCTGCTGTAAATACTGTTTCAATGGACGCTCTTTTTGCCTGTATTCTTCCCTGGATCATCTCAGGACTGCCGCCGCCTCTCAAGCTTCCTGCCTGAGCTAAAAGCTTTGCAGCTTCTCTTGCATCCTGTCCGCGGCTTCCGATATTGTAGCGGTAGCCGTCACTGTCATTTCCGACAAAAATGCCGCAAAAACCCTTATGGCGCTCTGTCATCTGATTGACCGCTCTGCGCATGGCAGGCGCATCAAGCTCGTCCGCAAAAATGCAGACATTTTCACACGCTGTCGGCAGCGACGCAATTTTTTCAGATACAAGCATTTCCTGAAGCGCCATAAGCCGGCCCTTAAGTGTATAAATATCCTGTCCGAGCTTTTCTACAGCCGCCGCCGCTTCCTCCGGCTTTGCAGAAAGCTGCGCCGATATTTTGCTGATACTCTCCTGCTTTCCTGCATAATCCGAAAGCGCCCTGCAGCCGCATAAAATATTGAGGCGGACGCCGCCTTTATAGGACTGGCAATTTGTAATCTTAATCAGACCGATTTCGCCGGTTCTTGCAACGTGAGGCGCACAGCAGGCGCAGACGTCATAGCCGTCCACGGTCACAATGCGTACCTGACCGTCAATTTCGATTTTGCTCCTGTAAGTCAATAAAGCAAGCGCATCCTTTGACGGATAAGATACAGTAATCGCCCTGTTTTCAAAAACTGCTCTGTTGGCATCGCGCTCAATCTGTGAAAGGTCTTCCTTTGTCAGAGGCCCGTTAAAATCAAGCGTCACATTCTCATCACCAAGGTGAAATCCGACATTATCATAGCCATATTTTCGATGCACAATCCCTGATACGATATGCTCACCTGAATGCTGCTGCATATTGGAAAAACGTTTCTCCCAGTCAATTTCACCTTCGACGTCCGTACCCGGTTCAAGCGGCCGGTCCGTTTTATGATAAACAATGCCATCCTTTTCCTGAACATCAAGGACACGCGCATCACCTAAAAAGCCTGTATCCGCATTTTGTCCGCCGCCTTCCGGGAAAAACGCCGACTTGTCTGTGACAACCTGAAAATAATCCCCATCAGGTATGCAGTTAAGAACGACCGCCGTAAATTTTTTCATATAGCTGTCATTTTCGTACAGCTTTCCGCTAATTTCCATAAATCTATCCTTTCTGCCATCTTACCAGTGTGAGCGCCGTTTTAACTCATTCACCATATAGCTGCCCTGAAAAATAATGAGCACTGCTAAAAAGACGACGCTGGCGCTGACACACAGTACCGACGGCACCCTGTATTTTAAATCTCCGAAAATAAGAAAGATGAGCGGTATGAGACCAAAAAGGCTGCCCATCATACTATATATCATATAATCCTCTGCCCGAAGCCGCATCACCTTATTTAAAATAAAGAGTACAAGCATGGCTGTCATATAAGTGATTGGAAGTACGAAACTTACGGACCAGCCCCGCCAGCCTGTCAGTTTATCCCATATCATGCAAATTAAGGATATGGCAATCATCTGCCAAAGGACATTTTTTAAAATATTTTTCCGTTTGCGGATGGCAATTCCCGCCGATGCCCATATGCACGCTAACGCAGCCGCCACAAAAAATGACCACCAGCCTCTGTGATGGAAAAAATAATTGACTGCCACACTGGAAACAATCGCCACAACAGTAATGAGCAAAAATATTTTTATACAAAGATTGTAAATTCCAGAGTTATCAGGCACTTTCGGGAAGAAATCACCCTCGCTCCAAATTTTTGAAAATCCTTCCTTTTCGGTCAGCTTCGTCTCACAAAGCGGGCACCGCTGCCGGCTTCCGTCGATAAACACCTTACATCTCGGACAATATTTCATAGACTACGCCTCCTCATTCGACGCAACGGTCACTGAAATATCCAGTGCCGAAAGCTGTCTGAAAAACTGCTTCTGTATTTGTGTTTCCTCATACGGCGACGTAAAGCTTATACGCAGCCTGCCATTATAGGAACACATACAGGCCTTATATGTGTCCGAGCTTATAAATATATCAAACATATCAATATACGGTTTCACTGCATCGGGCATACGGATCACACCAAGATTAGACAGCGACATCGTATATTTTTTATTATTCATATCATAAGCAAGCTTCATAAATATATCTTTCAGAGATAAAGGCACGCTTCGCATCAATGCGTTGCGCTCCAATTTTCCCATTTTATGCATCCGCTGCATCAGCTTTTCTTTCGTCAGTTCTTCCTTAAGCTGTTCATCCACACTGGAAACAATCGCCTCAAGATTATCCGGCTGGTGGAAGAAGCTATAAGAAATCTGAATAACGCCAAAAAAATTTCTCGCTGTCACTGATGGAAAAAAAGTTCTCAGATTCACAGGTACATTGACAACAACCGGATATTTCTTCTGTTTGACCGTCATGGACATTCCGGCAGACCGTATCAGCATCGCCACAAATAATACTGTCAGTGATGTCTCTTTTTCCCGGCTCAACTGAAGCACATCCCCTGCATCCATCGTTCCCTCGATAATACGCATTCTGTAGCCCGGAAGTCTGTGTCCGCCAAAGCGCCATACCTTTGCCGGTTTCTTTTTGGCTATTTCCGTATCATCTTTGTTCTCGTAATACCAGTCAAAGCTGTCCACACTTTTTTCATACCCCGAAGCGTCATAGTCGCTGCGAAGCTCAAGTCCGGCAAGCTCAGGATGTGCAAGCTTTAAGTAATGAAGTACAAGCACCCGTAAAAATTCCACAGCGCCTGTCCCATCCGTCAGCGAATGATGAACTTCTAAATTAATTCTCTTTTTATAATAAGTCACTTCAAATAAAAGCCGTTTGACATTTTTGTCAAAAATAGGGCTGCACGGCGGTCTGTATTCCTCACGCACAACCGGTTTTAAATCCGACTTTTCAAGATAATACCAAAAAAATCCCCGTTTTATGACACTCTGAAAAATAGGAAACTCCTCCAGCGTCATTTCTGTCGCTTTAAGAAGCAGCGTTTCCCTGACTTCCTCATTAAGACAGCAGACAAAGCGGAATACCTTTGTATCTGTCCGGTTGCTTGTCACCGGAAAAATTTTAGCGGCATTATCAAGGGGATGCCACCACACCTTATTTCGTTTCTTCATCCCCAAACTCACCTTTCTTCCATAAAAAGTCCCTCACAAGAGCATAGGTGCTCTTGACAGGCTCATAATGAAGGGGCAGTGCAAAAAATCCGTGAAGCACATCATCGACTCTCCGGCAGACAACTTCATTGCCAAATTCTGCCAGTTTTTTTGCATAAGCTTCCCCCTCGTCTCTCAGCGGATCATACTGTGCTGTCACAACAAGCGTTCTTGGCTGTCCTGATAAATCATCCGCCAAAATCGGCGCAAAATGCGGATTATTTCTGTCGGCGCCGCCCATATATAAGTCCATATAATCACAGAGGCGCTTTTGCGTCAGCAAATAATCCTCACCGTTTTCCCGGACAGAATCAAAAGGCGAGCTGTCAGAAAAATCATTGCCGACCGCCGGATAAATAAGCACCTGCGTCTTCGGCTCAAAATCACCACTCTCCTTTGCCATCAGCGAAACAACCGCCGCAAGATTGCCGCCGGCCGAATCGCCCATCAGCACGATATCCTCCGGCTTTGCCTTAAAATCTCCGGCATATTTTGTAAAAATTTCCTTTGCAGCAAAATAGCAATCCTCAACAGCAGCCGGAAACGGATGCTCAGGCGCCAGACGGTAATCAACAGAAATAACGGTGTGTCTTGTAATCCGCGCAAGACGGGCGCAGACCTGCGTATAGCTGTCGATGTTTCCGATTACCCAGCCGCCGCCGTGAAAATATATAATCAGCGGATGGTTCACACTTTCATCCGGCGCAAATATACGCAGCGGAATTTCCCGATTTCCAAACATAATCGGCTCATCCCACATTTTATACGTTTTCGGCATATAATCTCTGTGAGCCATCTGATTCACAAGACGCACGAACCTGTAATTTTTCTTCATTTTAATATCCGGATAGGAAAGCACCTTAAGCGCCGCTTTCATCGCTTTGTTTAATGCCATAAATCTTCCTTTCTTCCCGGAGCTTAAAGAGTATCTATTATTTTAGCGATTTCTGCAAGTCTGTCCGGTATCTGGATATGCTTCGGACACTGGCGCGCACAAAAACCGCAGCAGACACATGTCGATGCATTGGACATGCCAAGCGACTTATATGCCGCCTTCAAAGCCTCTTTATCTCCGTTTTCTATATACATATTATACATTTCAAAAATCTTCGGTATCGCTATCCATTCAGGGCAATTACTGCATCGCCCGCACTGAATACAATCTATCCTCTCCATCATAACATAAACCTCCTTAAAAAATTGATCCTCCCGGACTGCCGGCAACTGCCGCAGTACCATCCTCAAAATTATTTTAACACAACTGAGAAAAATTAAAAGATTAAAAAGTAAATTAATGAGCCATACTAACAAAGCAGTCATACAGACAAAAAATTTAAGGAGGCCGTATCATGGAAGAAATTTCTATTCTCGACTTACAAAATCTCCGCCACTTAATCGGCGGCTGTGACACAAATCACTGTAAAATGCAGGCTTATGCCCAGGAAGCGACAGATATGAAGGTCAAACAGTTCTTTGAAAAATCCGCTCAGTCCGCACTTCAGACAAAACAGCAGCTGATGCAGTTTTTATAGGAGGAAAAAAAGATGATTAACGAAAAAACAATGGTTGCCGATGCCTTGACAGGACTCAACGGCGAATTAAAAATGTTTGGTGAAATGATTCCGCAGACTGAAAATCCACAGCTTAAGACAGTTTTAAAGCAGCTCAGAAACAGCTGCGAACTTTCTCAGGAGGAGCTTTACCAGCTTGCAAGAGATAAGCAGTATTACGTTCCGGCGCAGAAAGCAACACCTCAGGAAGTTGAACATGTGAAGGGACTGTTCACAAGCCACACTTTATAGGATTCCGAAGAAGTTTCCTATGTTATAAAAAAGCCGCCGGGCCTTACGGCGCCGACGGCTGTTACATACTGAATTATTCAGCTACATATGGCATTAAAGCGATATGTCTTGCTCTCTTGATTGCTACTGTTAAAGCTCTCTGATGCTTTGCACAGTTGCCTGTGATTCTTCTAGGAAGAATCTTACCTCTTTCAGATACATATCTCTTTAACTTATTTACATCTTTATAATCGATGACTGCATTCTTGTCTGCACAGTATACGCAAACTTTTTTTCTTCTGCGGCCGCCGCGTCTTCTCATAGGCGCATCGCTTCTCTCTTTATTGAATGCCATAGTCGTTACCTCCTTCATATAATCTTTCTCATCAAAATTTAGCTGAATGGCAATTCCTCGTCAATACCGTCAGGAATATTCATAAAACCATCGCCGATTGCTGCACTTGGTGCCGGCTTCGCTGCCTGATATCCGCTGTTTGCACGCGCAGCCATATTGCTGTCGCTTGTAGCCTTGCTCTCTGCAAACTCCTGCTCATCCACAATAACATCTGTTGTGTAAACTTTGACACCGTCTTTGTTTACATAACTTCCTGTCTGGATTCTTCCGCTGATAACGATACGGATTCCCTGTCTGAAATATCTCTCTGCAAATTCTGCTGCACGGCCAAAAGCCACACAGTTAATAAAATCTGCATCCGGATCTCCGTCACGCTTAAATGAACGGTTTACAGCAAGTGTATATCTTGCAACTGCTGTCGCCTTCTCGCCCTGTGAGTATCTGATATCCGGGTCACGTGTTAAACGTCCCATTAAAATAACTTTATTCATGCCAGACCTTCCTCTCTATAATAGATTAGGCATCCTGTCTAACGCACAAATATCTGATTACATTATCCATGATACGAACACGGCTTTCCACTTCGTTTGGACAATTTGAATCTTCTGATTCGAAAGTAATGAAGTAGTAGTAAGCTTCTTTCATCTTCTGGATTTCATAAGCTAATCTTTTCTTACCCCAGTCATCAACGTTTGTTACTGTACCGCCAAAACGTACAATCTGCTCTTTAACTTTCTCGATTGTTGCTGTCTTAACTTCTTCCTCAACTTTACCGTTGACTACAACTGTTAATTCGTACTTATGCATATCTCTGCACCTCCTTTTGGTCTCTGGCCCTTTGTCCTATGCAAAGAGCAAGGATGTCGTGTTTCCACAATTACAGAGCATACCATATTTTATTTGAAAAAGCAAGTATTTTCAGGGATTTTCTAAAAAGATTTCTTACAGACCGGCGGCAGGCTGTCCCGCCGCCGATATCAGATATGATGCGTTAAAATAATAAATTACAATGTCTCTGTGTTTCTTGTGATACCTCTTATATTCTTCTCCGCCTGCGGTCTCGGTATCATAATCTGATGACCGCAGCCTGTACACTTCAGCCGGAAATCGGCACCAATGCGCAGCACTTCCCACTCAAAACTGCCGCACGGATGCTTCTTCTTCATCTTAATAATATCGCCGACTCTGATATCCATGATTACCTCCGTAACTGTCCTGCCGTCAAAAGCCATAGCTTTTGATATGGGGCGCAAAGACCTTCTTCCGGGCTCACGCCCTAAGCAGCGCCGCATTCTCTAAAAATCTCTGCATACTTTCATTATATTGGAAAAAAAGCTTTTTTCAAGGGGGTATTCGTCTAAAATACCCACAACTTTGCGACACTTTTCGACAAAACCTAAAGCCCTTATAATAACTACTGTTCTAAAATTTTCATTCACACTGGTTCAAGATAATTTTCTCTGAGCCTTTGAAGCTTTATGGCATCAAGCCCCATTTCTTTTTCAAGAAATGCCATTCTGCTGCCCCACTGTGCATCAATGGTTTCAAAAACAGATTTTATGTAGGAAGCATCAACCATAAACATTGTCCTTAAATGAGCTCTGTGCTCCGGATTGCCTTCACCTTTTAAAATGCCGGAAATCATCCGCTCAATATCCTCCGACACAAATTCATTGACCCTCATGTAATCTTCAATAATCACATTCTCAGGCACGCCGAGTGCTGTCAAAAGCAGCGCTGTGCCAACACCCACTCTGTCCTTGCCGGCACTGCAGTGCCACAGGACAGCGCCCGACGTATTTTCAAGAAGAATCTCAAAAAATTTCTTATACTGTCCCCGTGAATATTCATCACTGACAACCTTTCGATAAATACATGCCATATAGGTTTTTGAATCAAAATCACCCGAAGCCACAAGCGCCGCCATCTGCGCCATACCATCCTGCATGCCTTCCTCCTGTCGGGTAATTCCAAGCGTTTCTTCACGTACAATCGGATTGACAATATATTCAACCCCCAAAATTTCAGGATCCGGATTTTGCGCTCTCTCTGCTGCTGTTCTGAAATCAACAATTTTGCAAAGTCCGTATTTCTGAACAAGCACCTGAATATCCGACGCTGACGCATTGGAAAGCTCTCCGCTTCGTATAAGACGCCCCGGCTTAATCCGTCTGCCGTCTGCTGTCTTAAAACCGCCCAAATCTCTCGTATTCTTCAGCCGCTCTAATGAAATTCTCTGAATGTCCATAAAAATATGCCTCACTTTCTTGTGCTATCTTCCATCATCCAAACAACCACACACTAAAATATGCCACTTTGCCATCCTCACACCAGTAAGGAATGTGGCAATGCTCTGCCATTGCCGACACATTGACACAGTAAGCCGACAAACAGGAGGTTCTTGCCTCCGGATGAGGGCAGGGCAATCCCGATATTTTAAAGCAGTCCGCACAGCCGGTGCACGGGCCTGCAAGCATCGTCAGGCCGCGCATACCGCCATCCTCCAATGTTTTTATGAAATTCTTTGACATTTGATTATGAATATGCTTTGTGCGCTTTATCTGCTCATGATCATGATAATCTGTCACGGTATACATTGACTGTAAAACAAGTGCATACCGGTACACACCCACTTTTTCCTTCATCTGTCCGGGCGTTCCGCAATCCGGCGGACAGCCATAATTTTTCCCATAGTTGCCGCACAAATTTTCTTCACAATAGCGTCGCAGCGACGAATCAAAAACCATATCCTTTGTTTCCATCACGGCCGCATAGTCAAAGCCGGCCTCAAGTGCCCCATGAATATATAGCTTTTTATTCATTCAAACCCCACTCCTTGTCATTCACTATCTCTGTCGTTTGTCAGTTTGAATTTATCTAAAACATAAAAAACAAGACTTAAAATCATACCGACGATGCAGGCAAGTACCATACCGGTAAGCTCCACATTGCCGATTTTGACAGCCACACCTGAAAGACCTGTAATAAAAATAATAGATGTCAGTGTCAAATTTCTTGATTTGCCATAATCTACTTTAGAATCTACAAGTATTCTGAGCCCTGACGTACCAATCATGCCGTACAGCAGGAATGAAATACCGCCAATTACCGGATTCGGAATCGTACTTATAAGCGCCGACAATTTTCCGAGCACTGAACAAAGAATGGACAGCACTGCCGCACCGCCGATCACCTGTACACTGTAAACCTTTGTCACTGCCATAACACCGATGTTCTCTCCATATGTCGTTGTAGGCACCGAACCGAAAAGCCCGGAAACTGTTGTCGAAAAGAAATCACCGAATAAAGAGCGGTGCAAGCCCGGATTTTTCAGTAAATCGCGGCCGACAATCTTGCTCGTCACGACCTGATGGCCAATATGCTCGCTTGTCACAAGAAGAATTGCCGGAAGTATTGTCAAAATAGCTTCTACATTAAATTTCGGAAGCTGAAAGTTCGGAAGTGCCACAAAAGATGCTTCACTGACTGCAGAAAAATCCAAAATACCACAGCATGCCGCCGCAATATAACCTGCAATAATCGCAATTAAAATCGGAATAACAGATAAAAACTTTCTGAAAAGAATCTGCCCGAACACGGCAACACCGAGTGTCACCATAAATACAACAATATTTTTAGGATCAATCGTCTCATCTAAAAGGCCGCCGTTTTTTGCGGCATTTCCGGCAAGTTCAAGACCGATTAAGGCAACAACCGGCCCCATTGCTGCCGGCGGCAGCACAATATCAATCCATTTTGTGCCGAATTTTTTAATAATGAGCGCCACAACCATACCGCATATACCGATGGCAACAAAGCCGCCCAAAGCATATTCATAACCAAACTTCTCTATAACAATTCCTGCCGGGGCAAGAAAAGCGAAGCTGGAACCGAGATACGCCGGCGCTTTTCCCTTTGTAATTAAAATAAACAGCAGTGTCCCGACACCATTCATAAATAAAACGATGGCCGGATTAATGTTAAATAAAAACGGTACCAAAACCGACGCGCCGAACATGGCAAACATATGCTGAATACTTAATGGTATCAGCAGCCCTACAGGCACTTTTTCTTCAACCTGAATGATTTTTCTTTCCATTTCTTCCTCCATAATAAATAATCAGACCAAAGCGGACAAGTCCGCTTCGAACTCCCTAAACTCCTCAATCCTTGAGGGACTTGCTCCGCTTTGCGCGTCAGATGCAGACTGCCATAGGCAGTCATATTCCATATGCATCTGGCCGCATCCCTCGCGGAGCTTTTTTATGACATGGGAAGCAATTTCCTATGTCATAAAAAACCGCGCTGCCACCTTAAGTGACGCGCGGCTTTTTATGTATTTTATCATATAATATAAAGAAGGTCAAAAGTATTTGCTTCATTATATGACTACTTTTTAATAACATTCATTCTAGGGCTTATATACTTAAATTTATCGCCCCTAACTAATGACTTTGTTCTATGAAGAGGATTATCGAATTGGTCATAAACAATTTCACGTATAAGCAGCAGCGATGTTCCCGTTTTAATATCCAGCATCGACGCCTCATATCGATTACATTCACTTATCTCTATTTCCATCACGGAATTTCCTGTAACAAGCCCATATTTATCTCTCAATATCTGATAAAGAGACGTGTCATCCAAATTTTCTACAAGTATATTTTTCAGATGCCCGGGAAAATAAAGGTTTTCCAACATTACAGGGATGTTATCCGCCATACGCAACCTTTCAACATGAATAATCGGTTCTCCCGGTTCAAGCTTTAATTCTCGGATGTCTCTGTCAGTTGCCTCCTCAAGAACAAATTTTAGAGTTCTGCCTCCGGGCATCTTCCCATTTCGTTTACATAAGTTTGTAAAACTATTCGGGCTTGACAAATCTTCTTCCATCTTTTGTTCCTGAACAAATGTACCTTTACCTTGCTTTTTTGCAAGTACACCTTCATCCACAAGCTGAGCCAACGCTTTGCGCACTGTCATACGGCTTATCTGATACATTTCGCTCATTTCCAATTCAGTAGGGATTTTTTGATTTGGTTTGAGCTCTCCTTCTGCAATTTCCTTTAAAATCAAGTCCTTGAGCTGCTTATATAGCGGCACAATACTCGTTGTATCCAACATTTGCATACCTTTTTCTCTCCAACTCCGCATATCGCATTTATATGTATAAATTATAGTACATATATATACAAATAGCAATATATTAGCGACTGTTACAGGAAATTTTTCCCTATAAACTATTTATTTAGTATTCTACATGCCACATATATCTCCTGACATCCACGGAATGGCATCTCGCATCTGCAAGCTTATGACTGTAAATACTTAAAACACCTGTAAATACCAAAGGGCTCAAATATTCGCATACATTTGCCCCAAGAACATCAACACCAAATTCTTTTGCATCAAGTACAGTAACCTTCTTTCCGTATTTTTTAAGGAATCTCACTGCACGTTCATCCATTATCCGTTCACGTCCGGTACCTACGAGCACAAGGAAAGGTACTTCTTTATCAACAACCTCAAATGGTCCATGGAAAAATTCTCCGCAGTGTATAGGATTTGAATGAATCCACTGACATTCCATAAGGATACAGGTTGTTGTTGTATAGGCTACATTATAATTTGCCCCGCTGGCCATCACATGAATAACCGGTTCATTCTTATGAGTTTTTGCAAATTCAAGTGCCCCCGGCAACGCATAATTTCTTGCCTTTCCAATCACATCGTCGATAATTGTAAAACCATTTTGTATTTCTTCATAATGGTCATAACCTTCAATTTGCTGTACAAGTTCAATTGCAAATTGAAGTGCAATTGCCATAGAACCTGTAGAATAATGGTATTTAGGCTCATCTCCATAGTAAAACACATAATCACCCTGCTCGCCAAGTGGTGATTGCTCTTTCCCAGTTAGTGTTACAGACACTGCACCGACAGATTTTGCAAGCTTTGCAGCCTCCACAGCCTCCGATGTTGAACCACTAAAAGATAATGTTACAACGATTGAATTTTCATCCAACGCTTTTGGTGTACATAACACAAATTCTTTTGCAGTATAAACCCAGCTTTTAATTTTTTTAGATTCGCAGCTTATAAAAAAATTGGCCGGTGTAAGTCCTGCTTTTGAGCCACCGCAGGCTGCAAAATAAACCTTATCAATGCCGCCCGTTTCTTTTCTTGAATCAATAATTTCCTGTACAACCTTCTTATAATCTATCTTCATTTCAAATACCTCTCTTAATAATCCAATTTACGATAATAGCGTCTTATTTCCATCGGATGCTTTCTGGCTTCCTCTAACTGTACATTTAATCTTGCATAGACCGAAGCAATAACCATCGGACTCAAGATACCTCTGAACTTATCTGCGATCCCTTCAAGCGCGTAGTCTTTTGTATCAAATACTGTGATATTCCCACATATTCTCGGAAGAAAGTTTAAGACTCTGTCTGTTTGTACTCGAGCATCATCCTCACCGGCAAATACAAGCACATTTGTATCTCTCTCGATAACTTCTAATGTGCCATGAAAAAAATCAGCAGCTGAAATAAATTTTGTTCTCATCCACAGCATTTCTTCCATATAG
>OLRK01002181.1_pt1 | contig 13119 bp, 11 predicted proteins | sample 1672911 | NCBI WGS metagenome assembly OLRK01 (sample SAMEA3136736, study PRJEB25190) | human gut metagenome | biome: human gut; feature: human-associated habitat; material: faeces | place: Austria | collected 2013 | reverse complement strand
AGGCGGTGTGATCATTGCCATTGGCCTGGTGCTGCCGGGGATCAGCGTATCCCAGATGCTTTATATGCTGGGAATCTATGAAACCATTATGGGCAATATCAGCAGCTTAAATGTGCTGCCCCTGATCCCTTTAGGAATCGGTGTCGCAGGAGGCACCTTCCTTACAGCCCGGGTGCTGGAGGACCTGATGGAGCGCCATCCCCAGGCTACCTGTCTGATCATTCTGGGCTTTATGATAGGCTCCCTTCCGGAGCTGTTCCCGGGATTTCCCTCCGGTATTGGAATGATTTTTGGAACCATGATCGCATTCGGCGCAGGCTTTTGTGTGCTGTACGCCATGTCTCTCAGGGAAGGATAGAAAGGATAGATTATGTACAGATGCTGTATTTTTGACTTGGACGGAACACTGGTAAATTCCATCTATGCCATTCAGAAGTCGGTCAATGAAACACTGAAAGCCTACGGCCTTGGCCCGGTTTCTGTGGAAGACACCAAGCGTTATGTGGGGGATGGCTATAAAAAGCTGATGGAGCGTTCCCTGATCGCATGCGGGGATAAGGAGCTTTCCCGCTATGAGGATTCCTTAAGCAGGTATCAGCAGATCTTTAAGGAGTGCTGCCTGTACCGGGTGGAGGCTTATGAAGGCATCAAAGAGCTTCTTTCCTATTTAAAAGAACAGGGAATCAGGGCTGCAGTCCTTTCTAACAAGCCCCATGAGCGCACCGTTGACAATGTGGATTTTGTGTTTGAAAAAGGCACCTTTGATCTGGTATGGGGTGAGCGTGAGGCTTTCGGTATTAAAAGGAAGCCGGCTCCTGACGGGGTGATGGCAATCCTTAAGGAATTTTCACTGACGCCGGAGGAATGTCTGTATTTTGGGGATACCAATACAGATATGGAAACAGGAAAAAATGCAGGGGTGGATACAGTAGGCGTAACCTGGGGCTTCCGTTCAAGAAGCGAGCTTGCGGCCTACAGCCCAAAGCTGATCGTTGACTGTCCATCCCAGATTATGGACTTTTTAAAGGATGTGAACTGCAGTGAAGGCTAATATGGCAGGGAATTTAAAAAGGTTTTTCTGTATGCTGCTGGCTCTGGTGCTGTTAGCAGGATGCCAGAGGCAGCAAAATAGAGATGAGGGCAGAGGAGGCTTCCTGAAGACAGGGGAATCCCGGGAGACAGATGAGCGTCTGAAGGTAGTCACAACTATTTTTCCCTACTATGATTTTGTGCGTCAGATCGCAGGGGATAAGGTAAAGCTTACTCTGGTGGTACCTGCAGGCATGGACAGCCATTCCTTTGAGCCTACTCCCGCAGATATGATAACCATTCAGGAGGCAGATGTGCTTATCTGCAATGGCGGCGAGATGGAGCACTGGCTGGAGCAGGTGCTGTCCTCCCTTGATACCTCATCCATGAAGGTGCTTACCATGATGGATTACGTGGATGTGGTGGAGGAGGAACATGTGGAGGGCATGGAAGAGGAGGATCATGACCATGAACATGAGGAGGACTCGGAACAGGCTGTCTTTGATGCAGATGACGGTCATGAGAACCGCATTGAGTATGATGAGCATATCTGGACATCGCCGGTAAATGCCATGGCTATTACAGAGCTGATCGCAGCTGCCTTAAAAGAAAGCGCACCGGAGAATGCCACCTATTTTGAGGAAAATGAGGAGCGTTACAGGGCAGAGCTTAAAAAACTGGACAGTGATTTCAGGCAGGTGGTCTCAGAGGGCAGAACAAGGATGATCGTGATAGCTGATAAGTTCCCTTTCCGCTATCTGGCAGATGAGTATGGCTTAAGCTACAGGGCTGCTTTTTCCGGCTGCAGCGGGGATACGGAGCCCAGTGCCAAAACCATTGCCTATCTCATTGACCGGATTCGGGAGAATCAGATTCCGGCTGTGTACTACCTGGAGCTTTCCAGCCACAGGACAGCCGATATTATTAATGAAGAAACAGGGGCCAAGCCCCTCCTTCTCCATTCCTGCCATAATGTTACAAGGCGCCAGTTTGATGAGGGGATTACCTACCTGCAGCTGATGGAGCAGAATGTGGAGCATTTACGGCAGGGACTGCAATAGGAAACAGGCCTTTGGCCGCAACTTTAGGAAAAGGTCAGAAAAGACATGAACAGAGAAAAACAGGAACAGATGGGAACAGCTCCTTTGATCCGGTGTACCCATGTGGACTTTGGTTACGATAACCAGGATGCAGTGGCTGATGTGAATATGGAGGTAGATCCAGGGGATTACCTGTGCATCGTAGGGGAGAATGGTTCAGGAAAAAGCACTCTTATAAAAGGGCTTTTAGGACTTTTAAAGCCTATGGCAGGAAGCCTGACGCTGGCAGAGGATCTAAAGCGCACCGGGATCGGATATCTTCCTCAGCAGACGGCAGCACAGAAGGATTTTCCGGCTACAGTGAATGAGGTGGTCTTAAGCGGCTGCTTAAGCCGCAGGGGCATGCGGCCCTTTTATTCCCGCAGTGAGCGGGAGATTGCAGAGCGGAATATGGAAAAGCTGGGGATCACTCCCCTGAAGAACCGCTGCTACAGGGAGCTGTCCGGAGGCCAGCAGCAGAGGGGGCTCATAGCCCGGGCGCTGTGCGCTACTACAAGGCTTTTGATCCTGGATGAGCCTATTACAGGCCTTGACCCAATGGCGATCCAGGAATTTTATGCCATGATACGTAGGCTGAACCGGGAGGACGGCGTTGCGATCATTATGGTTTCCCATGACTTGAGAAATGCGGTGGAGGAGGCCAACAAGATCCTTCATTTACAGAAGCGGGTATTGTTTTATGGCCCTGCCCATGACTATATGAACAGCAGGGCAGCCGGTCATTTCTTCCATGAAAAGGAGCAGGGAAAATGCAGGCCGACAGCAGCCTGCCATACGCCAAAGCTTCATGGCCGCGTAGGCGGGGAAGGAGGTCATCACCATGAGCATCATTGCTGAAATGCTGTCCTATCCCTTTCTTGTAAGGGCTTTGATCGGAGGGATGCTGGTATCCCTGTGCGCCTCTCTTTTAGGCGTCAGCCTGGTATTAAAGCGTTACTCTATGATCGGGGATGGACTGTCACATGTATCTTTCGGCGCTTTGTCGGTAGCACTGGCTGTGGGCTGGTCCCCTCTTAAGGTGTCCATCCCTGTGGTAGTGGTGTCAGCCTTTTTTCTGCTTCGGATCACAGAAAACAGCCGGATCAAAAGCGACGCAGCCATTGCTATTATTTCCGCCAGTGCCCTGTCAGTGGGGATCATCGTAACCTCCCTTACAACAGGAATGACAACGGATGTAAGCAGCTATATGTTTGGAAGCATCCTTGCCATGAGCAGGGAGGATGTGTACCTGGCAGTGGGGCTGTCGGCTGTAGTGCTGGGACTGTTCCTTCTGTGCTATAACAAGCTTTTTGCAGTGACCTTTGATGAGAATTTTGCAAAGGCAACAGGAGTCAATGTGGGCTTTTACAATGTGGTGATCGCAGTGCTCACAGCCGTTACCATTGTGCTGGGCATGCGCATGATGGGGGCCATGCTGATTTCCAGCCTGATCATATTCCCCTGCCTTACCTCCATGCGGGCTTTTAAAAGCTTTGCAGGAGTGGTGATCTCATCCGGAATCCTCTCTCTGATCTGCTTCTTTCTTGGGATGGTAGCTTCCTATCAGTTTTCAACACCGGCAGGGGCCAGTGTTGTCATTGTAAACCTCCTGGCCTTCCTTCTGTTTATGGCATGGCAGTCTCTGGGAGGAAGGGGGAAACGGGAATGAAACTAAAACGTCATCTTTCCCAGACCCAGTTTATTGCCTATGGCTTTTTTATCATTATTCTAACAGGAGCCCTGCTTTTGTCCCTTCCTGTTGCAAGCAGGGACGGGCAGGGGGAGCCCTTCTTAAACTGCCTGTTTACGGCAACCAGTGCCACCTGCGTAACGGGGCTTGTAGTGGCAGATACCTGGACACAGTGGAGCTTTTTTGGGCAGCTTGTGCTTCTTGCCATGATTCAGCTGGGAGGTCTTGGTTTTATTACCATCGGAATCTTTCTGTCCATTATCCTGCGCAGGAGGATTGGCTTAAAGGAACGGGGGCTTATGGAGGAGAGCATCAATACCCTGCAGATTGGAGGCATGGTAAGGCTTGCCAGGCGCATTATACTGGGAACCCTTATGTTTGAGGGGGCAGGAGCCATCCTTCTCTCCATCCGTTTTATTCCAGTTTATGGCTTTTTAAGAGGGCTGTGGTATGGGATCTTTCATTCAATCTCTGCCTTCTGCAATGCAGGTTTTGACCTGATGGGACATACGGAAAAATATATATCCCTCTGCGGCTATACAGGTGACTGGCTGGTGATCGGCGTGATCTCTGCCCTGATCATTGTGGGCGGTATTGGCTTTATTGTGTGGGACGACCTTGTAAAGCATAAATTCCGCCTGCGCTCCTGTCTGCTTCATACAAAGCTTGTAATTGTAACGACTTCCTTGCTTCTGGCAGTTTCTGCAGTCTTGTTTTATATAATGGAAAAGGATAACCTGCTGGCAGGGATGGGGCCGGGTGAAACGTTTCTTGCCTGCTTTTTCAGCGCGGTCACACCCAGGACTGCAGGCTTTAACAGCCTGGATACAGCTGCCCTTACAGACGGAAGCAAATTTTTGTCTGCTGTTTTAATGTTTATAGGCGGAAGCCCGGGGTCAACTGCAGGAGGGATCAAGACGACCACCCTGGCAGTCATGCTTCTCTGTGTCTGGTCCAGTGTGCGCCAGAGCCATGGCGTGGAGGTCTTTGGAAGAAGGCTGGAGGAAGAGGCAATTTTGCAGTCTGCCCGGATCCTTACCATTAACCTGGGGCTTATGGTGGCTGCATCCATTGCTATTATGGCAGCTCAGAACCTTCCCCTTTCGGATGTGCTGTTTGAAACATGTTCTGCCATGGGAACCTCCGGTATGTCCACCGGGATCACAAGGAGCTTAAATTCCTTTTCAAGGCTGATTCTGATCTTTCTTATGTACTGCGGAAGAATCGGAAGCCTTTCCTTTGCTCTGGCATTTACCAGAAGCACCAGAAAACCCCATATCCAGCTTCCAAAGGAGCGGATTACCATTGGTTAGGAGGCAAAAATGAAATCAATTTTAGTGATCGGCATTGGCCGTTTTGGCCAGCATTTATGTGAAAACCTGGCAGAATATGATAATGAGATCATGGCGGTGGATATTTCAGAGGAGCGTTTGGAGCCTATCCTTCCCTATGTAGTCAGCGCAAAGATCGGTGACTGCACCAATGAGGCAGTATTACAGAGTCTGGGTGTGGGAAATTATGATGTGTGCTTTGTCTGTATTGGAAATAATTTCCAGAATAGCCTGGAGATTACCAATCTTATTAAGGAGATGGGGGCAAAATACGTTGTCAGCAAGGCAAATCGCGATATCCATGCACGCCTTCTGTTAAAGAACGGGGCAGATGAGGTGGTTTACCCGGATCGTGATGTGGCAGAAAAAATTGCAGTCCGCTACAGTGCTAATAAGGTCTTTGATTATACGGAGCTGGCAGACGGTATTTCTATTTATGAGATCATGCCTTTAAAAGAATGGGTGGGAAAGAGCATCCGCCAGTTAAATATCCGGCAGGTTTACGGTATTTCCGTTGTGGCATTAAAGATGCCTGACGGCTCCATGAAGTTTATGCCGGGAGCAGATTATGTGGTAGAGCAGAATGTCCATCTTATGGTGATGGGAAAACAGGAAGAAACAGAACGGATCATAAAGCAGCTGCGCTAGGCGTATGCAGGAAAGAAGCCTTCCATGTCTTGACATTGGAGGCTTCTTGTGCCACAATACATAAGACTGGGCTTTGCCTGTGGTATAAAAAGGGGTACACCCCCTGTGGATTCAGAAAGAAGGAAATGAAGAAAAATGACAAAGATTGATATTATTTCCGGCTTCCTTGGGGCCGGAAAAACCACATTTATTAAGAAGCTTTTGCAGGAGGCTATTTCCGGCGAGCAGGTTGTCCTGATTGAGAACGAGTTTGGCGAGATCGGCATTGACGGAGGCTTTTTAAAGGATTCCGGAATTGAGATCCGCGAGATGAATTCCGGCTGTATCTGCTGCTCCCTGGTAGGCGATTTTGGAAAATCCCTGGGAGAGGTGCTGACAAACTATAAACCGGACCGCATTATTATTGAGCCCTCCGGTGTAGGCAAGCTTTCTGACGTTATGAAGGCGGTTGTAGATGTATCTGCCAGCATGGATGTGGAATTAAACAGCGCTGTTACAATGGTAGACGCTGCAAAGTGCAAAATGTATATGAAGAATTTCGGCGAATTTTTCAATAATCAGATTGAAAATGCAGGAACCGTTGTTTTAAGCCGTACAGATATTACAAACAGCGAAAAGATCCAGAAGGCAGTGGAGCTGATCCGGGAGAAAAACGGGAAGGCAGCGATCGTGACAACACCTCTGGAGCAGCTGACCGGAAGCCAGCTTCTGGAGATCATTGAGAAGCGTGACACCATGCTGGACGAGCTTATGCAGGAGGTGCGCGAGCATCAGCATCACCACCATCATGACCATGACGAGGCGTGTGACTGCGGCCACGAGCACCACCACCATGACCATGACGAGGCGTGTGACTGCGGCCATGAGCATCATCACCACCATCATGCAGACGAGGTGTTTACAAGCTGGGGGATGGAAACCATTATTCCTGTTACAAGAGACCAGCTTGAGGATATTTTAAACCGCCTTGCCCATACGGAAGAGTTTGGACAGGTTTTAAGGGCCAAGGGTATGCTTCCAACAGAGAATCCAGGTGAGTGGCTGTATTTTGACCTGGTTCCGGAGCAGTATGAGATCCGCCAGGGGACACCGGATTATACAGGAAAGGTCTGCGTGATCGGTTCCAGCTTAAAGGAAGAGGAATTAAACAGCATATTTGGCAGAAGCTGATAAGAGGAACGAAAAATGGCATATGAAATAGATGATAATGCGATGCCTCTGTTTCTGATCAATGGTTTTCTGGAAGCAGGAAAAACCCAGTTTCTGGAGTTTACCATGTCCCAGGATTATTTTCAGGCAGAGGGAAAGACCCTTCTGATCGTATGTGAGGAAGGGGATACAGAGTACAGCGAAAAGAAATTAAAGAAAAACCGTACGGCAGCTGTGTATGTGGATGATTTTTCACAGCTTACCCCCCAGTATTTAAAGGAGCTGGAGGCAATTTACCGGCCGGAGCGTGTGCTGCTTGAGTGGAACGGCATGTGGAATCAGGATGAATTAAAGCTTCCTGAGGACTGGGTGGTTTACCAGCAGATCACCATTATTGACGGCTCCACCTTTGACTTGTATGTGCAGAACATGAAGCCACTTTTGGGAGCCATGCTCAGAAATTCAGAGCTTGTAATTGTAAACCGCTGCGACGGAATTGCAGACGAAAAGCTGACCGCCTACCGCCGTACCATCCGTGCCATGAGCCGTGACAGCGAGATCGTGCTGGAGGATAAGGAGGGAGAGATTGAGCAGGCTACCCTGGAAGAGGATCTGCCTTATGACCTGAATGCAGAGGTGATCGAGATCAAACCTGAGGATTACGGGATCTGGTACATTGACTGCATGGACCAGCCGGAGCGCTATGTGGATAAGGTAGTGGAGTTTACGGCCATGGTCTTAAAATCCCCTAAATTCCCCAAGGGTCAGTTTGTTCCCGGCCGTATGGCCATGACCTGCTGCGAGGCAGATATGACCTTCCTTGGTTTTATGTGTAAATGGCAGGACGCAGAGAAATATAAGACGAAGCAGTGGGTGCGTGTCCGCGCGAAGGTAGGCGTGGAATACCAGAGGGACTACCATGGCGAAGGCCCTGTGCTTTATGGCATCAGTGTGGAGCCGGCCAAAGAAATTAAGGATGTAGTGCAGTTCTGAGTGGCGATTTAAAATTTCACGTTGACAGACCGGATAATATCTGTTATAGTTATTAATTGTACGAAACGAGAGGATGAAAGGCCCTGGCGTGCCTGCTAATTCTCTCGTTTTTTGTATCATGGAAAAGAAAAGGTTTTGCACAGGCGTGCATAGAAAGGCGCGCTTTTTTAGAGAAAGGATATTACTAATATATGGAAATTGTGAAATTTGAAGAATTGCAGCTGGATGAACGCATTATCAGGGCCATTACGGAAATGGGCTTTGAGGAGGCGTCTCCCATACAGGCCCAGGCCATTCCTGTGGTTATGGATGGCCGGGATATGATTGGCCAGGCTCAGACCGGAACGGGAAAGACCGCGGCCTTCGGGCTTCCGCTGCTGCAGAAGGTAGACCCAAAGCTTAAGAAGATCCAGGCCATTGTGCTGCTTCCTACCAGGGAGCTGGCAATCCAGGTAGCAGAGGAGCTGAGGCGGTTTGCCAAGTTTATGCATGGAGTAAAGGTGCTGCCGATCTACGGCGGTCAGGATATTGTAAAGCAGATCCGCTCCTTAAAGGACGGCACTCAGATCGTGGTGGGAACGCCTGGCCGCGTTATGGACCATATGAGGCGGAAGACCATCCGCGTGGATTATGTAAATACAGTGGTACTGGATGAGGCAGATGAGATGCTGAACATGGGCTTTTTAGAGGATATGGAAACGATCTTGAGCCAGCTTCCAGAAGAGCGCCAGACCATGATGTTTTCCGCTACTATGCCTCAGGCCATTGTGGATATTGCTAAGAAATTCCAGAATGAGCCGGTGACAGTGCGTGTGGTGAAAAAGGAGCTGACTGTTCCAAAGGTAACCCAGTATTACTATGAGGTAAAGCCAAAGAATAAGGTGGAGGTTATGTGCCGCCTTCTGGATATGTATGATCCCAAGCTTTCCATTGTATTCTGCAACACCAAGCGGCAGGTAGATGACCTGGTGCAGGCTTTGCAGGGAAGAGGCTATTTTGCAGAGGGGCTTCATGGAGACTTAAAGCAGATGCAGCGTGACCGGGTTATGGACAGCTTCCGCAACGGCCGCACAGAAATCCTGGTTGCTACGGATGTGGCTGCAAGAGGCATTGACGTAGGGAATGTGGAGGCGGTATTTAACTATGATATCCCTCAGGATGACGAGTATTATGTGCACCGGATCGGCCGTACAGGCAGGGCCGGAAGAGAAGGGAAGGCCTTCAGCCTGGTGGTAGGCCGCGAGGTTTATAAGCTTCGGGACATCCAGCGCTACTGCAAGACAAAGATCATTCCTCAGGCAATCCCGTCCTTAAATGACATTACGGAGATTAAGGCGGACAAGGTGCTGGAGCAGGTAAAAGAGGTGCTAAATGATGCAGATCTGTCAAAGCTTGTAACCGTTATTGAGAAGAAGCTTCTGGAGGAGGATTACACCTCCATGGATTTGGCAGCAGCTCTTCTCAAGATGAATATGGGCGAGGACAATGAGGATATTATTGACAGCTTTGAGCCGGCCCGCTCCCTGGATGACCTTGAAAGCTGGGGAAAGAGCGGAAAGAGCCGCAGCCGCAATTCAAATGGCCGCAGTAGCCGCAGGGGCGCCACTGACCGGGCAGCCATTGATTATGTGATCAACGGCGGACATGACAACATGGCAAGGCTTTTTATCAATATCGGAAAGGACCAGCGCATTACACCGGGAGACATCCTGGGGGCAGTAGCAGGTGAATCAGGAATTCCTGGCAGGGTCGTAGGAAGCATTGATATGTATGACGGCTACACCTTCGTGGAGGTGCCGGCAGACTGTGCAGAGGTGGTATTAAAGGCCATGGCCCATGCAAAGATCAAGGGAAAGAGCGTCCATATGGAGAAGGCGAATTCCAGGAGATAAACCGTAACAGTTCAGCCTTGCATTTTCGCATGGCTGAACTGTTACGGTAGACCTGTTTGAATAAGTCAGAAAAAGCCGTCGGTATGAAACCGGCGGCTTTTGGAATTTAAGAAGGGAAAAATACAAAAAGCTTCCTTATTTTCTCCAGTTTTCCTGCAGAAATTCCACAATGTCAGCAGCCTTTGGAGGACATCCCTTTAAGGTGCTTTTAAAGCAGCAGGTACACTGGCCTACGCCGATCTCACCCTCCTTGCCCTTGTAGCCCTGTCCAATGGCAATGGGGGGCAGTCCCTTTCGTAAATAGCCCATATCGCTCATGCGGTCAAGGGCATAGATCAAGGAGCCGTAGCAGGCGCTGCAGGCGTCAGAAGGAGCCGTATAGGCAGCAAGGTTCTGAACCCGTCTTGTCATGCGGAATTTGCTGTTTGGGCTTTCAGCAGCTTCGTTTAAATAGATCATGTTGGCGTGAGCTGTATCGGTGCTTCCAACTCCCAGGCGTTCTGCCATGGAAATATAGGGGACTTCATCAATGGAGTAGCCCATACTGTCACAGACAAAAGTATCGCAGAGCACAGGGTCTTTAAAGCCCAGGACGCGGTTCATGACAACAGGATTTCCGCCCTCCTCAAAATCAAGGTCCCCGCAGATGTTGTCCACAAGGATGAAATCATTGCGGGCGATTGTGTTTAAGTGGGCAATGGGCTTGTGAAGGCCCAGGGTGTGAAAGCGGCGCTTTTCCTGGTTGGGGATAACGCCCTTGTTATTTTTCAGGGCACAGGTAATGGTTGTCTGGCAGTGGCCCTTTAATACAGGCATATTGATCATGTAATCCACAGCGGCAGCCTTGTCGCAGAGCTTGATCTTCATGCCCTTTGCGTCATATTCCTTCCAGGTATCCCGCTGCAGATCCTCAAATGGCACCTTGTAGCGCTGGCATACCAGGTCATAGCCGGCTGCGCGGAATGCTTCCCCGGTGCGGTCGCCTACCCAGGAGCCTTCCATAATGGTAATATTTTGAAAACCATGCTCCTGAAGGTATTCAATCGTGCCGGCCAGAAGCTCACTGTGGGTGGTTGCGCCGCTGGAGGGGGCCTTTGCTGTTACAAGATTGGGCTTTAATGCGATTTTTTTATTTATATCCCCAATATCCTCAGCGACCTTTGCAGCCTCAAGCACGTTCTTTGCCATCTGCTTGTAATCGGTTCCGTGTATCAGGATGATATCGTTGCGGTTCATGAAACTCCTCCTTTGTGTTTTGATCCAATTTTCACATCGGATGGACATCCGATGCTCCCTGGCTGTTACATTATAGTACAGGTTTCTTTTAAATGGCAAGCCTTTGCCTTGTCATTTGAAAAAAAGAGCGCTATAATGTCACGGGAAAGCTGCTGGAAGAAAACGGCAGGATATAAGGAGCAGACAGGTGCGAGGATATAACAGATGAAAGAGACAAAAACAAACGTAATGCGCCTTTTGGACGCAGCAGGTATTTCCTATACAACAGGCAGCTATGAGGTGGATGAAAATGACCTTTCCGGCAGTCATGCAGCAGATTTAATGGGGATTGACCATGACAGGATGTATAAGACCCTTGTACTCAAGGGAGAGAAAAAGGGATATCTTGTGTGCTGCATCCCGGTGGATGAGGAGCTGGATCTAAAGAAGGCAGCCAAAGTTTCCGGTGAGAAGAAGGTAGAAATGATCCACGTAAAGGATATGCTTGGTATTACCGGTTATATCCGGGGCGGCTGTTCCCCGATCGGAATGAAAAAGAAATTTCCTACTTATATAGAAGAAATGGCCCAGCTTTATGAAACGATCACCATCAGTGCAGGACAGAGAGGTGTCCAGGTGACCCTTTCTCCCGAGCAGCTAAAGGATTATGTAGAGGGTCAGTTTGTGCCTTTGGTATAGGCAGGCACAGCCATGGGGGGAAGTTTTACAAAATTGACTTGAAAAACCCGGATGTTTGGGTTATAATAGCACCATAATAAATGAAGCAGGATTTGTAATTACCTGGGGTGTTCGAAATTCTTACCAATTTTGAACCTACATTTGACAAAAGGGATTCCAATATTTTTAGACGGATGTCATGCCTCCTTTACGAGTGGAAGGCAGAAGCCTAAGTGAGGTTGCCCACCTAGCATTGCTAGGCGTCAATAAGTAAGAGACGGCATCTTGGGGTTACAGATGATAAAAGCAGCGGGTTTCTCGCTGCTTTCCTTTTATCTATGCCTAGGACAGCATGGGCCTGTTCCATGTTCCCGGGCATTTGTGGCAGACAAAAACAGCAGGAGTGTAGGAACAATGAAAACAAAAATGATAGCATGGGTCACCGGTATCATTTTGCTGATAATTCTGTTGATGACGGTGATCGTGTCCATGGAACAGCCCGGAGAGGGCATCAGCCGCGCCCAGGCTTCCAAGGCCCTTGCCCTTGCACTGACAGATAAGGAGGAATGTGAGAGCCGGGCGAAGGAAAGGCAGTCCTCCTGGTTTTCTGCAAAAGAGAAAGATAACTGGTTTGCCATGTATATGGACTATCTCTATGAGGAGGGATATTTTGACCCACAGCTGACGGAAGCCTCTTTAAAAAGCGCCCAGAAGGAGCTTACCTATCAGGAGGCGGCGATTGCGGCAGGAAAAATATCCGGCCGCTTAAAATCCAGGGTGGGAATGACAAAATATAACAGGACAAAACCTTATCCAAAGGAAGAGTGGTGGAGCCTTTATAATGAGATTCTAAGCTATACAGACGAAGATGGCGCAGTAAAGCAGGTGGAGGCAGTGCTTTACGGCACACCCTCCAATCTTTTGCAGGCAGAAAGCTGGACAGCTTACACGACTCAGGGAAACTTTGGCTTCCAGGGACTGGCTCTGGATACGTTTATTGACTGCAGGATACATTTTTACGCCAGAGGCAGTGAAATGATAGCCATAACAGGTATACCGGAACGGGATGTGGTGTATGAAAATGTATGGCTGTCCCAGGCAGATAAAGAGACATTCCGGGTTTACCTTGGAAGTACATACAGGGATTTTATGACGGACGGGAAGGTGAACCTGGAGGGGATGGCGCCAAATCTGGTGGATCTTACCTTAAAGGATGGCAGGCTTAAGGATGTGGCAGTGAAAAAAGACCGGATTTCCGGTAAAGTGCTGTCCGTGACAGAGGATGCCATTGAGCTTGAGGGCTATGGGATCCTGCCTCTCTCCCAGCAGTTCCATGTATATAAGGTATATGGTGATTTTGAGGTGCTGGGGCCGGAGGATATTCTGGTGGGATATGATCTTCAGGAATTTGTGGC
>OLRK01002177.1_pt1 | contig 13128 bp, 12 predicted proteins | sample 1672911 | NCBI WGS metagenome assembly OLRK01 (sample SAMEA3136736, study PRJEB25190) | human gut metagenome | biome: human gut; feature: human-associated habitat; material: faeces | place: Austria | collected 2013 | reverse complement strand
AAAAGTGACAGGTGGAGTCTGCCTATATGGTTCCCCAGGTAGAGTTACACCATCCAGCTGTTTCCCCGCCCTTGTCCCTTCGCCGGAAATGTGATAAAATAATGAGGATATTCTGACGAAAAATGAACGGAAAGGTGGATAACATGAAAAAGTGGCTGTTGGTGGGACTCTGTCTGCTGACCCTGGCGGGATGCAGGCGGTACGGCGCGCCGGAGGACATTACGTCCCCGCCGGAGGAGACGACGGAGATGGATGCCGCGGAGGCGGGCCTGGGAAGTGACGGGGCCTCGCCCATAGCGGTTTCTGCCGCGGAGACGGAGGAGGAGACGGAGCCGGTTCCGGAGAAAACACCGGTGAAGGTGAAAGGGATCTATCTGAGCGCCCCGGCGGCGGGGAGCGGGGAGGTGATGGACGGGATCCTCGCCCAGCTGGCGGGTACGGAGATCAACGCGGTGGTCATCGACTTAAAGGATGACAATGGACGGGTGACCTGCGCCATGGATTCCCCTCTGGTGACGGAGACGGAGGCCAGCAAGGCCTATGTGTCCGATATGCCCGGGCTGATCAAACGGCTGAAGGAGGATTACGGCCTGTACGTGATCGCCCGCGTGGTGGCGTTCCGGGATCCCTGGCTGGCGGAGAAAAAGCCGGAATGGTGCTTAAAGCTGCCGGACGGCTCTGTGTTCCGGGACCGCTCTGGTCTGGCCTGGATCAATCCCTATAAGCAGGAGGTCTGGGACTATCTGGTAGAAATCGGGACCCAGGCGGCGGCCATGGGGTTCGACGAGGTGCAGTTTGACTATATCCGTTTCTGTACGGAGAAGGGCGTGGGAGACGTGGTATTTGACGAGGCGGACACGAGAGGCCGCTCAAAGACGGATGTGATCACGGAGTTTACGGCCTATGCCTATGACCGGCTGTCGCCCCAGGGGGTGTTTGTGGCGGCGGACGTGTTCGGTGCCATCATCGGCAGTGAGATCGACGCCCAGTCTGTGGGACAGGTCTACGGGGAAATGGCCAGCCATCTGGACTACATCTGTCCCATGATCTACCCCTCCCATTACGGGGACGGAAACTTTGGCATTGAGCATCCCGACATGGAGCCCTACCGCACCATTCTGGCGGCCCTCCAGGGATCGGCGAAGGAGCTGTCCGCTTACGGGCAGGACGGGAGAAGGCTGGCGACGGTGCGGCCCTGGCTCCAGGATTTCACCGCTTCCTATTTGAAACACTACATCAAATACGGCCCGGAGGAGATCCGGGCGCAGATTCAGGCCACCTATGACGCCGGATATGACGAATGGCTGCTGTGGTCGGCGGCCTGCCGCTATACCTGGGGCGGAATCAAGAGCCAGGAGGACGCGGCGGCGGAAGCAGAGGCCATCGCCCAGTCCAGGGCGGCCGCGGCGGAGTCAGCGGCTGCGGCGGAAGCTGCCTCACGGGCAGAGTCAGAGGCAGCGGCCCAGGCGGAGCGGGAGGCAGCGGAACAGTCCGCGGCCCAGCCGGAAGGTTCCTCCGGAGAAAGCGCGGGCGAAGGCCAGATCGAGGACGGCATTCAGGGCGGAGCAGCCGCGGATCCGGAGGCGGCGCAGCAGGCGGACGCTCTTTCGGGAGGCGGAAAAGCGGCCCGTTTTGCGGCAGGAAGAACCGGTGGGACGGGAGAGACCGGCGGGAGCGGAGGGGAAAACTCCGCAGCCGGGGACGAACCGGCTCTGGCATCGGAGCAGGAGGCCGGGAGGAATGACGACGGTTCCCTCTACGAGATCGACGGGCCGGCGCCGGCCCTGGAGTCTTTGCCGGAGCTTCCGGCTCATATTTCCCCTGCCGGTTCCTCCGGAAAGGACGGAACCGGGGTTTCCACGGTGATTCCCCAAATGCAGATGAATTGACGGGAAAGGGCCCGGGACGGACAGGAGGATGGAACTTTGACGGAAAGCAGAAGAAAACCTATGCCGGGAGAATGTTACCGGCATTTTAAGAATAAGCTGTACCAGGTGATCGCTGTGGCGGAGCACACGGAGACGGGGGAGGAGTTAGTGGTGTATCAGGCCCTCTACGGGGATTTTCGGGTGTACGCCAGGCCTTTAGCCATGTTTTTAAGCCCGGTGGACCGGGAAAAATACCCGGATGCCGGACAGACCTACCGGTTTGAGCCGGTGGACAAGGCGTCCCTGGCATCTTCGGAGGAGAGCCGGCAGGATGGGGGATACGGGAGAGGAGAGCTGTCTTGGAGAGACGGGACGCAGTCAGGCCGCGGGGAAACCGGAAGGTTCCAGGAGCCGGCGCCCCGCTCCGGATGGGAGACTCCCATGGAACCGGATTTCCTTGGCAGTTCCTCTCAGGCCAGGACGGATGGTGCGGCCGGCGAATCCCCTGCGGACGCTGTGCCAGGCGGCGGTTCCCAGCCCCCGGAATCCTTTCTTCTCCGTTTCTTCGACGAGGAGAGCTTTGAGGGAAAATGGCGGCTGCTGGACCGGGAAGGGGAACGGCTCACCAGGGAGACCCTGGAGATTATCTGCGGCGGGATGGAGATCCCCTGCGGCGGCGGAGACGCCCAGGAGCTGCTCTACAGCCTGAAACGGTGGCTGGAAACGCAGATGAAATTTGACGGCAACCGGCTGAGGAGGTAGGCCATGTTCAATATTGAGGAAGAACTGAAAAAGCTGCCGGCCCAGCCGGGCGTCTACCTGATGCACGACGACAAGGACGAGATCATCTACGTGGGAAAGGCCATCAGCCTGAAAAACCGGGTGCGCCAGTATTTCCAGAGCAGCCGGAATAAGACGGCGAAGATCGAGCAGATGGTGTCCCGGATCGCCCGGTTTGAGTACATCATCACCGATTCGGAGCTGGAGGCCCTGGTGCTGGAGTGCAACCTGATCAAGGAGCACCGTCCCCGGTACAACACCATGCTAAAGGACGACAAAACCTACCCCTACATCAAGGTGACGGTGGGGGAGGCATTTCCCAGGGTTCTCTTTTCCCGGCAGATGAAAAAGGACAAGAGCAAATATTTCGGCCCATACACCAGCGCCGGGGCGGTGAAGGACACCATTGATTTAATCCACAAGCTGTACAAAATCCGCACCTGCAACCGCTCCCTGCCGAAGGACATCGGAAAGGAGCGGCCCTGCTTAAACTACCACATCAAGCAGTGCGACGCCCCCTGCCAGGGCTATATCAGCGAGGACGAGTACCGGGAGAACGTGGAGCAGGTGGTGGAGTTTTTGAGCGGAAAGTACGACACCATTTTAAAACGGCTGGAAAAGGATATGATGGCTGCCTCCGATGCCATGGATTTTGAGAAGGCCATCGAGTACCGCGACCTGCTAAACAGCGTGAAAAAGGTGGCTCAGAAACAGAAGATCACCAGCAGCACCACAGACGACCGGGACGTGATCGCCATGGCCAGAGACGAGGAGGACGCGGTGGTGCAGGTGTTTTTCGTCCGGGAGGGAAAGCTTATCGGACGGGAGCATTTCCACCTGCGGACGGCGGTGGAGGAGGACGTTTCCCAGGTGCTCACCTGCTTTGTGAAACAGTTTTACTCCGGCACTCCCTTCGTGCCCAGGGAGCTGTGGGTCCAGGAAAAGCTGGAGGACGAGGAGACCATCCGCCAGTGGCTTTCCACGAAAAAGGGACAGAAGGTGCGCATCGCCGTGCCCCAGAAGGGGGAGAAGGAGCGGCTGGTGGAGCTGGCCCAGAAAAACGCTGCCATGGTGCTGGAACAGGACAAGGAAAAGATCAAGAGAGAGGAGCTGCGCACCATCGGGGCCATGAACCAGATCGGGGATTGGCTGGGACTGAAATGGGTGCGCCGCATCGAGGCCTACGACATTTCCAATATCAGCGGTTTCGACTCCGTGGGCTCCATGGTGGTCTACGAGGACGGCCGTCCGAAACGGAACGATTACCGGAAATTTAAGATCAAATGGGTCAAGGGGGCCAATGACTACGCCTCCATGCGGGAGGTGCTGCCCCGCCGTTTTTCCCACGGCCTGGAGGAGCACGAGCTTTTAAAGGAAAAGGGAGTGGGAGAGGAGTACGGCAGCTTTACTCGTTTCCCGGATCTGATCATGATGGACGGCGGCCGCGGTCAGGTAAACGTGGCCCTGGAGGTATTGGGAGAGCTGGGGCTGGAGATCCCGGTCTGCGGCATGGTAAAGGACGACAACCACCGCACCAGGGGCCTTTACTACCATAACGTGGAAATCCCCATCGACCGCCACTCCGAGGGCTTTAAGCTCATCACCAGGATTCAGGACGAGGCCCACCGCTTTGCCATCGAGTACCACCGGAGCCTGCGCAGCAAAGGTCAGGTCCGCTCCATTTTAGACGACATCGAGGGCATCGGGGACACCAGGAGAAAGGCGCTGATGCGTCATTTCAAGTCCATCGAGGCGGTGAAGGAGGCGGATGTGGAAACCCTCAGCCAGGTGCCGGGCATGAACCGGCGGGCGGCGGAGAGTGTCTGGAATTTTTTCCACTGACGGTTTCCGTAATGACAACGGCGGCGATTTATGATAGGATAAAACACAGGAAGAATCAAGGATAAAAGGAGGATGCCAAATGCACGGAGTTATGATCACAGAGCTGATCAACAAATTTCAGCTGAAAAATATTACCCCGGATATTGACACGGAGAAGATCGTGCTCACTCACCCGGAGGTGAACCGCCCGGCGCTGCAGCTGGCCGGATTTTTTGACCATTTTGATAATGAAAGGGTGCAGATCATCGGGTACGTGGAACAGGCCTACATTTCCACCATGGAGCATGACGTGAAGGTGAAACGGTACGAGCAGCTGGTCTCCAGCAAGATCCCCTGCCTGCTGTACAGCCGCGGGATGATGCCGGATGACGAGATGATCACGGTCTGCAATTACTACGGCGTTCCCTGTCTGGTATCGGAGAAACCCACCTCCGACCTGATGGCGGAGGTGATCCGCTGGCTGAAGGTGAAACTGGCTCCCATGATCAGCATTCACGGCGTGCTGGTGGACGTATTCGGCGAGGGCGTGCTCATCATGGGCGAGAGCGGCATCGGAAAGAGCGAGGCTGCCCTGGAGCTGATCAAGAGAGGCCACCGTCTGGTGACGGATGACGTGGTGGAGATCCGCAAGGTGAGCGACGACACCCTGGTGGGAAATGCCCCGGATATTACAAAACATTTCATTGAGCTGAGGGGCATCGGCATCATCGACGTCAAGGCTCTGTTCGGCGTGGAGAGCGTAAAGGACAGCCAGCAGATCGACATGGTCATCAAGCTGGAGGATTGGGATAAGGACAAGGAGTACGACCGCCTGGGCCTGGAGGACCAGTACACGGAGTTTCTGGGGAACAAGGTGGTCTGCCATTCCATCCCCATCCGGCCCGGCAGAAATCTGGCCATCATCGTAGAGTCTGCCTCCGTCAACTACCGCCAGAAGAAGATGGGCTACAACGCGGCCCAGGAGCTGTACCGCAGGGTACAGGCCAATTTTGCTCACACGGACTGAGCTGGGAAATGAAGGAGAATTATGGATAGATTGTTGGAGGAGCTGATTCTGGCGGCGGGAAGGGAAAATGTGAAAACCAAGGAACCCATGGGGCCCCACGTCACCTTCCGCGCCGGGGGAACGGCGGACTATTTTGTCACCCCGGATGGGGAAACGGCCCTGTCGGCGGTGGTGCGGGCCTGCAATGCCAGCCAGGTTCCCTATTACGTCTTAGGAAACGGCAGCAACCTGCTGGTGGGGGATCTGGGCTATCACGGCGTCATCATCCGCATGGGAGAGCCCTGGGCCTTCTGCCAGTTCCAGGGAAACACGGTCCGGGCCGGAGCGGGGATCCTGCTGTCAAAGCTGGCGAGGGAGGCGTACCGGCGTTCCCTCACCGGGCTGGAGGCGGCGGGGGGGATTCCCGGCAGCCTGGGCGGAGCTCTGGTGATGAACGCTGGGGCTTACGGCTTTGAGATGAAGGACGTGGTCCTGCGGGCCAGGGTCATGGACCGGGAAGGCGAGGTAAAGGAGCTGTCCCTGGAGGAGCTGAAACTGGGCTACCGGAGAAGCTGTATCCCGGAAATGGGCTATACGGTGCTGGAGGCGGAGCTTTCCCTTTCCCCCGGAAACCAGGAGGAGATCCTGGCGAAAATGGAGGAGCTCTCCGCCCGCCGGAAGGAGAAACAGCCTCTGGAGTACCCCAGCGCCGGCAGCACCTTTAAGCGGCCGGAGGGGTATTTTGCCGGAAAGCTCATCCAGGACGCCGGTCTTCGGGGCTACCGGGTAGGCGACGCCCAGGTGTCGGAGAAACACTGCGGTTTTGTGATCAACCGCGGCCAGGCCACTCCCGGGGAGATCCTGCGCCTGTGCCGGGACGTGCAGAGGCGGGTGAAGGAACAGTTCGGCGTTTCCATGGAGCTGGAGGTGCGCACCCTGGGAGAATTTTCCCTGCCGGAGGAGGAGACGGACCGCGCGCCGGAACCGTCCGGCACGCCGGAGAACGGCGGATAGCCGGTTTCGCCTTTCGCGGGAAACCGGGTTTCCTGTGAAACATAAGTTTTCGGCGGATGGGGCATCCGCGCAGAGGGAGATGGCTGCTGACGCAGCCGCGTTTTGGCGCGAGTGTGCGCAGCACGCCCATCTATATCGTCGCCATCCGGGGCTTTCAAAGTAAATGAGAGAAAGGAACTTACAGATGAAACTGGTGATCGTAACGGGAATGTCGGGGGCGGGAAAGACTGTGGCCTTGAAAATGTTTGAGGACCTGGGCTTTTACTGTGTGGACAATATGCCCGTCCCCCTGTTGGAAAAATTCGCGGAGCTTTTGCGGGACAATCCGGGAGAGCCGGAAAACGTGGCCATGGGCGTGGACATCCGCAGCGGCGCGGAGCTGCCCCAGCTGGAGGAGATCCTGGACCGGTGGCGGGCGGGAGGAATGCCCTTCCAGATCCTGTTCTTGGACGCCGGGGACGAGGTGCTGATCAAGCGGTACAAGGAGACCCGCCGGAGCCATCCTCTGGCTGGGAACGGCCGTCTGGACCGGGGAATCGCCAGGGAGAGGGAGCAGGTGGCATTTTTAAAAAAGCAGGCGGACTACATTCTGGACACCAGCACGCTGCTTACCAGGGAGCTGCGGGAGGAGCTGGCCCGGATCTTTTCCGGCGGCCAGAAGTACGAAAACCTGTTTGTGACCATCCTCTCCTTCGGGTTTAAGTACGGGATCCCGGTGGACGCGGACCTGGTGTTTGACGTGCGTTTTCTCCCAAACCCCTACTATGTGGACGAGTTAAAGTACAAGACCGGTGAGACTGCCCAGGTGCGGGAGTACGTGATGCAGGGCGGCACCTGCGGCCTGTTTCTGGAAAAGCTCTACGATATGATGGAGTTTCTCATTCCCAACTATATAAAGGAAGGGAAAAATCAGCTGGTGATCGCCGTGGGCTGCACCGGCGGGAAACACCGCTCCGTCACAGTGGCCTCCGCCCTCTATGAAAAGCTGAAAGTGCGGAGCGAGCTGGGCATTAAGCTGGAGCACCGGGATATTGAAAAGGATAATAAGCGGATGGGCTGAGGTGAGCGATGTCATTTTCTTCCAGAGTAAAAGAGGAACTTTCCAGGCAGATCAGTCCTGCCAGGCACTGTCAGATCGCGGAGATCGCGGCGATCCTCAGCCTTTGCGGGCGGATCCAGATCTCGGAACAGGACCGGTATTGTATTAAAATCCATACAGAAAATGTGGCAGTTGCAAGAAAGTACTTTACATTATTGAAAAAAACATTTAATATAGTTACGGATGTCTCCATACGCCGTAACTCGTATCTGAAGAAGAACCGGGTCTACACGGTAATTGTGCAGGAACACGAGGACGCGTACCGGGTACTGAAGGCCACAAAGCTTTTGGACGCCGACGGGGAGATCCGAGAGGATCTGTCCGTGGTGCGGAGTGTGGTCACCCAGCAGGCCTGCTGCCGGAGGGCGTTCCTTCGCGGGGCGTTTCTGGCGTCTGGTTCCATCAGCGATCCAGAGCGGTTTTACCATTTTGAGATCGTGTGCGCTGCCGAGGCCAAGGCCAGACAGCTGAAGGAGATTATGGGAACCTTTGGGCTGGATGGGAAGATCGTGCTGCGAAAGCGGTACTACGTGGTGTATATCAAGGAAGGCAGCCAGATCGTGGACGTTTTAAACGTGATGGAGGCCCCCGTTTCCCTCATGGAGCTGGAAAATATCCGCATCCTGAAGGAGATGAGGAACAGCGTGAACCGCCAGGTAAACTGCGAGACTGCCAATATTAACAAGACGGTGGCTGCTTCCGTAAAGCAGATAAGGGATATTGAGTATATCCGTGATACAATGGGCTTTGAGAGTCTTCCTGAAAATCTGGAGGAGATGGCACAGGTAAGGCTGTTGAAGCCGGATGCAACACTAAAGGAGCTTGGGGAAGCTCTTGACCCGCCTGTGGGGAAGTCTGGAGTAAATCACAGACTCCGCCGCCTCAGCGAAATCGCGGAAAGGCTGAGGGAGCAGGCACCGGAAACGTAGGTTTCCATGGAATGAGGAGGATGATTATGACTAAGAAGACGATCAGGATTGAACTCGCGTCAGGACTTGAAGCAAGACCGGTAGCTATGCTGGTGCAGATCGCCAGCCAGTATGAGAGCAGCATTTATGTGGAGAACGAGGGCGCTCGTTTCAACGCAAAGAGTATCATGGGCATGATGACCCTTGGCCTGGCCAGCGGCGAGGAAATCACCGTGAGCGCGGACGGCAGGGACGAGGAAGCTGCAATCAGCGAGATTGAGAAATACCTCAGCACGAAATAAGAAAATACAGGCCGGAAAAGAGCTTGAAAAAGCCTGCGGATCCTATGAATTGTTCGGAGACAGTGTGACGCTGTCTCCTTTTTTGTGTCATAGAAGGAAACTGAAACTGTGTGTCCTATGACACAAAAGCCTTTGCCAGCCAGCATTCATCCCCCTCTGTTTTCATATCATAAGCCAGTCCCGTCCTTCACAGCCAGCTGGTAGCCGATTCCCCGAATGGTCTTTAAATACACGGGATGGTTGGGATCATCCTCAATCTTCATGCGCAGGCGGCGGATGTGCACCATGATGGTATTGTCGTCGATGATGCTGTCGTTCCAGACGTTGGAGTAGATCTGTTCCTTTGTGAGAATCCGGTTGGCGTTGCTCATAAAATACTTCATGAGCAGGGCCTCTTTGCTGGACAGCGGGATTTCTTCCCCGTTTTTATACAGTTTCATCTCATCGCATACGTAGCGGAAGACGCCGGCCGTGAGCTCCGTGTGTCCGCCTGGGGAGGACAAAGAGATGCGCCGCAGGCACGCCTTCACTTTGGCACAGAGTACCATGGTGCTGAATGGCTTGGTGATGTAGTCGTCGGCTCCGATGCCTAAGGCCAGCACCTTGTCGGTTTCCGCCTGTCTGCCGCTTAAGACAAACACCGGCGTCAGGATGCCGTGGGCCCGCAGATAGTTGATTACCTGAAATCCGTCCATATCCTCCATGATCAGGTCCAGAATGATCAGGGAATAAGGCTGGCTTTCCGCCTTGTGGACGGCCTCCAGGCCGCCGCAGGCTTCCTCCGTGGAGAAACCTTCGCTGCTGAGGACGCGGCAGATGATGCGGCGGATGGCCGGATCGTCGTCTACGACCAGGATCGTTTGTAGTTCGGACATGGGGGTTCCTCCTTCTTTCGTGCAATTCTGTGCCATAGTATAGCATAAACTCCAGGGAAAATCAGCAATCTGCACGAACCTTACAAAAATTTAAGGTAAGATGAACGCTCAGTTAAGATGGATAAAGTATAATCGCCTCAAATGAAAAAATTGTGCATAATACACAATTTTAGAAAGAGAGGGTGTTATATGAAAAAGAAAATGTTGAAACTGGCATCCCTGGCAATGGCGGCAGTTATGACTCTGTCTCTGGCAGCCTGCGGAGGCGGATCCAGCTCCGGCGGTTCTGACAGCGGCAACGGCGGGGAGGCCGGCGCAGAAGGCTGGGAGTGGGAGCGCAAGGTAACCATCGTCTGCCCGTGGGGCGTAGGCGGCGGCGCGGACGGTACCTTAAGACCCCTTCAGACGGTTCTGGAGGATGAGTTAGGCGTACCGGTGGAGATCGTGAACGTGGAGGGCGCCGGCGGCGCCAACGGCGTCAACTATGCTTACAAGCAGCCGGCAGACGGCTACACCTACGTGCTGGGCACCCAGTCCCTGGTGATGCTGGATCTGCAGAAGATCCTTCCCATGGACTTTAAAGAGGAATTTATTCCCGTTTCCAAGCTGGTACATTCCATCCTGATCGTCAGCTCCTCCAAGAAGGGCATGGAAGGAAAGTACACGAACTTTGAGGAGTTTATTGAATATGCAAAGGCTCATCCCCAGGAGTTAAGCTGTGGAATGCTTACGGCGACGGGTGCCGATTCCGTAGCGATGAAACAGACCCTGGCAGGCGGCTTAGGCTGTGACGTGACCGAGGTGGAGAACTATGTGAAGATCGTCAGCTACTCCAGCGGTTCCGAGATGAGCTCTGCCATGGCAGGCGGACACATCCACATCAGCATCAGCGGCGCGGACGAGATCAAAGGTCTGATCGACTCCGGCGACATTGTTCCCCTGATCTCCCTGTCTGAGGAGAGAATGAGCTCCTATCCGGACATCGAGTGCACCGGCGAGCAGGGCATCGACTCCTACATTGGCACCTGGCGCGGAATTTTCTGCCGCACAGACACACCGGCAGCGGCTGTGGAGGCTATGGACAAGGCCATCAAAGCGGCCTGGGAGACCGACACCTACCAGGAGTTCTTAAAGAACGCTTCCTACCTGGACCGCGACGGCTATGAGACCGGAGCTGATTTCCAGACACTGATTGACGAGGAGTACGTCACCTTTGAGGAGTATTTAAAGAACGCTGGCCTGATTCAGTAAGGGGATATGAGATATGGCGATTGAACTCATTGTAAATGTATTATTGCTTGGTTTCAGTATATTTTGCTACGTCTATGTGGGCTCCACCATGCCGGAATCGGCGGTGAATGAGCTGGGGGCGGAGCAGTGGCCCCAGGGCATTCTGATTCTGCTGATTATCGCGATCCTGTACAACATTTTCAAGTTCTTCCGGAAAAATAAGATGGACGAGATCGCGGCGGCGTTTCAGAGTTTCCCGGCGGCGGTTGTGGACTTTTTAAAGAGCAAGCTGTTTATCGGCATGGTTCTGGTGGTGGTGATGGCCATGGCCTACGAGCCCATCGGATTTATGCTCACCAGCTTTGTGTTCCTGATGGCCTACGGCTATCTTTTGGGACAGAGACGGATTGGATTTTTGGTGTTGACCTCTCTTTTGATCACAGTTATTCTGTATATTGGATTTTCCGTTTTCCTGGGAGTGATGCTTCCCAGAGGCCAGGTATCCTTCTTAAGAGAGTTTGCGCTGTTTGTGGAATCTCTGATTCCGGCGTTCTAAGGGAGGTGCCGTATGGAATTATTGACAAGTGGAATGGCTGTGGTATTTCAGCCGACGATGTTTCTTCTGATTATTCTGGCTGTATTCCTGGGGACCCTCTTTGGGGCGCTCCCCGGCGTGTCGGCCACGATGGCAGTTACCCTGGGAATTCCGTTCACCTATAAAATGGACGCGGTGAGCGCGATCGCGTTCCTGGTGGCAATCTACTGCGCGTCCATCACCGGCGGCGGTATGACGGCGATTTTATTTAAGATCCCCGGCGTTCCGTCCAGTGCCCCGACGACCTACGACGGCTACCCCATGGCCCAGAGAGGCGAGGCGGGAAAAGCGCTGGGAATGCAGTTAGTCTGCTCCGCTATCGGCGGAATGTTCGCGGCGATCTGTATGCTGCTTTTGAGCCCGCAGCTCACCCAGGCGGCCTTAAGCTTTGGCCCGTCTGAGCTGTTTGCCATCTCCTTCATGGGTCTGTCCATTCTGACCAGCTTGGAGACGGACAATATCTGCCGCACCATTATCTCCGGACTTTTAGGCCTGCTGCTTGCCTGCATCGGCCTGGATCCGCTGCTGGGCGTGCCCCGTCTGACCTTTGGAACGAGGCTGCTCACCTCCGGCATTGAGATGATCCCGGTGATGATCGGATTCTTCGCCGTGACCGAGGTATTAAAGCAGACGTCAAAGCCGTCCAAGCTCACCGCGGTGGGCGGAAACGGCAATATGTCCGCGAAACTGCCCAGCCTGAAGGAGTTCCTTTCCGTAAAATGGATTGTGGCCAGATGCTCCGTAGTGGGAACCATCATCGGTATCCTGCCTGGCGCCGGCGCCACCATCGCCTCCTTCATGTGCTATTCCATGGAGCAGAAACTGTCCAAGCACCCGGAGAAGTTCGGAACAGGCTGTCTCGACGGTATTGCCGCTCCTGAGACGGGAAACAACGCGGCTACCGGAGGAGCCATGGTACCGCTGCTGTCCTTGGGTATTCCCGGAGGAAACGCGGCAGCCATCATGATGTCCGCCCTGGTGCTTAAGGGCGTTACCATGGGCCCGCTGCTGCTCATTGACCAGCCGCAGTTTCTGTCCGCTACCTTCGCGTCCATGTTCGTGTCCAACATCATCATGGTATTCGCGGCGATCATCATCGCCAAGGTGTTCGTGCAGATCTTAAAGATCCCGTACAGCATCCTGGGACCGACCATCATCATGATGGCCACCATCGGCGCCTATGCCACGAAGAACACGGCAGTGGATGTGCTGCTGATGGCAGTGTCCGGACTGGCCGGATTCCTGTTTGTGAAATGTAAATTCAACAGCTCCGCCATGATCTTAGGACTGGTGCTGGGAACCATCTGTGAGTCCAACCTGCGCCGCGCGGTGACCATCGTTCAGGGCGATACCCTGGCTCAGGCATTCTTGAACCTGGCGAAACGCCCGGTGACCGGAATTGTGCTGGTAGTCTGCCTGGTGGTACTGGTGTGGCCGGTGATCAAGCCTATGATCGCGAAACAGAAGGCTGAGAAATAAGACGACCAAAAAAGGGTAAATATGGAGAGGGGACGCTGCGAACGGAGGCTTACGGCCTTCCTCGCGGCCCCCTCTTTTGGAGTAAAAGGACATGAACGCTAACGCGGTCATCACAAATCATGAAAGCCAGATGGCTCCACGCCTACGGCGT
>OLRK01002173.1_pt1 | contig 13144 bp, 10 predicted proteins | sample 1672911 | NCBI WGS metagenome assembly OLRK01 (sample SAMEA3136736, study PRJEB25190) | human gut metagenome | biome: human gut; feature: human-associated habitat; material: faeces | place: Austria | collected 2013 | reverse complement strand
GTTCCCACTATTTGATTATAGTTTTATTTAAGAATACCTTGCCGCATATTTTTTAACTCCTTTTTGGAAATGTAGTAATTATAACACATCTGCATCTGAAAAGCAAGCATTAAATAATATTGACTTACATTAAATTTTCTGGAGACTTATGCTAATATTCAAAGAAACAAATCGAAATATACAAGAGGATTTTTTATGGGAAACGAGATAAATATTGCATTACTTCAAATGCTTCCGGGTAAAGATATTACAGAAAATATGGAAAAGGCATAATTATTTAAAAAATAGAGCAATCGCAACCATAATCTGAAAAGGGAGATAATATTTAAGAAACATCAAATATTCGGATAATTATCCTGTAAAGGTTGTCATTCTCTGTTCAGATGCAGAGACAATAAAAACAGCCGAACAACATCAAGGAAAATTTGGCTACTCCCCATACTGGCTTTTGCTAAACAACTCCAACCAGTCACCCCAGTAGACAGTAACCTCCATTTTGAAACTGGAATAAATTTGTCGATCATCACAATTCCAATCTCATAGAAATGACTTCCTGAAATCCGGCTATGCGGGAGCGAAATCCTTTGGGATTTCTTCCACACTCGACAAATCCAGCCCGTTCGTACATAGAAACTGCTCTTTCATTTTCAGCAACTACTTTAAGTTCAAGCTGGTTATATCCCGCTGTTTTAGCACATTCGATACACGAAGTCAGCAAAGCCTTACCAATTCCAAGTCCCCAATACTTTCTCACAACACTGATGCCAAATTCTGCTCGATGCCGTACCTTATATTTTGTACCGATTGCCTCAATTCCTGCTGTTCCCGCAATTACACTGTCAACTATGGCAAGCAATTCAATCTCTCTTTCACTCTCAGCTTTTTCTTTCAGAAACTGGCTCTCCTGTGCGGCATTAAAACTGTTTTCATCTGGATATGTAAGCAAATAATCTGTTTCACTATGTGTCAGATTGAAATTATCCACTACAAGCTGACCATCACTCTCTGTTCCATTCCTCAAACAACATTCCATGCCATTACTTAATATTATTGTTTTGTTATATCTCATAACTGCTCCTTTACTGACAACTGTCCTCAAAGTCAGCTTCTTCATCTATACAATATCCTAAGCAGAAAAATGTTTTCTCATTTCATATTGTTTAACAAATACACTAAATTTCAATTTCTTCAAAAAAGCGTTCAATGCCTGATCCCGTTCATCCACATTTATTACTCTCATCTCTAAACTCTTTGTTTGTTTAAGTAAATCTAACAAAATCTCTGTGGCAACTCCCATTCTGCGATATTTGGGATGTACCGCTAACTGCGCAATATCTCCTTTTATTTTGTCCACAATACCATATCCAATCAAGTTTCCATCAAATTTAACAATCGTATAAGAAAAGGATTTCGCGATTGCACAAACAGCGTCTTTTGCGTTTTGCCATGAAGGTGGATAAGTCCAAAAATCTTTGACTGCTGTCCATTGATCATCTTGTAATTTTTCCGGATGTTCCAGTTTCCACACTTTATGTATGCCCGGTTCTTTTATCTTGCCCGTCAGTTGGTAACAATTCAATATTCTGTTAATTCGAAATCCCTGTTTTTTATATAAAGTGAGCGCCTTCTCATTATCTTGAATCACTTCCAGTTGATACACGCTGATTTTATTTTTTATACATATAGTGCTAACCAGATTCAATAATTCCCCCATAATTCCTGTTCTCCGAAAATCGGGGATAACTCCTGTTCCGAGGTCATAGACTGTCTTTTCGTTATCCCAATCTCTCACTCCATTCAAGATAAAACCGACAAGCGTTCTATCTGCAAAGGCTCCAACTGAAACCGCAGGCATAAATCCATTTCTTTTCAGCATTGTTTCAAAAGATTTAAAAGGCATATCAACTGAAACCTGATAATCAGAAAATGCCTGTGTAAACGCTTCGTATATACAAACGAAATCTGTATTTTCCAATGTCCGGTATTCCATATTTTCTCCTAAAATGTCATATTTACTCTATTGGAAGATTGTGCTGTTTCAAAAATGAAAGCTTATCCCAATAGCCTCGTTGGAATAAAATTTTCCCATTCACTACCTGAAAAAAACCACACCCCCGTAACCCCAATGGATCACGCCATTCCAAGATTGCCCATTGCCCATCCTCAAAAATATTTTCCACGATAGCTGTCATATCCGCTGTTGAAAATTCGGCTGTGAACATGGTACGGATTGCTTCAATTCCTACTACTGGCTCATTCGCTACTTGGTGATTCGTCGCATTTTCATGATAAAGGGCTGTAATTGCTTCCACATCATGTTTATTGAATGCATCTACCCATAACTGAACAACTTCTTTCGGTCTTAACATTTCTGTTTTTCCTCCTATGCCTTGTGTGTTTTTATTATATCAAAAAGCAAGTTGAAAGTCGAGAATCATTATAAAGGCACAAAAACTCCACAAACCAACACACCCTCCGGGAGTGTCGAGGGTAGAATAGCAAGCACTGCCTATGTCCGGACACATAGGCGAAATTCCCCATACATCCCTACCGTCCGTATGATGAAATTTCTATAGGGAAGTATCCCTAACCCTCTTTGATTTTCTTTCTGCTTTTTCTCTGCCAGTCCTTGACCATTTTCCGCAGATTTGCTACAATAACACATGGATAATTTTATCCAAAAACAACTGAACAGACACGAAACCAGACTGTTGTAAACCGAACATTTTACAGCAGTTTTTTGTACCCAAAATCAAGAAAGGAAGTATCAAAAATGGCAAACAGGACACGCACCAACCGGAACGAATTTCACTTAGACGATAAAGAGCAGTTTATCCTTGATGAGAAGTTTAAGCTGTCCGGCATGAAAAGCAAATCGGCTTTCCTCCGGAAACTCATTCTCTATGGATATGTCTATGATGTTGATTATAGTTTCCTCCGGGAGTACAACACAGAGCTTGGACGGATCAGCTCCAGCTTGAACCAGATTGCGAAAAGGATTAACAGCACAAACCATGTCTATCAGGAAGATATGGACGAAGTAAAGGAGTTGATGAAACAGGTATGGCATACACAAAAATCCATGCTATCACAGCAACCGTTGATAAAGCGGTAGCCTACATCTGTAACCCGGATAAGACTGATGAAAGCATCTATATTTCCTCTTATGCCTGTGCGCCGGAAACCGCAGCGATTGACTTCAAATACACCCTAGACCACTGCCGGGAAAACAGCCCGAATAAAGCCTACCATCTCATACAGGCTTTTGCCCCCGGAGAGGTCAGCTTTGAGGAAGCACACCAGATAGGAAAGGAGCTTGCCGACAAAGTTTTAGAGGGTAAATATTCTTACGTTGTCACTACACATATTGATAAAGGTCACGTCCATAACCACATCATTTTTTGTGCCGCCGACAACCTTGAACATAACAAATATCATGACTGCAAGCAGACCTATTACCGCATCCGGAAATTGAGTGATGAGCTGTGTAGCGAGCATAACCTTTCTGTCATTATCCCTGGCGGGGAGCGTGGAAAAAAATATAACGAATGGCAGTCAGACAAGAACGGTTCAGCGTGGAAAACGCAGATAAGAAAGGACATCAATGCCGCCATAAAATCATCCTCCACTTATGAGGAATTTCTGCTCCTGATGCGGGCAAAAGGATATGAGATAAAAGGGGAAATTTTCAGGGAAGATGCGCCAAAATATATCTCATTCCGTCCGCTTGAAAAAGATCGTTTTGTGCGTGGCAGCGTGAAATCCCTCGGCAAAGAATATACAAAGGAGCGGATCAAAGAACGGATTGAATTGAAACGGGAACGGAAGGCTGTTATCCCGAAAAAAGATTACTCTAACAGAAAACTGGTTGACACCTCTGATGAAAAATTCCGGAACAGTCCGGGACTGCAAAGGTGGGCAGCTATCCAGAATTTAAAGATTGCTGCACAGGCATATAATGAAGCCGGTTCTTTTAAAGAACTGGAGCAGAAAATCGCCACCACAGCCGCCACAGGGAAGGAAGCAAAACAGACTGTCCGCAAGCTGGAGAACCGCATGAAAGACCTTGCGGAAATTATCAAATATGCAGAACAGTATAAGGCAAATAAATCCTATAATATTGCCTACAAAAAAGCTAAGAACCCCGACGCATATTTTCGGAAGCATGAGAGCCAGATCATCCTCTATGGCGGCGCAAGGCGTATGCTGGAACAGGCAGGCATCAGTTTAAAAGGTTTGAACATCGACAAGCTGAAAGCGGAATATCAGGAGCTTACCACGCAGAAGAAAGAACTGACCGCCACTTACAAAAACTGTGATAAGGAACTGAAATCTCTGAACCGGAAACTGGAAAATCTCAACCAGTATTTAGGGCGCACAGAGCCGCAGAAAGGCGCACCGGAACAGCCGGACAGAAATAACACCCCTGCCCGGTAAAAAGGACGAAGAACCGTCTGTTAAGAGCCTGAAAACGCATCGTGGAAATGTGCATAACTCCCCATTCCGTCATGGACAACACCGTTCACAGGACATGGAAAAGCAAAAGGCAGCTTTCCCACATCCTGCAAACAATGTTGCCCACAACTCCATAAAACGGGGAGTTATACACATTACGCACAATGCCGACGCCTGCGGAATCCCATTCTTTCCCTCCTCTTTTTTATATAATCAGAAAAATATTCTTGCAGATTATACCATATCCATGTATGATAATATAAAAATCTCCAAAAAAATAGGAGTGCCGAAGCACCCCCATTTCCTAAACCCTCTTGCAAAATCCGCAGTGTTGGTTTATAATCATCATAGAAGCCGAAGGATTCTAGCACGTCCGACGGTTGTACAATCGGAAACGAGTAATCAATTTTAGTAAAACAAACGGATCACTGGCTATTCTCTATTCGCAGTAGAGGATAGCCTTTTCCGTTACTTGCGGTTGTGTTTATTGTCTATGTATGTCAAAGCTGCAAAGATCACCAGCACCAACGTAAGCACTTCTAACGTATTCATACCGACCTCCTTTCCGTTTCCAGAAAGGACAACCGCAGACTATCCCTACTTGCTCTAATCTGACTAAAAAGAATTATATCACGTTCTGTCGAATAATGCTATAAAAGTTTCACGATAAATTATTCTGCCGCTTCCAGTGCGACCTGTGCAAATTCTTCATCGCTCATGGCTTCCAGTTTTTCTAAGACCTGCTCTGCAAGTTCCACCATGTCACTGTCCTGTATGTGCGGGATCACGTTCTCTATATCGGCAACCATGCCCATTCTGTCCTGTCCCTCAAACACACACATCAGATTGATTTCTTCCACTGTAAACTTATCCATACGCTTATATCTCCCTCTCTGTTTTTTTCTCAGTTTCTTTTTCCGGAAGCTCTTTTCCTGATCTATCCCTCTGCTCGATGACCGCCTTTTTCTCCGCCAGCTTTTCCTTTATGGAAATCCTGCCCGCCTTGCGTTCTTTTTCCTCTTTCGGCTTCTCATTGTTCAGGACGTTATCAATCATGTTGTAGTTACATTCTTCCAGTTCCTCAACCTTTGCAAGCGGCTTATACTCTGCCAGTTTATCTAAAAGCTCCTTTGCCCTCCTTGCAGTCTGTACGCCCTCACTGTCATCAAGCTCCGTCCCTTTCCCGAATATATCCGTTATGCCTTCCCTCATGCTGTCTGAAATCATGGCATTGAGGAAATCATTCAGATATTCCGTATTCCCGTTCCTGATGTCCTCTGCGATATTCGCTACCTGCGCTTCCCTGTCCTCCACCGTATCATTATATTGATAAGTGTCATAGTCATAGGAAAGCTGGTCTATCTCTGCGGCAAGGAAAGCCGCCTGCCACTTCTCCAGAGAGCCACGCACCTCAATGTCCGGCAGCTTGTCGATCAGCTCCGCAATCACCGCTACCGCTTTTGGATTGTCTGTAATGTCCGGCACATAATCTAAAATCTCCAGATCGGCAGTCCTGCCCGATACAATATCCATCTGCGTGTCCTCATACGCTTCCGTCCCTTCCGTATGAATGTTGATGCCGATGCTCCGGATACCGTTCATCCTCTCCGGCGGTATCTGGTTGAAAATTTTGATTGCTTCCTCCACGCTTGCTATATCCTCATGGTATTCTCCGAGGTTATGGAACTCCCCGCACTCTGCCACCGTAAGGGTAATCACCGTCTGCTTTTCTTCCTGCGCCTGTTCCGTTTTCTGCTCCTGCAGGGCGGCACGTTTTTTCGCAAGGTACGCTTCCACTCCCGGAAGATACTGCCCAAGCGTCCCTGTTTTTCCTTCTGTGATAGGGTTGATGTCAACTTTCACTCCGCCGATGCTGAAACCGTCCTCATTAAAGGTGTTGAACAGGGAATCTTCCCTTTCCCCGCCCCGGTATTCCACAACCACATCAAGGTCAGAATTTTCCTGCTCCAGACCTCTGCATCTGCTCCCGGACACCGCCACATCCACAAGCTCTATGTCCATGTCATACTCGTCTATTTTGGACTGCAAATAGGCGTATACGGTAAGTTCTATATCTTCCTGTGTCTGCCCATTGATGCCATTCCATAATTCCTCTGTCCGGGCTTTAAAATCGGCTATAACCCTGCTTTCCGCCGCTTCCGGCACTTCCTCTCTGATACGTTCCTCAAGATGCTCCATTTCCGCCTGCTCTGCTTTTTCCACCAATCCGTCATAATCAATCGGTATCAGTTCATCATCCGCCTGTATGCTGCCTTCCAGAGTGCCCCGGTGTGTCGGCTCTTTCAAGTCTGCCACAATCTCATCAAGTGCCTGTCTGATTGTTATATCTGGATTGTCATACACGCCACCGTCCAACTCCCGGTAATTCATATCATAAATTGTGTAATCATACCCTTCGCTGGCTTCCTGAATACTGATATAGCGGTCTGCCAACTGGAAAGCAAGTTCCGTTTCTTCCCTGCCAATTTCCCTGTCACTGGTATCTATGTATGGGTTTTCCCACTCCATGAACGGTACATCTTCCACGATATGCTTCTGGTTAGCTGTCGGCATAAGGTTCTCCATTTTCCCCTGTTCATAGAGAATGTCAAACCTGTCCATATAAAGGGAAACATCATCAAGACCACTGCTCTTTAGCTGATGCTCAAACCGCTGTTTTACAAAATCCTTTATTTCCTCCGGTGACATTTCCCGGTGAACCCTTACCTTGTCAAAATCGACCTCATCATATAAAGTCTGCAAATCTCCCATGAAGCGGCTGCTTTCCCCCGCCGCCTTGCTATGCGTAAAATCAAGCGAAAGGCAGTTTTCATTATTCCTGACATGGATTACATCAAACTCGCTGCCATTGACATTGACGCCAAATGTTGTCCTTGCCATATCCGGCTTATCTTCCATATCCTTTCCCCGATATTCCGCAAACTTCCCCATTGCTTCCGGAAGGCTGTCAAAACGCTCTAATCTGCTCTTTTCCGGGCTTCCGTCCGCCCATGTGGATAAATCTTCAATAACATAGTAAGATACCTTATCAGCGTCCGGTTCTTCCTGTGCGCTGCCTTCTGCCATTCCCTCCGGCACTTCTGCCGCTGTTTCCATAACAGAATCCTTTTCCTCACTGACTTCCGCTGATAATGCAGTCTCCCTTGTAAACTCTGGCACTTCCCTGTAACCGACAGAATCCACATAATGGCTTGTGTTCTCCCCATCCTGATGCAGCACCACCACATCGCTGACAGAAAGGGAATGTCCGGTAAAGTCTGCCGGGTGGTCTATGTTGAACTTGGTAAAAATATCTTCAAGGCTCATGCCCTCCGCAAGCTCCCCGGTATAGACCAGCTCGTAATTCTCTCTGGAAACCGGGATACCTTTCATTTCAAGATAATCCATCGACATAAAACGAATATCCCTTGTTTTCTCCGTATCTTTAAGCTGATAGATGCCAAACCTTCCCTCATTACCATATAAAAGCTGTGCTTCCCGGTTGGGTTCACTGTCCTCTAATTCCTGTTTCATGGACTGAAACTCCAGATAGGCGCTCCAATCGTCCTTTTCTACGCCGAACAGACCGTCATGCGCCTGTAATGCCGCTCTGTCCTCCACGAGCGTTTCTGAACCGTCTGCATGGAGCTGGTACACTGACACATCTTCCCCGAACAGCTCCGATGCCTTGTCCTTTGTCAGAGGGAGCATTTCATTCCAGGAATACCCATATTCGTGCATCTCCGATAACCCCACCATGCCATCCGGAAGGGCATCAATTTCTTTCTCCGCTGCCTTGATTGTTTCCAAAAGAAGCGGTAAATCGTCTTTCTGCTCCGCAAGGGAATATGCCAGGGAAGTTGTCTTATACATATCATCCAGCTTATAAGCGTGGTTCATAATCAAATTGCGCTCATCACTGTCATAAACCGTCCTGTGAAATTCCATGCGGTTAATAAGCTGTTCTGCCTGCATTATTGTCGGAAGCTCCGAAGCAATATGAAGTTCCTTTTCCGTCAAATCCATATCAAAGTCATAGAATTGTGGATAGCCGTCATTTAAGCCTCCGCTTCTCATAATCGGCACAAAATCAAACCCTTTCTCCTTCAGAAAGTCCAGAACGTTTCCGCCCTCTACGTCCGTTTCACGCATCAGTATGTCATAGAGGGTGTTCTGCACTTCTGACTGCATATTTGTGATTTTAATAGTTTCATATTCCCCGCTGTCCGGCATGGAGATTCTCACAACCACATCAGCGTACTCAATCGGTTTATTTGCCTTTTCCATGCCTTTTAAGGCATTTTCTTCCTGCAACGCCTTAAAATCAGTTATCTCATAAGTATCTGTATTGTAAGCATAATCTAAGTGGTATTCCTCCACTTCCTCGCTCCGCTCATTTCCAAGCAGAGTTACCCACGCCCCGGCTCTTTCAAGGTAGGCTTCCACGCTCTGCCTGTCATCGTCTTTCATGGTACGCAAAGAATTAAGAAGTTCTGTCCGCTCCATGCCCTTAACGCTCAAAAGGTCATATTCTGAACGGTCTGTATTCGCCACAAGCAGAATAATGTCCTCCTGTGCCTGTTCTGCAGCACGTTCTTTATCAATCTCCAAAAGCTGTGCTTCAATCCCCTTTATCAACTCCGAGGAAGTCCGGCGTATCGTATCAAGGGAAGATTTTAACTCTGGCATTTCTTTTCCGCTGCTCCACCCGACGATATACCCAAAAGAATAGTCGGACGTATCAATCCCGAAATGCTGGCAGACAGTGTAGGCGATGCTCTCCGCTTCCACTTCTTTTGTTTCCCTGTCTTTGGCAATCCCTGTTTCCTGTTCAACCTCCTTTGCATGGAGTTTTGCGTGCGCCACCTCATGCACCCCGGTTTTTGCAGTCTGCGCTTCTCCCATACCCTCCTTAATAGCGATAGGGTGGTTTAAATCAATAAAATATCCTTTCCTGTCACCCTCCATGCCCTCATACCGGATTGGTACGGGGGAAACCCTTGCAAGTGCTTCCATAAAATCCCGGTAACGCTCTACATTCCCATGCAGCTCGCTCACACCAAGTCCGGGAAGCTCTTTCCCGTCCGTCTGCGAATAATCAAACACTGTGACAACCCGGAAGGCGGGTATCTTTATCTCCACTTCCTCCATGACGGGCATCCCGTCCCGGTCAAGCACAGGCTCATTCGTGACCGGATCAATCTTTTCCTGTTCCTCTTTGATTTTGTAAGGTGAAGGCGCAAGGATACGGATACCCCTCTCTCCCTTGTTCACATGGCGCTCAAAATTCTTCTGCCATGCCTTATATCCGGCAACATACGTCGCTCCCGGACACTGCATCTCGATAAGCTGGATATTGTTTGCGCTGTAATTATGGAATTTTGACATGGTATTTAGGTAGCTTTTGTACTTTTCCCCCTCAAATAATTCCTTCAAGCCTTCCTCCAGCCTGTCCGTTATCTCCTTCACTTTCTGTTTTTCAGTCATGGAAACTTTGTTTACATTTACATCTGCCATCTGGTTAATTCTCCTTTTCCTCCATAAAAACAGAGGACAGATAAGTTTCCCTCTCCGTCCCCGTTCCGGATATTTTTATTTGCAGTTATTTTTATAAACATTCCTCTTTGCTTTTTGGCTTTGCCTTATCCGGCTCCGGCACTTTCCTCTGCCCTGCCTTTTCTTTCATCTGCGACAATTTATCCTTTACGGACACACGCCCTCCTTTCTCCGCTTCCTTCCCGGCATCCAGACTCACAGAAAGCCGATCCAGCTTTTCAAATGCCTTATCTATCCCGTCAATCTTCTTCCGAAGGTTCTCCGCTGCCTTTTTTACAGGCATATTGATTATCCTTGTCATGCCGACACCCTGCTTTTCATCCGATACCTCTTTCGTGCCTTTCCCGGCTAACAGCCTGCCCACATTGGAAACGCTGTTCCCGATCTGCTTCAGCTCGTCCCCGATGCTGTCAATCTGGTTGGCTGTTTTTTCACAGTCCGTCATCACGTCAACCAGACGTTCCCGGTAATCGGAAAGCATGGACTTCACGCCGGTGATTCCTTTCTGGAGAACCTTGCACATCTCCGCTTTTCCTTTTTCCTTAAAGGCGTTGACAGTCTGTGCCGCTGTTTCCACCAAATGGTTTCTTACCGCTGTCAGACGTTCCGACAGGCTCGTGATTTTCCCCTGAAGGTGCGCCACTTTATCCATGAGCTTCTCTGTCACAGATTTTGGCTGGTTTTCCTGTATCTGTGAAAGCTGTTCCCGGACTCCCTGTAATTCATCCACCATTGCGCTAAGCTGCATCTGCATACCCGCCACATACCAGAAAATCCCCATAAAATCCTGTGACTGCCCACTCATATCCTGCTGGTTAAACAGTTCTATAAGCTGCTTTAATACCTCATTTTCTTCCATGACCTTTTTGTGTTCTGTTCTGCTGTTTCCATTTTTCTGTAAGCGCCAAATATTCCTGCGGATTTCCTGATCCTCAAGTTTTGCCTATAATTGTAGTCGATAGATATTTAGACTATTTCACTACAATTATGGAGGATAGGTTATGGCTAGTACTCGCAAAGCCCGTGTTCCGATGAGGGAACAAATCCGGCTTATCAATGAATGCCGCCAGAGCGGCATGTCAGATGCTGACTGGTGCCGTGAGAACAACATTGCAGTAAGCACCTTTTATAACTGGGTCAGCCGGTGCCGGAAAGCGGCAGCGGATCAGGTCCCACCACCGAATTACGGACATCTTGATGTCCCCCGCCCGAAACAGGACGTGGTCCCTATTGACATTGTCCCAGACTGTATTCCGGAACAGCATACAGCATCACAGATACAGAAAACGTACCTTGACAATTCACATACGATTGAAGTTGCTATGAAGGATATCACGGTCCGCATCAGCAATGATGCAGACCCTGTCCTGCTGGCCAGGGCATTCCGCCTGCTCCAGGAGCTCTCATGTTAGGTGACATTTCCGGGCTCGAGAAGATCTACATCGTCTGCGGCTACACAGATATGCGGAAATCCATTGACGGGCTCTGCGCCGTTATCGAAGACCAGCTTAAGATGGATCCCTCGTCCAGCGCTCTCTTCCTTTTCTGTGGAAGAAGACGGGACAGGATCAAAGCTTTGTTCCGGGAACCTGACGGCTTCGTTCTGATCTATAAGCGGTTGTCTGTCCGCGGCGGCTATCAATGGCCCAGAAAGCAGTCGGAGGTCCGGGACCTATCCTGGAGGGAGTTCGACTGGCTGATGTCGGGGATCGATATTGACCAGCCAAAAGCCCTCAAGGCAGAGTAAAAACCATCTGGATTTCAGCAAAAATCCTGCACAGAAAAATCCTGAAATTTTCTGTAAATTCGGCGTTTTTCAGGAACCATTTTCCTTTAGCAAAAGCCCCGTTTCTGGTATAATAAAGGTATCAAATCCGAGGAGGGGAACGATGGCTTCCAGTGCGAAAGATATCCAGCTCAGAGAGGTGAAAGATACAGTATCACAACTAAAAACAATGGTATCTGAACAGACTGAGCTGATCAAATCCCTCCGTCTTATTATTGACGAAAAATCCAGTCACGAGAAAGCTCTCCAGGAACAGGTGGACTATCTTACCAAAAAGCTTTTCGGCTCTTCCAGTGAAAGAAGATCCGATGACATTCCGGGACAACAGAATCTCTTCGATGAAGCGGAAGTGGAACAGGATCCATCCCTGCTGGAAGAAGAAACGGTAATCCGGGAGCATACCCGCAAAAAGAAGGCAGCGCATGAAGAGCTCTTCAAAGGCCTGAAGGTTGAAAAAGTAGTGATACCTCTCCCGGAAGAAGAGCAGATCTGTCCGGTCTGTGGTACGCAGATGGTCCTGGTCGGCGAGGAGTATGTCCGCCGAGAACTGGAATTCATTCCTGCCACCTGTAAAGTGATCGAATACTACAGCCAGAGTTACGGATGCCCATCCTGCAAGGAAGGACTCGGCGATACGGAAAAACCCGTGATCGTAAAGTCTCAGGTTCCAGCGGCTCTGGTTGGGAAAGGTCCTGCCTCGGCTTCTGCCGTTGCATGGACCATGTATCAGAAGTATGCCAATGGGCTTCCCCTTTACCGGCAGGAGAAAGACTGGAAACAGTATGGTGCTCAGATCAGCCGCACCACTCTCGCCAACTGGATCATCCACTGCTCGCAGAACTATTTCCAGCCAATGTATGATTACTTTCACCGGGAACTGTTGAAACGCCATTTTGCAATGGCAGATGAGACAAGAGTCCAGGTGCTGAATGAGGAAGGGCGCAGAGCCCAGACCCATTCATTCATGTGGCTGTTCCGCAGCGGTGAGGACGGGCTTCCGGCGATCATCCTGTATGGCTATTCCCCGACCAGGAGCGGCAGCCACGCAAAGGAGTTTCTGGAAGGCTACAACGGATATCTGGAAACTGACGGCTATCAGGGGTACAGCAATCTGCCGGGGATCAGACGCTGTTCCTGCTGGGCGCATATCCGCCGATACTTTATCGACGCTGTCCCCAAAGGAAAGCAGTATGACTACAGCCAGCCGGCAGTACAGGGAGTCCAGTACTGCAACCGCTTATTCGCCATTGAGGACTCCATTAACCAAAAATATCCCGGGGATTTTGAAAAAAGGAAACAGCTGCGTCTCGAGAAGGAAAAACCTGTTCTGGAGGCTTTCTGGTCGTG
>OLRK01002172.1_pt1 | contig 13146 bp, 13 predicted proteins | sample 1672911 | NCBI WGS metagenome assembly OLRK01 (sample SAMEA3136736, study PRJEB25190) | human gut metagenome | biome: human gut; feature: human-associated habitat; material: faeces | place: Austria | collected 2013 | reverse complement strand
CTTTTCCCATTTGTACTACCTCCCATCTATATAATCTATATTACACTAAATAATTGCAAATTGCTAGTAAAACTTAGAATTGTGCTTTGATTTGTGCAATACTTTCCATAATAACCTCCGTTACAAAACTGTCTGAATTACTGGTGCTTTAACAGCCGGATATGATTGAACGGCCATATAACAATAAAGGCTTTTCCGACAATATCATCCCGGTGTATATTGCCGACAGAAGCATAACGGCTGTCTTTGCTGACCGAACGGTTGTCGCCGAGAACAAAATATTCGTCATCGCCTAAAATCACCGGTGACTGGGCAATACCTGCAGTTTTCATCGGTGAAGTACCATAAGTGTCATCTAGCTTTTCGCCATTGATATAGACATCTTCACCTGAAATCTGAACAGTTTCACCCGGCAGTCCGATAATGCGCTTTATGTAGTAAACGCTCGGATCTTCCGGCGACGGAAATACAATAATATCATAGCGCTGCGGATCGCCGAAACGGTAGCTCAGTTTTTCTACAAGAACGTTATCGCCGTCCTCCAGATTTGATGCCATTGAGCTTCCCATTACGCCGGTGCGCTGGACAATAAAATCAACAATAAATGTCGAAATAAGGAAGACGATACCAAGATAAAGAATCCAGCTTAATATTTCCCTCGGCAGACTTTTTTTCTTTTCTTCCTCCTGCCCGGCATTGTTTTCGGGCGTCTTATTTTCTGCCTTTTCTTTTTCTTTTTTCAACATATTTTCACCATCTTATATGCCTTAAACCGGCGGAAATTCCAAAGTAATTTTTCCGATGCGGGCGCTTCTGAAATCATCGAGTAAAAGTCTTGCAGCCTTGTCAAAATCAAGCTCATTGCCTTTGAGGCGGCAGTTTCTGTTTTCGGCAATTTTATAAATCATATCTACCGGCGTCTGTGTCTCATCAATATCATAGCGGGCAAAAAGAAGCCCCGGATAATGTGCTGTAATAATTTTAATCAGTTCAACTGCCAGCTCATTAAGCTCTAAAATATCGTCTTTAATGGCGCCGGTCATGGCAAGACGGAGGCCGACCTGCTGGTCTTCAAACTTCGGCCATAAAATGCCCGGCGTATCTAAAAGCTCCAGTGTTTTGCTTAATCTTATCCATTGCTTGCCTTTTGTGACACCCGGTTTATTGCCTGTCTTGGCGCAGGCACGGCCGGCATAGCTGTTAATAAAAGTTGATTTTCCGACATTTGGTATGCCGACAACCATCGCGCGCACAGGTCTGTTTAAAATACCTCTGCGGCGGTCTCTTTCGATTTTTTCTTTACATGCCTCGGCCACAATGCCTGTGACGGCTTTCACGCCGTTTTTAGCTCTTGAATCAAGCTTTAAGACATAAAAACCTTTTGCCTTAAACCAGTTTTCCCATGCTTTTGTATGCTCCGGGCTTGCAAGGTCTGCTTTATTTAAAAGGATAAGACGGGACTTCCCATTGGCAAGTGCGTCGATGTCAGGATTTTTGCTGCTCAAAGGAAGTCTTGCATCAACAAGCTCGATAATAAGATCGATAAGCTTGATGTCCTCCTGCATCTGGCGTTTTGCCTTTGTCATATGCCCCGGATACCATTGAATATTCGCCATAAATGTACCAACTTTCTTAAAAAACAAGGACAACTATTTTGTGTAGTTGTCCCTCGTTTTGTCTTATTATTTGACTAATTCTTTAACCTTTGCACGTTTACCTACTCTGTCTCTTAAGTAGAATAATTTTGCACGTCTTACTTTACCTTTTCTTACAACTTCAATCTTTTCTACGATTGGAGAATGTAAAGGCCATGTCTTCTCAACGCCAACGCCGTTGGAATTTTTTCTTACTGTGAAAGTCTCACGGTTTCCGCCGTTCTGTCTTTTAAGAACTGTACCTTCAAAAACCTGTGTTCTTTCTCTGTTACCCTCTTTTACCTTTGCGTATACTTTAACTGTATCACCTACAGAAAATTCAGGTACGTCTGCCTTTAACTGAGCAGCTTCAATATTTTTAATAATGTCGTTCATCGTGTGTGAACCTCCTTCATAATCTCAGACATTCGTAATACTCTTGTCGTATCAGAGGACTGCCCTATTTACTCATGCCATAATACTATATCATAATTTGGGGGCTGATGCAAGCAAATTTTAACAAAAATAACGCTTGTTTTTAATTTTCGCCATTTTCCTCACTCTGCCTTAATTTTTCAAGAAAAATCCTGTCTTTCTTATCAAATTCCGCGTTTAGAAGAAGCTCAGGACGCCGCCGGTATGTTCTTTCCAAAGACTTTTCCCTGCGCCACCGGGCAATGTTGGCGTGATGGCCGCTCATAAGGACATCCGGCACTTTTTTGCCGTGAAATTCTACCGGGCGGGTGTACTGCGGATATTCTAAAAGACCATCCTGAAAAGACTCATACTGAGCCGATTCATCATTGTTTAAAACATCCGGTACGAGACGGGCGATGGAATCAATCATCACCATGGCCGGAAGCTCCCCTCCGGTCAGAACATAATCTCCGATAGAAAGATAGTCTGTGACGATTTCATCCAGCACCCGGTCGTCAATCCCTTCATAATGGCCGCAGAGGAATACTAGCTCCTCCTCCCCTGCCAGCTCCTGGGCAATTTTCTGATCAAACACCCGGCCCTGAGGCGTCATATAAATAACCCTGGGGCGTTTCCCGATCCGGCTGCACAGATCATTGTAGGCGTCGCACACAGGCCCCGGCTGTATCACCATGCCTGCACCTCCCCCATAAGGGGTATCGTCCACATGACGGTGCTTATCCTTAGAATAATCCCGGATATCAATGGCCTGGACAGAAATAGCCCCCTTATCCATGGCCCGGCCTGTAATGCTGGTCTTTAATCCATCCATCACCATATCCGGAAATAGCGTCAATATATGAAACTTCATCCATTCTCCTTCCAGCGGTTTCTCAGCTTATTCTGCAAACGGTACAGCGTATTTAAGGCATCAATGGGCGTCATTGTGGAGATTTCCAGTCCGTCCAGCTCCCGGATGATATCATCATCCTTTACAGTGTCAAAAAAGGACAGCTGCTGCATATCCACCTCATCCGGCTTTGGAACTGCCTTGTGCTGGGTCATATTGGAATTGACCTGGGCGATCTCCTTTGCACGGGCTGTAATATCCGCATCCGTCAGCTCCGCCGCAATCTCCTTCGCACGGGAAATGACAGTTTCCGGCACACCTGCCAGCTTTGCCACCTGGATCCCATAGCTCTTATCTGCACCGCCGCGGACGATCTTTCGCAGGAATACAATATCATCCCCCTGTTCCTTTACGGCAATACAATAATTTTTCACCCCTGCAATGGTTCCCTCTAACTCCGTCAGTTCATGATAATGGGTGGCAAACAGTGTTTTGGCCCCCAGAAGCCTTGTGCTGCTGATATGCTCGATCACAGCCCAGGCAATAGAAAGGCCGTCAAAGGTGCTTGTACCCCGGCCAATCTCATCCAGCACCAGAAGGCTGTTTTTGGTGGCATTGCGGAGGATATTGGCTACCTCTGTCATCTCCACCATAAAAGTACTCTGTCCGCTGGCAAGGTCATCGGAAGCGCCTACCCTTGTAAAAATGCGGTCGCAGATCCCAATATCCGCCTCCTGAGCCGGCACAAAGCTTCCCAGCTGAGCCATCAGTACGATCAGGGCCACCTGGCGCATATAGGTGGATTTTCCAGCCATATTAGGGCCTGTAATAACAGACAGCCTGTTTTTCCCATTATCAAGGAAGGTATCATTTGCCACAAACAGGTCATCCCGAATCATCTGCTCCACAACAGGATGGCGTCCGTTTTTAATATGAATGGCCCCCTTCTCATTGATCGAGGGCTTCACGTAATTTCTTCTGGTTGCAACAACAGACAGGGAGCAGAATACATCAACAGCTGCAATGGCCCTGGCTGTCTGCTGGATCCGCAGCACCTGGGCTGCAATGGAATCCCGCACCTGGCAGAATAGGTCATATTCCAGGGAAACCAGCTTATCCTCCGCCCCTAAGATCATATCCTCCAGCTGCTTTAACTCATCGGTCATAAAGCGTTCTACATTGGTAAGGGTCTGTTTGCGGATAAAATAATCAGGAACCATGTCCTTGAAGGAATTTGTCACCTCAAAATAATAGCCAAATACCTTGTTAAATTTAATCTTCAGGTTCTTAATGCCTGTCTTTTCTTTTTCCCTTGCCTCCAGCTGTGCCAGCCATGTTTTCCCGTCGGTCCTGGCACTGCGGAGCTTGTCAGCCTCCTCTGAGAAGCCTTCTTTGATCATGCCGCCTTCCCTGACTGTCACAGGCGGGTCATCCTCAATAGCCTTATCGATCAGCTCGTACAGATCAGAAAGGGGGTCAAGCTGTTCCTCCAGTTCCTTTAACAAAGGCGCCCGAAACTCACCCATAAGCCGCTTAATGTGGGGAAGCATTTCCAGAGATGTCTTAAAAGCCACCAGATCCCTGGGATTGGCTGTCTTGTAGCTGATACGGCCAATAAGGCGCTCCAGGTCATAAATGGGATTTAGGTATTCGCACAGCTCCTCCCTGGAAATATAGCTCATATTCAGCTCCTCCACCGCATCCTGGCGGCGGATGATCTCTTCCCTGTGGATCAGAGGCTGTTCAATATAGGTGCGCAGCAGTCTTGCTCCCATGGCCGTTTTTGTTTTATCAAGCACCCACAGAAGGGTCCCTCGCTTCTGCTTTTCCCGCATGGTTTCCACAAGCTCCAGATTGCGCCTGGTGGAGGTGTCGATCATCATGTACTGGCCGGTGCTGTAGGGAGTGATCGCTGTAATATGCTCCAGGGTGCTTTTCTGCGTCTCATACATATACTGGAGCACTGCCCCTGCTGCAATAACCCCGGTGCTGTAATCCTCCAGCCCAAGCCCCTTAAGGGCCCCCACACGAAAATGCTCTCTTAAGATCTTGCGGCAGGAATCATCCCCGAAGAAATGGCTGTCCAGGGAAGATACCACTACGTTATACCGGTTTTTCAGTTCCTCAAGATCAACCCCTGACATGTAAAAGGCATTGTTGCAGATAATTTCCGACGGAGAAAACTTGTTTATCTCATCAAACAGCTCCCGGTCGGTTTCCACCTCCGTCACAAGGAATTCCCCTGTGGTAATATCTGCGGTAGAAATGCCGTACCGCCCGTCCAGATACACAATGCCCATGAGATAATTGTTTTTCGTCTCATCCAGCGCCTGGGCACTGGTAATGGTACCGGGAGTCACTACCCGGATCACCTCACGCTTTACAAGGCCCTTGGCTGTCTTTGGGTCCTCCATCTGCTCTGCAATGGCAACCTTGTAGCCCTTCTGCACCAGACGGTACAGATAGGATTCCACTGCGTGGAAGGGAACGCCGCACATGGGAGCCCGCTCCTTTAAGCCGCATTCCTTTCCTGTCAGGGTGATCTCCAGCTCTTTGGATGCAGTCAGGGCATCCTCAAAAAACATTTCGTAAAAATCTCCCAGCCGGTAAAACAGGATACAGTCAGGATACTCCTTTTTTGTTTCCATGTAATGCTGCATCATGGGAGATAATTGTGATATATCTACTTCCAACGATTATCCCTCTCTTCTCTCGCCCTGCTGGATCTTTCCCATGTAATAAAAGCCTCTGCTTTCCTCCAGGTATACATTTACCAGCTTTCCGATCATGGATGCATCTCCCGGGAAATGAACCACTGTATTGTTAGACAGGCGGCCTGTCATAAGCTCAGGTGAATGGTCGTTGACCTCCTCCACCAGTACCTCCTGTACCGTATGCAGATCCCGGCTGCAGATTTTTGCGGAAATCTCCTGAACCTCCTTTAACAAGCGGTCAAACCGCTCCTTCACTACCTCCTGAGGCACCTGATTTTCCATGGCGGCCGCAGGGGTACCTGTGCGCTTTGAGTAAATAAAGGTAAAGGCGCTGTCAAACTGCACCCGGCGCACTACCTCCAGGGTCTCTTCAAAGTCCACCTCCGTTTCACCAGGGAAGCCCACAATAATATCCGTTGTAAGGGAGATCCCGGGAACTGCTGCTTTTATTTTCTCTGCCAGGGCAATAAACTGCTCCTTTGTATAATGGCGGTTCATCTCCTTTAAGATCCGGCTGCTTCCTGACTGTAAGGGGAGGTGGAGCTGGCGGCAGATTTTTTTTGACTGGGCCATGGTCTCTATAAGCTCATCTGACAGATCCTTTGGATGGGAGGTCATGAAGCGGATCCGCTCCAGCCCCTCAATCTTTTCAACCTCACGCAGAAGGGCTGCAAAGCTCATAGGCTCCTCCAGGTTTTTCCCATAGGAATTTACGTTCTGTCCCAGAAGCATGACCTCCACAACACCGTCTGCTACCATTTTTTCAATCTCTCTCACAATGTCCTCAGGCCTGCGGCTGCGCTCACGGCCGCGCACATAGGGGACAATGCAGTAGCTGCAGAAATTGTTGCAGCCAAACATAATATTGACACCGGATTTAAAGGAATATTTGCGCTCCATAGGCAGATCCTCTACGATCTGGTCTGTATCCTCCCACACATCGACTACCATCTTATGCTTTGCATGCTCATTCTCCAGCTCTGTAAGACGGGTTTCCAGGCAGGTACTTACAAGCTCTGCCAGCTTAAAAATATTGTGGGTCCCGAAAATCAGATCCACATAGCGGTAGCTCTTCTTTATTTTTTCTACTACCTCTTTTTCCTGCATCATGCAGCCGCAGAGGGCGATCATCGTATGAGGATGCTTCTTTTTCCATGCTCCCAGCTGCCCCAGACGTCCGTAAACCCTGAGGTTTGCATTTTCACGTACTGTACATGTATTGTAAAGCACAAAATCAGCTTCCTCTGTCTCCACTGCCTGATATCCAATGGCCTCCAGGATTCCCAAAAGCTTTTCCGAGTCCCTTGCATTCATCTGGCACCCGAAGGTGTTGATGCAGCAGGTAAGCGGACGGCCAAGGGCCTGCGACAGGGCGGACAGCTGTGACTTTGCCCTTTCAATAAAATACTGCTGGCGCTGCGGTTCATCCTGAGGCACCTTCTGTATATCCATGTTTCTTATTTCTTCCATCGTCTGCTCCTTTATTTTTCTGCACAACGAGTAAGCAGGCTGGACCCGGCGGGCCCAGCCATGCATCTTTGCTTGTCTGTTTAACAGTATGAATTTTACTTTAAATCCTGAAATAAGTCAACTGCTTTGTCTGATTTAGAAGGAGCACCGCTTCCTGCGGCACTCCTTCCATCCATAAATGATATGAAATTTTAGTTGGCAGCCGGCGATACTGTCGCCTGTACTGGCTGGGCCAGTATCTCGTCTGCATTTCCGGCCGTTGCATTGATAGCAAACAGAATAACTGCCAGAAGCACCCAGGCGATACCGCTTAACATCCGTTTTATTTTCATAACACTTTGCCTCCCAAACGTCAGGCCAGATTCATGCCTGTTTTCCGTTCGATATCTCATTATACAAAGTATTTCCAAAAAAGCAAGTCTTTTTTCTTATCATCTGCAGTTATCTGGTTGTTCATTCTATCTATCCATGATACACTGATATCAGAATAAGAGCATCCCTCTTATATGTAAAATGCTGTTAACACCGAGGAACCTGTTTATGAAAATATCCCAGACAAAAGATATCCGTTCTGTCAACCGAATGACGATCATCCGCCGGATCCTGGACAGCGGTCACATTTCCCGCGCCAGGATCTCAGAAGAAACAGGGCTGAATAAGGCAACTGTGTCTACGATCGTGCGCGAATGGATGGACCTGAAATTAGTAAATGAAACAACTACCGGAGATTCAAACGGGGGACGGAAACCGATCATATTGACTCTTGCTTCTGATGCAGGTTATTGTATTGCTGCAGATATTGGAGTCAGCCGTATCCGCCTTACCCTTGCCAATCTTCAAAATACGATTATAGCACAAAGAGTTTTCCCTGTAACAGCTCCGGCTTTTTCTGCTATCTATGACGAGCTGTGCCAGCACATTGATCATCTGGTTCAGTCAATCCCCCCCTGCCCCTATGGACTGATCGGCATCAGTCTGGCTGTCCGGGGAATTATCGATCTAGATGGGGTGATCCGTTTTATTCCCAAGCTGGGATGGCATAATGTGGATATCCGTTCTCTCTTAAAGCAGCGCTATCATGTACCTATCTATATTGACAATGATGGAAACCTGGCTGCATCCATGGAATTTCGTCTCTATCCCCAATACCGGGAACTGACGGTCCTGTCCATTTCAGATGTCATTTCCTGCGGAATGATTTCTGATGGCCATCTGGTCCGGGGATATCTTGGCTTTGCAAATGCAGTTGGACATCACACCATCAATATCCGCGAAACACGCCAATGTTCCTGCGGAAAGTACGGCTGCTGGGAACAATATTGCTCCGACCAGTGGCTGATCGAGGAAACAAACCAAAGACGTTCTCTCCCCATTCACAATATTGATGATTTCATCAGCCTTATAAAGCACCAGGATGCAGACGCCCTGGATGTTCTTACGCTTTTTATCCAGAATCTGGCAATCGGGCTGTCAAACATCATCTTTTTTATGAACAGCGAAATGATCATTTTAAATTCCCATTTGATCCATTCACTGCCCTACCTGCTCCCTGAGATCATGAAAGCAACTGTGCTCCCTATTACCCATTCCCAGGAGATCCTTCTCTCCTCTCTGGGAGAGGATGCACCGATTCTTGGAGCCTCCCGTCAGGCCATTGAAGAATTTTTTCAGATTCTTTCCACCCATTAAAATGTCTTTGAAAAAATGCCAGACAACAAAACGGGATTTTACAGCTAAAAAACATTGCTGTAAAATCCCGTTTTTAATAGGATAAAGTTTTGATCAACTGCCGGGGCAGCTAAAAATTAGAACCGTTCCATCCCCAGTCAGGAGAGGCCGCATACCGGATATATATATCCGCTGGAGCTATTCCCAGCGTTTTTCCCAATACATCCGTTATATCTCCTGTCATAAGTCCTGCTCCTGCCTTATCAATGGTTTCTCCCAGGATCATCACCTCGACCATGGCGATCGGGCGGCTTCCATCCCCTCCAAAAAACATCTGGCAGCTATCCTGGATTGATACAAGAAGCCAGTCCTCACTTTTTCCCGGCAAATGGCCGATAGCGGCCCCAAGAGCTTTTTTGATCTGTTCTGCTGACTTTTCATCTGTTTTTACATTTGTCTTTACCTGTATGCAAGGCATATGATTCCCTCCTTAATCAAACCGCTTATTCGTAGATCAGACGATGTCTGAAATAGAAAAAGTGGTCGCTGTGGGAATGGATACTTAGCACCCTTGTATGCGGATGATCCTCAGATGTAAATTCTTTGCCGGATTTCCCAATGGTAAGTGCCTGTCCGCCTACATAAATACAGGAATAATTAAAGAAGAGCTCATCCATCAGCTTCTCCCCTACCAGGTAATGCATATAGGATGGGGTTTCTACCAGAACCTTGTGAAGGCCAAACCGCTTCATTACATAAAGAGCCACATGGGAATCCGGCGCCTTATCACCGGTAGCGATCACCAGGATTTTTCCCGCATTTTCCTTCATCTCTGCGATCAGCTCATCCGTTACCTCAGAGCGGTCCTTTAAGGGGCCTACCAGGTAATAATCTTCTTTCAGCTTTTCCTTGATCACCGGAACTCCTGCTGCAGATGTACTGATCATAACCGGAACTTCTTTTGTTTTAAACAAAATATGATCAAAAGGAATATCTGTAGCATCTAAAGAGGAAATAATGTTCCAGGGAACAGGAGGCATTCCTGCTGCTACGCGGGCATCCTCCAGCTGTTTCGAAAATACATGGGCAGTATAATCTTTTTCTGCATTCATTGTTCCTGCGCCGATAATATCACCATCCGATACTGCACGGAGCATATTCAGGATCCACCAATCTGCTCCTGCTCCATCAGGGTCGCACTTATTCAGTTTTGCGATCAGCGGGCCCTGGGGTGCATCTGTAAAGGCAATCCTCCCATCCAGAGAGGTGACAAGAGATGTATATGTATAAGGACGGTCTTCATGAAGCTCCCCAAAGGAAAGTTCTCCATAAATCTGTTCCATCTCATCACAGGTAATGGTCTTTACAGTGGCTTTATCCAGCTCCTTACTGCGGTAGATGGGGGTGATTTTTGTTTTTTCAATGTCAAAGGGCATTTTAAATAATGATGTTGCCATAGAAATCCTCCTAGATCAGGCTGCCGCCGCATACGTGCATGATTTCACCTGTAATAAATCCGCTTTCATCGCTGGATAAGAAAGCAACTGCATTTGCCATATCCTCAATTTTACCCATTTTATGAAGAGGATACAGGCTTGCATAAGCCTCCTCCAGCGCCTTGGGATCTTCTGCTTCTTCAAAGCGCTTCTCGATCATCGGAGTGCGTACAAGACCCGGAAGCACTGCATTGGCACGTATATTCGGAGCATATTCAAGGGCAATGCACTTGGTAAGCATAATGACTCCCGCTTTGGAAGGACAATAGCCGATACGCTCCGGAATCGGATGAACGCCCAGATCAGAGCCGATCGTCACAATGGTAGAGCCTTCCTGCTTTTTCAGCTCTCCAACCGCTGCGCGGCACATATTAAACACACCGCCTAAATTGATCGATAACTCTCTCATGAATGAACTATATTCGGTTGTTTCCAGTGAACCAATAAAGGTAACGCCTGCACAGCATACCAGCTTATTCACACGTCCAAAGGTTTCAACAGCTGCTTCTACTACCTTTTTTGCATCCTCCGGACAGGTCAGATCTGCCTGAACATAAATTGCACGCTCATTTTTAATATTCATTGCAGGCTCAATGCCGCAGCCTACTAAGTAAGCTCCCTCTTCCAGAAATTTCTTTGCAACACCCTCTCCGATACCGGAGCTTGCACCTGTTACAATTACAACTTTATCTTCAAATCTCATCTTGCATTCCTCTCCTTTTGTTAAATACGCTCAAAACGGCTGTAACGGTGAACGCCAAAGTTTTCTTCATTCTGCACCACGCGGATCAGTTCGTATGGGCGGCCAAATTTTTCCTCAAATTCCTGAATGAGTTTTGCCTGATATTCCTTATCATCCACTTTTCTCCAGGATTCAATGCTCTCCCAAACAAAGATCATATGGATCTCTCCCGGCTTGTTATCATTTACCCATACTTCCTTATACAAAAATGGAATATGGTCAAAAATTGGGGAAAATGCCTCTTTTAAAGTCCAGATCTCATGGTCTACATCCAGATAATGCTGTACATCCTCCGGTGCTGTCTTAAATACAAGATGCTCCACCGGATAGTGCTCTCCCTTTGTATAAGTGTAACCCTGCATAATAATATCCTCCTTTATATTTATAAAAATAATTATATGCTTTTACTTATTTCTTCCAGCCTCGTTTAATGTTTCTGCCAGCTTTACAACCTGCTGTGCAATATCAGGCCTTGTTTCCAGCGAATCCCTGTCACTGTTTGGCAGGCATACTTCCCCCAGGCACTCTGCACTCAGATCATTCAGCAGATTTTTGAAGACCAGTTCTCCGCCCAGAAACTGATTTTCAAATTCAGGCGCTCCGCCTACCATAAGGATGGCTCCCTTTTTAATCGTCTCTTTTGGCATATCATTTCTTACATGACCGGCCCAATACACCTGAAGACGGTCGATCAGCGTTTTCATCCTTCCTGTAATAGAATGAAAATACATAGGAGAAGCCAGCACGATATTATCTGCCTCATCTACCTTTTTATAAATGTCCTGCATTCCGTCTTTAATGGCACAGGCTTTATTTTTCCAGCAGTAGCGGCAATCCATACATGGCTTTACATCCGTGCGGTATGCATCAATGATCTCCGCTTCCCCTTCCAGATGTTCTAAAAGCAGATCAACCATCTGCCTTGTATGGCCCTTTGGCCTTGCAGCTCCCAGTATTACCAGTGTTTTCATTTCCTTTTCCTTCTTCCTTTATTTTTTTGTAACAGTTCAGTCATAAACGTTTATGAAAGCAAGCTTTCAGCACTTTTTTATTGTCTAAATCTTCACATGGCTGAACTGTTACATTTTTTCTGATTAAATTTGGTTATATGCATAATTGCAAAGGCAATACACAAAACAATATATATCTGTACAAATTCCATATTTGGGCTGTAAAACTCTGTTCCCAAGATTCCAGGGGAATGGATCATTCCAATAACAGTCAAAAGAAGTGCTGCTGCATTGGTAAGGGAGGCAGCTTTCCAGTTATTATCAACTATAAACACAAACACACATCCTACCAGCAATCCCACAAATGCAGATCCGGCATCAAAGGCAACAAATCCAGGAAGAGCCCCTTCTTTCATGTTATCAACGATAAAGTCCATCACAACAGGAAGGGATGCCATGATCACAGCCGGGAAATATTTTTTATCTACCACCTCAAAGGCCTGTGAATAGCTTGAAATCCCTACAAAAACAAGAATTGGAAGAACCACTGCCTCAGGCACAAATGCATTGATGATCGCAGACAGACCCGTTAAGCCCACCAATGCATATAACGCTGTCATTCCAAGATGATATCCTGTACCAGCTTCCATCTTTTTCCATCCCGGATATCCCCAGTAAAGGCCTACTGCCAGCGGGTTTCCAAAACATGCTCCTATCATACTTGCAATGCCGCACAGGACCAGAGGCTTTGTTGTGGTAAAAAAGGTATCCCCACATTCCTTTGCCTGCTCTACAGCCTGAATGCCCGTAATTACCTCACTTAATGAAAATACAATAATAATAGGAAGGTAAGGAAGCATGGCATGAACTACTTCTGCGTCAAAAATATCAAGCGTTAAATGAGGAATATAGAAGCTTAAATTCGCAAGAGATTCTGTCACCGCTTCAAATCCCATAGAACCACTGATCCAGGCTACACCCGCACCGATCACAATCGCAATAAATGCAGCCGGAAGCTTTACTTCCACATGACCAATATAAATGACAAAGAGTACGATCATAGAAAGCCAGCCTACAAGAGGCATATTCAATACCCCATTCATTGGCTGAAGAATAAGGAAGGCCATGGCTCCTCCAGCCAATGAACCAAATAAAGCGCCTGCCGGAACGACGGCAGAGGATATGAATAAGGCATCCGTGGTCGT
>OLRK01002171.1_pt1 | contig 13154 bp, 13 predicted proteins | sample 1672911 | NCBI WGS metagenome assembly OLRK01 (sample SAMEA3136736, study PRJEB25190) | human gut metagenome | biome: human gut; feature: human-associated habitat; material: faeces | place: Austria | collected 2013 | reverse complement strand
TTCAGTATCTGGAAGAACTATTAGAAGCTTAAAAGATAGCCGGAAACAGAATTGGTGATGGATAATCATTCATGCGTTTGTCCTGAAGTTAAAGGGCCTGCTCTTGACGAAAATACAGGAAACGCTTATACTTAAAGGTACGAAAAAGACAGGCAAAAGGCGCTGTCTCACAGAAAAGAAGAGGGAAATGATTATGTGTAAGGATTGTAAGAAGCCATATTACATTACAACAGCCATTGCGTATGCCTCCGGCAAGCCCCATATCGGCAACACCTACGAGATCGTGCTGGCTGACAGTATTGCAAGATTTAAGAGAGCTCAGGGTTATGATGTATTTTTCCAGACAGGTACAGATGAGCATGGGCAGAAAATAGAGGAAAAGGCTCAGGCTGCAGGCATCACTCCGCAGGAATTTGTAGATAATGCAGCAGCTGAGATCAAGCGTATCTGGGATTTAATGAATACCTCTTATGATAAATTTATCCGTACAACCGATAAGGATCATGAAGCCCAGGTTCAGAAAATCTTTAAGAAGCTGTACGATAAGGGAGATATTTATAAGGGCTATTATGAAGGGCTGTACTGTACGCCATGCGAATCCTTCTTTACAGAATCACAGCTGGTAGACGGCAAGTGCCCGGATTGCGGCAGAGAAGTAAAACCTGCAAAAGAGGAGGCTTATTTCTTCCGCATGAGCAAATATGCTCCAAAGCTGATCGAATACATCAATGAACATCCGGAATTTATCCAGCCTGTTTCCAGAAAGAATGAAATGATGAACAATTTTCTGCTTCCGGGACTTCAGGATCTGTGCGTGTCCAGAACAACCTTCAGCTGGGGTATTCCTGTTTCCTTTGACCCGAAGCATGTTACCTATGTATGGCTGGATGCCCTTACAAACTATATTACCGGAATCGGCTATGACTGTGATGGAAATAACGGAGAGAGCTTTGCAAAATACTGGCCTGCAGATCTTCATCTGATCGGAAAGGACATTATCCGTTTCCATACAATCTATTGGCCAATCTTTTTGATGGCTCTGGATATCCCTCTTCCAAAGCAGGTATTTGGACATCCATGGCTGCTTCAGGGCGACGGAAAGATGAGCAAGTCCAAGGGAAATGTGCTTTATGCAGATACCCTTACCGATTTCTTTGGCGTAGATGCAGTGCGTTACTTTGTGCTTCATGAAATGCCATTTGAAAATGACGGCGTTATTTCCTGGGAATTAATGGTGGAGCGTATGAACTCTGACCTGGCAAATATTTTAGGAAACCTGGTAAACCGTACAATTTCCATGACAAATAAGTATTTCGACGGTATTGCCGCAGACAAGGGAGTCAGCGAGGAAGTAGACCAGGATCTGAAGTCAGTCGTACTGGATGAAGTGAAAAAAGCATGTGCAAAAATGGAACAGCTGCGTGTGGCAGATGCAATTACAGAAATTTTTGGCATTTTCAGAAGATGTAACAAGTATATCGATGAAACAACACCATGGACACTGGCAAAGGACGAGGCAAAGAAGGATCGTCTGTCTACTGTACTTTATAACCTGGTGGAGGCAATTACCATCGGCGCTTCCCTGTTAGAGCCGTTTATGCCGGAAACCTCTGCAAAGATCCTGGCACAGTTAAATACAGACAGGCGTGAGCTGTCCAGCATGGAGGCCTTTGGGCTCTATCCGTCCGGCAATCAGGTAACGGACAAGCCGGAAATCCTGTTTGCCAGAATGGACATCAAAGAAGTGCTGGAGAAGGTGGAGGCTATGAAGCCTGCCGCAGAACCGGCAAAGGAGGAGACTCCTGCAGAGGAAGAGGACGGTATTGATATTGAGGCAAAGCCGGAGATCACATACGATGATTTTGCCAAGCTTCAGTTCCAGGTTGGTGAGATCGTGAAATGCGAGGCTGTAGCGAAATCAAAGAAGCTTCTCTGTTCCCAGGTAAAGATTGGAAATCAGACAAGACAGATTTTAAGCGGAATTAAGGCTCATTATTCACCAGAAGAGATGGTGGGCAAAAAGGTTATGGTCGTAACGAATTTAAAGCCTGCAAAGCTTGCAGGAATGGTATCTGAGGGAATGATCCTGTGTGCAGAGGATGCAGACGGAAACTTATCCCTTATGGTTCCGGAAAAGAAAATGCCGTCCGGCGCAGAAATCTGCTAGGAATTTAAAAACGGCAGATAACGAATGACATTGGCGTGGGGGCTGTCGCGAAAAAAGGTTGGTTGCGGCAGTCCCCCGTTTTATCAGAGGGAATAGATGATATGATTTTTGATACCCATGCACATTATGATGATGAAAAATTTGATGAGGACAGGGAAATCCTTCTGCCGGGCCTTGCAAAAGCCGGAATTGGTGCAGTTGTAAATGTGGCGGCCAGTATGGAGAGCTGCTGGACAACCCTGGAGCTTATAAAACAGTATCCCTGGATGTACGGGGCACTGGGAGTACATCCCAGTGAGAGCCGTCCTCTTACAGAGGAGGATATAGACTGGATTGAGGCGCAGTGCCGCAGCAATCAGGAGAAGATCCGGGCAGTGGGTGAGATTGGCCTGGATTATTACTGGGAAGAGCCGGAGCATGAAATACAGAAAAAATGGTTTGTGCGTCAGCTGGAGCTGGCAAAAGGCCTGTCCCTTCCGGTTATTATCCACAGCCGGGATGCGGCAAAGGATACGCTGGATATCATGAAGGGGGAAAAGGCAGGAGACATTGGCGGCGTTATCCACTGCTTTTCCTACGGCACAGAGATGGCCCGGGAATATCTGAATATGGGCTTTTTTATAGGTGTAGGCGGTGTCGTTACCTTTAATAATGCAAAGAAATTAAAGGAAGTAGTGGAGTATGTGCCGCTGTCTTCCATTGTCCTTGAAACAGACTGCCCTTATCTGGCTCCTGTGCCTAACCGGGGAAAGCGTAATTCCTCCCGGAATCTCCCCTATGTGGCGGAAGCCATCAGCCAGATTAAAGGAATCGGGTGGGAAGAGGTGGAGCGCATCACCTGGGAAAATGCCATGAGGCTGTATAGGCTTTCATAAGAGCAAAAGAAAGGATATAAATATGGCAACACTGGGAAATCCAAAAAATACCATAGAAATCATACAAAAATATCAGTTCGCCTTTCAGAAAAAGTTCGGACAGAATTTTCTGATCGATACCCATGTTCTGGACAAAATTATTGATGCGGCTGGGATTACCGCAGAGGACTGTGTGCTGGAAATCGGGCCGGGAATCGGCACCATGACCCAGTATCTTGCAGAACATGCCAGACAGGTGGTGGCAGTGGAGATTGATAAAAATTTGCTGCCCATCCTGGCGGAAACACTGAAGGACTACTCGAATGTAACAGTGATCAACCAGGATATCCTGAAGGTGGATATGAACCAGCTGGTGCAGGAATATAATCAGGGCCGCCCTGTTAAGGTGGTGGCAAATCTGCCCTACTATATTACAACCCCTATTATTATGGGACTTTTTGAGAGCGGCGTCCCGATTGAAAATATTACGGTCATGGTTCAGAAAGAGGTGGCAGACCGGATGCAGGTGGGCCCGGGCTCTAAGGACTACGGAGCCCTGTCACTGGCTGTGCAGTATTATGCAAAGCCCTATATTGTGGCAAATGTGCCGCCTAACTGCTTTATCCCCCGTCCTAATGTGGGCTCTGCCGTAATCCGGCTTACCAGGTATCAGGAGCCGCCGGTGCAGGTGGATGACCCGAAGCTTATGTTTAAGCTTATAAGGGCCTCCTTTAATCAGCGCCGGAAAACACTGCAGAACGGGCTTAATAATTCACCGGAGCTTTCTTTTTCAAAGGAAACCATAGCGGCTGCGATTAAGAGTATGGGCCTTCCGGCAGCTGTGCGGGGAGAGGCGCTCACATTGGAGCAGTTTGCAGGGCTGGCTAATTATCTGCATCAGTTTAAGGGCGTATAGTTACATCAAAACTGCGGCACCCTAAGAGGAAAGGAAGGTGGCAGTATGAAAAATAAAGACAGAAGCAGAAAGATTCTTATGGCAGCAGGTGTCCTTCTGGCAGCTGGGGTTACAGCAAAGGAAATCTCCCGCCATAGGAAGAAACGTAAAAGGGAACGGATGACAGCGATCGATGAAGCTGTATTGAGAAACCGCGATTATGGGGAACGCAGGGCCTTCCTGATTGGAGGCGGACTGGCATCTATGGCTGCGGCTGCCTATCTTGTGCGTGACTGTTATTTTCCGGGAAAACAGATAACCATTTATGAAGGAATGCATATCCTGGGAGGAAGCAATGACGGCCTGGGGAATGCAAAAACAGGATTTGTATGCCGGGGCGGCCGTATGCTTAATGAAGAAACCTATGAGAATTTCTGGGAGCTGTTTGATTCCATCCCTTCACTGGCAAAACCGGGAAAGAGTGTAACACAGGAGATCTTAGACTTCGACCGCAGGCACCCTACCTGTGCGAAAGCAAGGCTGGTGGATTCAAAGGGGAAGATCCTCGATGCAAGATCCATGGGCCTTAACCACTGGGACCGCATGGCACTCCTGCGTCTTATGGCAACGGATGAAAAGAAGCTGGATAATCTTACCATACAGGACTGGTTTAAAGAGACACCTCATATTTTCCAGACGAATTTCTGGTATATGTGGCAGACCACCTTTGCATTCCAGAAATGGAGCAGCCTCTTCGAATTCAAGCGTTATATGAAGCGTATGCTGTTTGAATTTACGCGGATCGACACGCTGGAGGGGGTTACAAGGACGCCCCTGAACCAGTATGACAGCCTTATAAGGCCGCTGGAAAGCTATCTGCGCCATGCAGGTGTTAATTTCGTGGAAAACTGCCAGGTGACTGATATCGATTTTGCGGATGGGCCGGGGATTACGGCGAAAACCCTTTATTTAAAGCGCAGGCTCCAGGAGGAGGATTCCAGGGTAGAGTCCTTTGTCTTTGAAAAGGCTGTTTTAAATCCCGATGATATCTGTATTATGACAAATGCCTGCATGACAGACAGTGCTTCGCTGGGCGATTTGGAGCACAAAGCGCCTGAGCCGGAAAAGAAGCCTTTAAGCGGGGAGTTATGGAACAAGATATCTTTAAAGAAGCCGGGCTTTGGTGATCCTGAGGTATTTTTTGGAAAGCCGGAGGAAAGCGGATGGCTCAGCTTTACGGTTACCTGCCATGGGGATGCCATCTTAAAGGCCATTGAAGCTTTTTCAGGCAATAAGCCGGGCAGCGGCGCCCTTATGACCTTTAAGGATTCCGGATGGCTTATGAGCAGCGTAGTTGCAGCCCAGCCTCATTTTGTAAACCAGCCGGAGGATGTAACTGTGTTCTGGGGTTACGGCCTTTCAATCTACGCAGAGGGCGATCATGTGAAAAAGCCTATGCGTGATTGTACCGGAAGGGAGATCCTGACGGAATACCTTCATCAGCTTCATATTCCGGAGGAACGGATACAAATGCTTATGGCAACGGTGATCAATGTGATTCCCTGCTATATGCCTTATGTGGATGCTCAGTTTCAGCCAAGGAAAATGATAGACCGGCCAAAGGTAATACCGTCTGGTTCCGTAAATTTCGCCATGGCCAGCCAGTTTGTGGAGATTCCGGAAGACATGGTATTTACAGAGGAGTATTCAGTGCGAGCTGCCAGGATGGCAGTTTACGGGCTGATGGATATTAAAAAGGAGGTTTGTCCTGTAACGCCTTACTGGAAGCGTCCTGTGGTGCTTCTTAAGGCCGCTGTAAAAGCTTACAGATAATGGGACAGGAGAGATAAGTGATATTTATTGGAGGTATCAGCCAGGGCCAGAAGGCCCTGGATTATGTAAAAACAGTTATATGCAGCTGCTGCGGGAGTTATGGGCGGTATGAGGTCATAATGACATATATGTACTTCAGCTTTTTCTTTATCCCGCTGTTTAAATGGAACCGGCGCTTTTATGTGAAGATGACCTGCTGCAATACGGTGTACGAGCTGGATCCCCAGGTGGGCATGGACATTTTAAAGGGACGTCCCACCGATATCGCCCAGTCGGATCTGACCCTGGTGCAGAAGGGGGAGGCACCTAAATGGCAGAAAACCTGCGGAAACTGCGGCTACAGCACAGAGGAGGAGTTCGACTTCTGCCCGAAATGCGGCAAACCGCTGCGGTAAAAGCAGCTTTTTACAGGGAAGCGCCTTGCGAGTAACAGTTCAGCTAAGGGGTATCTTCTTAGTGCGGCTGCATCACACTAAGAATTAGCTTGACAGAGGCGGCGGCCAGTGCTATGCTGTGACATAACAGGGAGCTTGTGAAGCAGGCTGAGAGGAAGTAATCAAACTTCGACCGATTGTACCTGATTTGGGTAATGCCAACGTAGGGAAATATGGAATACTGCTGTTTTAGGCGGTTGTGTAAGAATGTCCATTTCCCCTGGGAATGGGCTTTTTTATATCATTAGGAAGGTCATATACATTCAGATACAGATACAGGAGGTTTTTGGCCAAACCCTGAAAAAGGAGGAAATGGTGTAATGAAGGTAAATGTAAAGAAATTGGCGGTAAGTGCAATGCTAGTGGCAGTGGCAGTGTCACTGTCGGGATTTTCAATCCCTATTGGAGCATCTAAATGTTTTCCCATACAGCACCTTTCCAATGTGATCGCAGGTGTATTTTTAGGCCCCTGGTACGGTGTGGCTATGGCATTCTGTACTTCCCTTATCCGCAATCTGATGGGAACCGGAAGCCTGCTGGCGTTTCCAGGAAGCATGATCGGCGCATATCTCTGCGGAGCGGTGTATCAGCGTTTTGGAAAGTTGACACTGGCCTATGCAGGTGAGGTATTCGGAACTGGGATTATCGGAGGTATTCTGTGCTATCCAGTCGCAACCCTGCTGATGGGAAAGGAAGCAGCTTTATTTGCTTATGTAATGCCCTTCCTTATGAGTACATTATGTGGTACGATCATGGCAGCCTTCCTGGTTGGCGTCCTGTATAAGTCAGGAGCATTTCAGTACCTGCAGAATATGCTGGAGGGCGATTCAACTATGGGGAGAGTAATCGGAAAATAAGCTTAGCGAGGATGCGCACTCGCGGGAAGCTGTAGTATGTCGCAAGCGACCGCGCTCGGCGCGAGAGTTCGCAAGAGAACTCTTTTTTATAATTGAGGAATTGAATATGATAGTGAAACACTGGATCATGGACCTGCGAAGTATTGCTCCGCGGGTCCATTGCATCACAAACTATGTAACAGCCGGAGATGTGGCAAATGCCGTCCTGGCAGTGGGCGGTTCTCCTATTATGGCTCAGGGACGCCGGGAGGTGGAGGATGTAACCTCTATTTGCCACAGCCTGGTGCTGAATACGGGGACAATGGAGGAGCGCACGCCGGAAGCAATGATACTGGCGGGAAAAAGGGCTATGGAGCTGGGACACCCTATCATACTGGACCCGGTGGGAATTACCGCCTCCTCCTTTCGGAGGAATGCGATTTTAAATATTTTAAAGGAGATATCCCCCAGCCTTATCCGCGGCAATGAGTCGGAAATCAGGGCTTTAAACCAGGCCCTTTCCGGACTGGAGCCGGGAAATACCTGCGGCGTTGATTCTGCCCTGGAGGGAACGGTGGAAGGGAGAAAACGGGAGGTTCAGGCTCTTGCAGCGCGTACCGGTGCAGTGGCAGTTATGACTGGTGCAGAGGATATGGTTGGAGATGGAGCTCGTGTATACCGGATTTTTAACGGCCACCCGCTTATGAGCCGGATCACAGGCTGCGGCTGCATGATGGACGGTGTCCTGGGGGCAGTTTGCGGAGCATTTCACGGGAGCAGGCCGGAGCTTTGTGAAACCATAGCCCATGCAGTGGCGGCATATGGGCTGTGCGGGGAGCAGGCCGGAGAGAAAACGTCCTCTATGGAGGGAGGAACCGGAAACTTCCGTATGTACTTTATGGATTTTTTAAGCATGCTGGAGGATGACATGCTGGAAAGAGGGGAGAAAATTGAAGTTTCATAGAAGCCAGCTTTTGATATATGCAGTGACAGACCGTACCTGGAGCCGGGGTACAGGGCTTTTAAGCCAGGTGGAGGAGACGCTAAAAGGCGGAGCCACTATGATCCAGCTGAGAGAGAAGGAGCTGGACGGAAATCAGATGGAGCTTTTTTACAGGGAAGCCATGGAAATCAGACAGCTGACACAGCGCTACAAGGTGCCTCTGATCATTGATGATAATCTGGAGCTGGCGCTTAAGTGCCAGGCAGATGGCCTTCATATAGGACAGAACGATATGGACGCGGCCCTGGCAAGAAAGCTTCTGGGGCCGGAGCGTATTCTGGGAGTGACGGCAAAAACCGTAGAGCAGGCAAAGAAGGCCCAGGCAGATGGGGCAGATTATCTGGGCAGCGGAGCAGTTTTTGGAACACTTACAAAGTCAGATGCAAAGCCCATGAGCCGCGAAATGCTCCAGGCAATCTGTGCCAGCGTGTCAATCCCGGTAGTAGCCATTGGCGGGATCTGCCTTGATAATATAAGCAGGCTGGCCGGCACCGGTGCAGCCGGTGCAGCCATTGTTTCCGGTATTTTTGCAGCAAAGGATATTGAAGGGACAACAAGGCAGCTTAAGGCCAGGATGGAGGAGGCACTGCAGGCTTAGGAGCAGGCCTGGATAAATCCTGAAAACAGCCCGGCTGCAGCCTTATCCTCCTGCCATAAATATTCTGGATGCCACTGTATGCCTAAGAGAAAGGGATAGTCCGGCTTTTCCAGGGCTTCAATGATGCCGTCCGGAGCCCAGGCACAGGCAGTCAGCCCGGGAGCAAGCCGGCATACTGCTTCATGATGCATGCTGTTGACAGAAAGGCTTATACTGTTCCCGGACAGATGGAATAAAAGGCTGTCTGGCTTTACGCTTACATGATGGCTGGGCAGTTTATAGGAAAAGGGCTGCTGATGGGCGATAGGGAAGCTTCCGGCTGCCTGGGTCGGTATGTCCTGGTACAGACTTCCGCCCAGGCCTACATTGATAATCTGGATTCCGCGGCAGATTCCAAGGATGGGTTTTCTTTCCTTCATTGCAAGCTTTAGAAGGGTAAGCTCCATAAGATCCCTGGCCCGGGATACGTTTTTACCCTGGGCAAGGGTGTCCTCGCCGAACAAAAAGGGATGGGGGTCAGGCCCGCCCGAAAAAAGAAAGCCGTCGCAGAGTGAAGCAAGCTGTGAAAAATCGTCGGTACTGCCTTCTAAGGGAAGAAGGAGGGGAAGGCCTCCTGCAGCGGCAATCGCATGAAAATAAGTAGGCCGCTGGGTAAGGTCATCATTGTCTGTATTATGTGCCGGGGTAATGCCGATCATTGGTTTTCGCATAATGGAAACCTCCTTAGATCAGATGAGCTGCTTCATAAAACGCATAAAACGAAAAAGCGCCCCTCCCATATTATATGAGAGAGGCGCTTTATGTAGTTACAATTAGCCTTCAATTGCTCCGGTTGGGCAGGTTGCTGCACAGGTACCGCAATCGATGCAGGTATCAGCGTCGATAACGTACTTGCCATCTCCCTCAGAAATAGCGCCTACTGGGCACTCGCCAGCACAGCTTCCGCAGCTTACACAAGAATCAGTAATAACATATGCCATGATAAAAATACCTCCTTATTATTTGTATACATTGTTCCTTCATTTTATACTATAATGTGCAATTATTCAAGAGGAAAATCATTCCTTACAGGGGTAAAATTGTATAAATTTCAGAGCAAAAACCAATAGGATTTATTCAAGCCCCCGGTTTTTCCTCATTCCCTTCAGAATGATCCGGCGCGCCCACAGGGCTTTTTCCTGAGAGAGGGGCGGAGTATCCTCCAGGGCATAGGGGATGTTAAGCTGATGGTATTTTGACTTTCCCATATCATGGTAGGGCAGAACATCCAGGGCCTTAATATTTTTTAAGGTTCCCAGATATTCTCCAAGACGGAAGAGATACTCCTCCTTGTCTGTAATGCCAGGCACAACTACATGGCGAATCCAGACAGGGATCCTCTTTTCTTCCAGATAGGAGGCGAAGTCCAGGATATTATCCTGAGGCTGGGCGCACAGCTTCACATGCTCCTTGGGATCAATGTGCTTAATGTCAAGAAGTACCAGGTCTGTGACTGCCATAAGACGGTCAAACTGCCTTAAAAGTCCCGGAGATTTCCTGTTAAAGGTGACTCCGGAGGTGTCGAGGCAGGTGTGGATGTTTTTGGCTTTTGCTTTTTCGAACAGTTCTGTTACAAAGCCAATCTGCATCAGGGGCTCGCCGCCGCTGACAGTGATGCCGCCCTTAGAATAGAAGGGGCGGGCTTTTTCAAACTGGGCTAACAGTTCGTCAGCGGAGGCGGCAGTGCCGTTTTTGGGATTCCATGTATCCGGATTATGGCAGTAGAGGCAGCGCATAGGGCATCCGCTTAAGAAAATGACCATGCGGATTCCCGGCCCGTCCACCGTACCAAAGCTTTCTACAGAATGAATGCGTCCTATCATAAACGGCTCCTCCCTTCAGCGCAGCTGGTTCATGTTTTAGATGGAACCATGGAAGGTTCTTGAAATAACCTCGTCCTGCTGTTCTTTTGTCAGCTTGTTAAAGTTTACAGCATAACCGGAAACACGCACAGTCAGCTGGGGATATTTCTCCGGATGTGCCTGGGCATCCAGCAGGGTTTCCTTGCTGAATACGTTGACATTAAGATGATGGCCGCCCTCCTGAGCGTAACCGTCCAACAGTGCTACCAGGTTATCAATCTGAGCTTCACTTGCTTTTACCATAATTATATCCTCGCTTTCGTTATAGGTTTATGTGTTTTTGGTATTGTCTGAATCAGGACTCTTCAATATCATCCTCTGCATCCAGACCTTCAAAGAGGGTTGGGGATTCGCAGCCTGGGCAGCCCTTAAAATCAAAATCCAGATCGCCCATAAATACCTGATCATCCTTGCCAAGGGCGCCTGGGATAATGGAGAAGGTATTGGAAATACCATCCTGGGCATCCCTGAATGGCAGCTTTGCTACAGAAGCCAGGGAGGCAACTGCACCATGGCTGTCTCTGTGGTGCATTGGGTTTGCACCAGGAGCAAATGGCTGTCCCGCTTTACGGCCATCCGGTGTAGAGCCGGTGTTCTTGCCATACACAACATTTGAAGTAATGGTGAGGATGGAGGTAGTAGGGATGCCGCCCCGGTAGGTATGGTTGCCCTTTACATAGCTCATAAAGGTGTGCACCAGGTCTGCTGCAATCTGGTCTACCCGGTCATCATTGTTTCCATATTTCGGGAAATCCCCCTCAACCTGGTAATCCACAACAATGCCTTTTTCATTGCGGATAGCCTTAACCTTTGCGTATTTAATGGCAGACAGGGAATCTGCTACAACGGACAGGCCTGCAATTCCGGTTGCAAACCATCTTGTAACCTTCTTGTCATGGAGTGCCATCTGGAGGCGCTCGTAGCAGTAGCGGTCATGATTGTAGTGGATAATGTTCAGAGAGTTTACATAAACTCCTGCCAGCCACTTCATCATATCTTTATAACGGTCAAGTACCTCATCATAATCAAGATATTCAGAGGTAATAGGGCGGTACTTGGGCCCTACCTGCTTGCCGCTGATCTCATCTACACCGCCGTTGATCGCGTACAGAAGGCATTTTGCAAGGTTGGCTCTTGCGCCGAAGAACTGCATTTCCTTGCCGATCCGCATACTGGATACACAGCAGGCAATGGCGTAGTCGTCACCATGGGTTACACGCATCAGATCATCATTCTCGTACTGGATAGAAGAGGATTCGATGGAAGTCTTTGCGCAGAAGCGCTTAAAGTTTTCAGGCAGGCGTGTTGACCAGAGCACTGTCAGGTTTGGCTCAGGTGCAGTTCCCAGATTCTTAAGGGTATGAAGGTAACGATAGGACATTTTTGTTACCATGTGGCGTCCGTCAATGCCTACACCGCCAATGGATTCGGTTACCCATGTAGGATCGCCGGAGAACAGCTCGTTATATTCCGGAGTACGGGCAAATTTTACAAGACGCAGCTTCATAATGAAGTGGTCAACAAATTCCTGGATCTGTCTTTCCGTATAGGTTCCCTGCGCCAGATCACGCTGTGCGTAGATATCCAGGAAGGTGGAGGTGCGTCCAAGGGACATGGCAGCGCCATTCTGCTCTTTTACAGCAGCCAGATAGCCGAAATAAGTCCACTGGATTGCTTCTTTCACATCCTTGGCAGGCTTTGAAATGTCAAAGCCGTAAATCTGTCCCAGCTCCTTTAAATCCTCAAGAGCGCGGATCTGTTCGGACAGCTCTTCCCGCTCACGGATAACGTCGGAGTACATGATGGTGCGGGTGGAAGCTTTTTCTTCCTTCTTTTCCTCGATCAGGGCATCTACACCGTAGAGGGCTACCCTTCGGTAATCGCCGATAATGCGTCCGCGGCCATAGGCATCAGGAAGGCCTGTAATAATGTGGCTGGAACGGCATGCGCGCATTTCAGGTGTATATGCGTCAAAAACGCCGGCATTGTGTGTTTTTCTGTGCTTTGTAAAAAATTCAACGATTTCAGGGTCAACCTCATAACCGTTGTCCTGGCAGGCCTTTACTGCCATGCGGATGCCGCCGTAAGGCTGCAGAGAACGCTTAAAAGGCTTATCTGTCTGGAAGCCTACAATGGTTTCCTTTTCTTTATCTAAATATCCGGGGCCATGGGAGGTGATGGTGGAAATGATCTTTGTATCCATATCCAGGACACCGCCAGCTTCAAGCTCCTTTTTTGACAGCTCCATTACCTGGTTCCAGAGCTCGGTGGTATTCTCTGTTGGGCCTTCCAGAAATGCATCGTCCCCATCATAGGGAGTATAGTTTTTCTGGATGAAATCCCGGACATTGATCTCCCGTTCCCATACGCCGCTTGTAAAGGTATTCCATTCTGCTCTCATAGATTCTCCTTCTGCATATTGATGTATGATTATCATTTACTTATTTGCTGCAAAGCATACCAGCCAGATAATACCGTAAAACAGGTTATTCTGTCTGACAGCTATATCCTACTACATGGGTAGGAAATAATCTGTTGCTTTTGCAACAATATTATAGTTTGTATATTGTATACATGTCAAGACTTTTATTTATTATATTTTTTAATAGTTACTAATAACGTGTAACAGTTCA
>OLRK01002170.1_pt1 | contig 13162 bp, 11 predicted proteins | sample 1672911 | NCBI WGS metagenome assembly OLRK01 (sample SAMEA3136736, study PRJEB25190) | human gut metagenome | biome: human gut; feature: human-associated habitat; material: faeces | place: Austria | collected 2013 | reverse complement strand
GGACAAGCTTGATGCCGATTTGTTTGTGAGTTTACATAATAATGCGGCGGGAATGGGACAGCTTCAAAATTCAGCAAAAGGTTCGACAGTTTATGTGACACAGTACGGCGCATATCATGACCAGTCGGTTGTCCTTGCCAATATGGTGATGGATAAGCTTGCCGAGCTTGGCATCAGTAAACGCGGTGTGGAGACAAGAGACTGGGGCAGCGGCGGCGGAACATATGATGACGGCACACATTGGGATTATTACGCCGTCATCAGGGAATCATCATTGAATCACATTCCTTCAATTCTTATCGAACATGCCTTTATGGATAATCCGACAGATTTAGCGTTTTTGAAGGACAGAGAGATGCTCAAAAAGATGGGACAAAAAGACGCAGAGGCCATTGTAGAATATTACGGACTTGAAAAGGGCGGAGGAGACGGCAGCGGTCAGGAAGACGGCGGTGAGGATCAAAGGGCACAGGTTGAAGGCTTTGTGCGCCGTCTGTATGAGCTCGTGCTTGGCAGAGAGGCCGATGAGGCAGGGCTTAAGGCATGGACAGACCAGCTGATCAAAAAGAACAATACGGGCGCTGAGGCGGCGTATGGCTTTGTTTTCAGTGATGAATTTAAAGAAAAAAAATTAAGCGACAAAGAATATGTTGATATTTTATACCGAACCTGTTTAAATCGTGAGGCTGACGAAAATGGCGCCGCAGCGTGGATTGAGCTGCTTAAAGTGCCGTTTTCAAGAGAATATGTACTCAGAGGATTTATTGAATCGGCAGAGTTTACAAAAATTTGCGAGTCTTACGGTATTGAGCGGGGTTCAATTGTGCTTACCGAGCCGAGAGATAAAAATGACGGCGCTACCCGTTTTGTTGCACGGTGTTACAATGTATTTTTGGATCGCGCGGCCGATGTCGATGGCTTAAATGCGTGGACGAAGGTTATTTTAGCGGATAAAGAGGAAGCGCGGAATGTACCTTATGGTTTTGTATTTTCTGATGAAATGAATAAGAAAAATCTTTCAGATGAAGCATTTGTGCGGATATTGTATGAGGGAATACTTGACAGAACACCGGATAATCAAGGCGTTGCCGAATGGGTGGAAGTTATAGAAAACGGTGAATCAAGAGAACATGTATTTGAAGGATTTGTCCGGTCGCCGGAATTTACAGAGCTTTTGAATGATTACGGTTTATAGAAAAATGGTATAATAGATATATTATACGGATGTACAGGGGATATATCGTGGTAAGATTATTGAAGAAGTTTGAAAAGTCGATGGTTTTTCTGCTTAAGCTGTTTTTATACGGCTGGCTGATTGGCAGTTTTTTTCTGATTATGGGTATTGAAAACTGGCCGCTTCTCAGATTGTCGAGAACTGCAGGCGTTACGGCGCTGACTTTTGTGGCTGTGGGACTTTGCATGACAATGGCTTACGGCACTTATGATATCGGGCAGAGAAAAAGCAAACCAATTATATCATCGCTTGCTTTGGCAACAGCAATTACAGATATTATTACAGAGCTGCAGCTTTCGATTATGAATACGAACGAGGCCAACGGTCTTGCTTTTGACCTTGCAAGTGTCGGACTTTTAGTGATTACATTTATTGTGCAGCTCATAGGAATCACAATATTTGTTTATGGGGGAAACTGGCTGTTTTTTACGGTCAATAAGCCTCAGAAATGCTGTCTGATTACTGATTGTAAGGAGAGTTTTTTAGAAGCGATTGAAGCCATTGGAAGTTTTAAGAAACAGTATAAGGTCGAATATGTAAGAAACTATGAAGCTGATGACTTATACGACATACTGATTCAGTGCGACACAGTTTTTATTTATAACCTGCCAATTGAGCGGCGGACGGAGATTGTTGAGTACTGTTACAGAAATCTGATCAATATCTATTTTAATCCTGAAATATCGGATATTGTTGAGATTAATGCAAAGCATACGATTATTGACGATATATCCTTTGTGTGCGCACCGGTTAAAGAATTGTCTTTTGAACAGAGGGCAGTGAAGCGGTTTATGGATATTGTACTGTCGGTTGTGATTTTAGTGGTGCTGAGCCCGGTCTTTTTAGGCTGCGCCATCGCAATCAAAGTATGTGACGGCGGAAAAGTTATTTTTAAGCAGCAGAGGGCAACAAAAAACGGACGGATATTTTCTGTATACAAATTTAGGACAATGAAAGAAAATGCAGAAAATTATTCGGCAAAGGAGGATGATGACCGAATTACGTCAGTAGGCAGAGTGCTCAGAAAGTACCGCCTTGATGAACTGCCGCAAGTATTAAATATACTTAAAGGTGAAATGAGCTTTGTCGGTCCCCGCCCCGAGATGCTTAAAAATGTTTATTTATATACGCGGGAATGCCCTGAGTTTGAATACAGACTGAGAGTGAAAGCCGGTCTTACCGGATATGCACAGATTGCAGGAAAGTATAATACATCGCCGAAATATAAACTGATTCTTGACCTTATGTATATAGAGAATTATTCTCTGACAAAGGATATTAAGCTGCTTTTACAGACGCTTGTTGTTTTCTTTAAGTCGGACAGCACGGAGGGATTTAACGAAAGGCTGGATAGCGATATTGAAAAATATAGAAAGAAAATGGATATAAACTTATGAAGGTGATTGGATGGAAAAACATTTTGTGACCGGCGGTATTGTAACCTATAATAATGAAAAGATTATAAAAAAGTGTATCAGGACAATTTTAGAATATACAAAGAATATTGATTTTAAGCTTTATGTATATGATAACTGCTCATGTGACGGAACAGTTTCTGTGATAGAGCAGAACTTCCCTGAAGTGACAGTGATGCGGAGCCGGAAAAATGAAGGCTTTGGCCGGGGACATAACCGGATTATGGCACAGGTTGATTCTGTTTATCATATACTTATTAATCCGGATATTGTGGCAGAGACGCCAGTCATAGAGCAGATGGTTTCTTATATGGAAAAACATCAGAGTATCGGCATTTTACTGCCGAAAGTACTTAATACAGATGGCACAGAGCAGTTTTTGCCGAAACGGCAGCCGGACTTCAAATTTGTCGTTATGAGTAAGTTTGCGCCGTTTAAATATTACAGAAAATTATATACAGGCGAGACAGAAATTGCAGACAGGCCTGTAAAGTGCCAAAATATTTCAGGAAGCTTTTTTGTGATAAAAACAAAACTGTTCAAGGCGCTCGGAGGTTTTGATACGCGGTATTTTATGTATTTTGAAGATGCGGACCTTGCACAGAGGGTATTAAACGAGGGCGAAAGTATTGTGTATCACCCGGATTTTTGTGTGTATCATGAATGGAAAAGAGATAATACAAGGAGTATGAGAGGCATTTGCATATTTTTATGTTCCATGTTTAAATATATGCTTAAATGGAAACGGTTTTAAAGGATGGAGGCAGCAGGATGGTTGATATATTGATGGCTGTTTATAATGGTGAAAAGTATCTGAAGGCACAGCTTGAGTCTATAGAAAGGCAGACATATAAGCAGTGGCATCTTATTATAAGAGATGATGCTTCTTCGGACAGAAGCGTGGAAATTGCGGAAGCTTTCAGTAAAAAATTTGAGCCGGGCAAGGTCGTTGTTTTAAAAAATGAGACAGCATCCGGCTGTTCCAAAAATAATTTCATGCGGCTCATTCATGATTCAGACGCCGAGTATATCATGTTCTCGGATCAGGATGATATATGGCTTGAAAATAAGGCAGAGCTGACATTAAAGGCCATGAAAAGGGCTGAAAAGACTTATGGCACAGAAGTGCCGGTGCTTGTTCATTCGGATTTATGTGTTGTCGATGAACAGCTTAATGTACTTAGTGAATCATTTTTTGATTATCAGAAACTGCCAAAGCAGACAAGTCTTGCGCAGCTTATGCTGCAAAATTCGGTGACAGGCTGTACGGTGATGATTAACCGGCGGTTAAGAGAATATTTAAAGATGGCAGACTGTACAGAAGAAATTGTGATGCATGATTATTTTGCAGCGCTGATTGCCGCTGTTTTCGGAAAAATTATTTTTATAAAACGTCCGCTGATTTTATATAGACAGCACGGTAATAATGTCGTTGGGGCATCAAAGGCGTCAAGTTTTGCCTATATTAAGCAGAGGGCACTGGCAGGGAAAAAACAATTCAGACAGCGTATGGAAGATACGATGGTACAAACAGCGTATTTTAACCGGGTGTATGATAGTCTTTTAGTGCATAATCCTTATAAGTGCCTTCTTTTGGGCTATGCAGCTTTAGTAAAAGCAAATAAGAAAGAAAGAATTAAGTTTTATGTCAGAAACAGGGCGCTGAAATATGGTATAATAAGAAAGATTATGCAAATTATTTGGAGTTGAGTATGAGTATACAGAAGGTTATAATGGCTTCATCTGAGAAGGTCAAGCCTTTATTAAAGAAAATATTTCCGCAGCAGCTTTTAAGCAATGCGAAAAATAAAATGCTGGACAAGCAGCTTGCCGGGCTTATTTCAGAAGGAAAGGAAGCCTTTGTGCGGGAGACTTACCCGGACGGTATTAATTTAATCGGGCTTTTGCGCGCGCAGATGGGGCTTGGACAGAGCAGCCGACTGTTGGCAGATATGATTGAAAATTCAAAATATCCGCTGTCCCTGTATGATTTTAAGCTTGGCAGTGCGCTGATGAGCAGTGAAGACCACACTTTAGATGATAAAATTACCGATGAATTAAAGTATAATATCAATCTTATCCACATCAACCCGGATGAGATGAAGCTGTTATACACAAGAATGGATGCGGCGGCGTGGAAAAAGCGGTATAATATTGCCTTTTGGCTGTGGGAATTGGAGGAAATACCGGAGAGCTGGAAAACATATTTTCCGCTTTTGGATGAGATTTGGACGCCGTCAGAATTCATAAGTCAAAGCTTAAGAAAGGTGACGGATTTGCCGGTGACGACAATTCCTTACTGTGTCAAGGCGCCGACAGAAAGTCAATATACGAGAACATATTTTAAACTTCCGGAGGATAAGTTTTTGTTTTTAGCGATGTACGATTCAAACAGTACGCGCGAGCGGAAAAATCCTATGGGAGTTATTCGTGCGTTTAAAAAGGCTTTTTCGCCGGACGATAAAAATGTCGGACTTGTGCTGAAGGTAAATAATGCCAGAGAAGAAGACATGGCGCTGCTCAAAGGTATGTTAAAGGATTACGATAATATTTACTATGTGACAGAGATTATGAGCAAGGTGGAAGTTAATAGTCTTATTAAGGCGGCAGACGTTTTTGTGTCACTCCACAGAGCCGAGGGCTTCGGGCTGGTGATGGCGGAGGCGATGCTAAACGGTACGCCGGTGATTGCGACAAACTGGTCGTCAAATACAGAATTTATGAATGAAAACGTTGCCTGTATGGTTGATTATAAATTTACAAAGCTGGAAAATGACTGTCCGCCGTATAAAAAGGGCGCAGTGTGGGCTGATCCGGATGTTTGCCAGGCGGCCGCATTTATGAAAAAGCTGTACAGCGACCGGGATTTTTATCATCAATTATCTGATGACGCCAGGGCCTTTATTTCAGAAAAATTGGGCATGGCAAAGGCTGTATCACTGATAGAGAAACGTATCGAAAAAATTTACAAGAAGGATTGAGAATATGAAGCATCTTAGAGAAATATATGATTATAGAGAAATGATATACAGTCTTGTGCGTCAGGAACTGCGGGGGCGGTATAAAGGCTCTGTTTTGGGATTTTTGTGGACATTTATTAATCCCCTTTTGCAGCTTGCGGTATATACATTTGTGTTTTCAATTATTATGCCAAACGGTATCGACAAGTTTTATCTGTACCTTTTCGTCGGTCTTGTGCCGTGGCTGTTTTTCAGCGGCTCCGTGACCGGAGGTTCAGCCTGCATTATGACGCACAAGGATATGGTCAAAAAGATTTACTTTCCGAGAGAAGTTATGCCGATATCCTATGTGACAAGCGGCTTTGTGAATATGCTGTTTTCATTTATTGTAATTATTTTCGTTGTGTTAATCTCAGGCATCGGCTTTAATCTTAAAGCGTGGCTTTTCCTGCCGGCAGTGATGATTGTTGAATATGTCATGGCGCTGGGGGCGGCGATGGTCACCTGTGCGCTGACGGTTTATTTCAGGGATCTGGAGTATATTTTAGGCATTGTCATGATGGCATGGATGTATATGACGCCGATTATTTATTCTGTAGATATGATACCGGAGAAGTTAAGACCGATTCTTAACATTAATCCGATGACGCCGGTCATTGTGGCATACAGAGATATTTTGTATTATAAGCAGATCCCGGAATTGGGAAATCTTATGTGGGCGCTTGTTCTCGGAATTTTAGTTCTTGTCATCGGCATCGGCGTATTTAACAAGCTTCAGAAAGGCTTTGCGGAGGAATTGTAATGGACAGAGAAAATGCGATAGAAGTAAAAAATGTACGGAAGAAGTTCAGAGTGTACTATGATAAAGGCAGTGAATTAAAGGAACGGCTGTTATTCCGAAACAGAAGCAGATACGAAGACCGATGGGTGCTTGACGGCATTAGCTTTAATGTTAAAAAAGGTGAGGCCATCGGTCTGATCGGCCATAACGGCTGCGGCAAGAGTACAACACTGAAGCTGCTCACGAGAATTATGTATCCGAATGAGGGCAGCATTGAACTTCAGGGACGTGTCTCCAGTTTGATTGAACTTGGCGCCGGGTTTCATCCGGATATGAGCGGCCGGGAAAATATTTATACAAATGCTTCGATTTTCGGGCTTTCAAGAAAAGAAATTGACGAGCGAATGGATGATATTATCGAGTTTTCGGAAATGGAGCAGTTTTTGGATAATCCGGTAAGAACTTATTCGTCGGGAATGTATATGCGCCTTGCCTTTTCCGTGGCAATCAATGTTAATGCAGATATTTTACTGATTGATGAAATATTGGCCGTCGGTGATATTAACTTTCAGGGCAAGTGCTTTAATAAGCTGAGAGAAATTAAGGCGCAGGGAACAACGATTGTCATTGTGTCACATTCACTCGGACAGATTGAGCAGATATGCGACAGAACGATATGGCTTCATGAGGGCAAGATTAAGGCTGAGGGCAAGCCGAGGGATATCCATCCTGAGTATATGGACTTTATGGGACAGAAACGGCAGGAAATTGCAGAAAAAGAAAAAAATCATAAAGAACAGAAGGAAGGACACGCTGAGGGCGAGCGCAAAGAAAGCACCGAGGAAGCTAAGCCGGAGGATAATAAGCGCTGGGGCAATGGTTTTGCACGCATAGAAAGAGTAAGAATGGTTGATGAGGATGGAAAAACTCAGAAGACATTTGTAACCGGAAGCAAGGTGACGGTAGAGTTTGACTATAGTGTGAAGCAAAAAGTCAAGGATGCAGTTTTTGGTATCGGCATTTTTAATCAGAGCGGCGAGCGCATTTACGGGACAAATACCCGTATTGACCAGTTAGAGGAATTTGATTTGGAAAAGAGCGGCACGATGAAAGTGAATTTAGAGCATGTGGATTTGCTGCCGGGCATTTATCTTTTAGATGTTGCGATAGAATCAGAGGTCGGTGTGGCTGTCGATTATTTCAGGGAAGCCTATATATTTGAGATGTATTCGGCTGTCGGCGATTTAGGCGTCGTGAGGCTGCCGCATCAGTGGGAGATTTAAGAAAACGGGGGATTGTTAAATGTTTGGACAGTCAGAATTAAAGCAAAAGCAGACAGAACTTGAACAGAAACAAACTGAGCAGGAAGGAAAAACGAGACAGCTGGAACAACTGGAAACAGAGGCAGAAAAGAAAATCGCCGCACTTTCAGAGCGGTGTCAAAGTCTTGAGAAAAGAGTAAATTATCTTGAAGAATGTTTGAGCAGCTATGAAAATGCGTTTATTAATCTAAGAAATAACAACGCGCGTCTTGATTTACTTGAGCAAAATATGGAACGCAGCTTTGTGAAGCTTAAAAAGCTTGAAAAGGGCGGTTGTGCTCCGGCACAGGACGGCGCAGCAGGCACGCAGACAGAAAGCAGTCCACGGTCAGAGTGCAGTGCGCCGGCTGAACAGCGAAAAGCCGGTGAGCAGACGGCATCTTGCGCGCCGGCGGCTGAGACGTACAGCGCTATTGATTATTTTGATTTTGAAAATCATTTCAGAGGCAGCAGGGAAGTCATCAAAGAAAGACAGCGCCAGTATTTAGACTATTTTTCAGGATGTAAAAATGTCATTGATATCGGCTGCGGCCGCGGTGAATTTTTAGAGCTTTTAAAAGAAAATCATATTGGCGCCACAGGTGTGGACACTTATGATGAATTTGTAGAGTATTGTAAGGAACATGAGTTTTCGGCTGTATGTGATGATGGGGCTCATTATTTAAAATCCATTGAAAGTACAGACGGTATTTTTGTAGGTCAGGTTGTTGAGCACTTAAAGGATTATCAGATTATTGATTTATGCAGTACGGCATTTGAAAAAATGGAAAGCGGCAGTTATCTTGTGATTGAAACGCCGAACCCGACATCACTGGCAATTTATACACATGCATTTTATGTAGATCCGTCCCATGTAAAGCCGGTACATCCATTGACAATGGAATATTTTCTTCAGAAAGCCGGGTTTAAGGATATTAAAATTGTCTATACAGAAAACAGTAAAATTAATCAGGACATACCGGCGCTTTGCGGTGAGAGTATTGAAAATTTAGATGCATTTAATGATGCGATGAAACTTGTCTCGTCGACACTTTTCGGAAGCCAGGATTATGCAATTATTGCAAGAAAATAAACAGGAGGTGGCCGTGATGGCACAGCAGATGAAAGAGATTAATGTAGAACAGATTATGCAGGAAATAAAGGAGGATATTCAGAAAAGAGGCTATACTGACGAGAATATTGATTTTGAAAATATTACCGGAAATGTGAAGGCTGTTTTGGGGATAAAGACTGACTTTAGCGCGCATGAGCTGGAATGTGCCATCAGGGGTGCAGCAGACATGCACCGTATCGAATACTACAGGATGATTCCAAAAGGCGGTGTTAAAAGCTTTATCCAGCGTTCCATAAGAAAGATGGTAAAGTTTATGATGGTTCCGATGGTAGACCAGCAGAACCAGTTTAATTATCAGACAACTGTATGTCTGCGCCAGTTCGAGGCTTTTGTTAAAGAACATGATATGCAGATGGAACAGAAGGATCAGATGATTGACCGGCTGGAGGAAAAGCTGTTTGAACTTAATCAGCGTTGTGAGGCACTTGAGAGCCAATTGAAAGATAAGGAGGCATCACGGTGAAAATAATACAGATGCTTCCGACACTTGCTTTCGGCGATGCTGTCGGAAATGATACACTGGCTTTAATGCAGGTCATTGAGGAGATGGGCTATGAAACCGGAATTTATGCCGAATCGATAGACCAGCGCCTGAAGGATAAGCGTATTAAGCCTGCCTATAAAATACCATATTTAAGACCGGAGGATATATTGATTTATCATATGTCCATCGGTTCACAGCTCACATATGAAATTGAGACGTACAGCTGTAAGAAAATCATGATTTATCATAATGTCACGCCGGCCGAGTTTCCGGCGCCGTACAATCCGTTTACGGCGGAAGCGTGCAGGGAAGGTATCGAGCAGGTGAAATATCTGGCAGATAAGTTTGACTACTGTCTTGCAGATTCGGAATTTAATAAACAGGAACTTATCCGTATGGGTTACAAATGTAAGATTGACGTACTTCCGATACTGATTCCGTTTGACGATTATAAAAAGGCGCCGGCCAAAAAGGTACTGCGCCGGTTTAACGATGATTATGTGAATATTCTGTTTACAGGAAGAATTGCGGCGAACAAAAAGCAAGAAGACATTATTAAGACATTTTATTATTATAAAAAGTATATCAATCCGAAAAGCAGGCTCTTTTTAGTAGGCTCTTATAATGGTATGGAAAATTACTATCACAGCCTGAAGGCTTATGTCGAGCGCTTAAAGCTGGAGGACGTTTATTTTACAGGTCATATAAGCTTTGCAGAAATTTTGGCTTATTACAGTCTGGCGGATGTTTTCCTGTGCATGAGTGAGCATGAAGGCTTTTGCGTGCCGCTGGCAGAGGCAATGGCTTTTGAAATTCCGATTATCGCCTATGACAGCTCAGCCATTGCGGGAACGCTCGGCGGAAGCGGCATACTTTTAAAGGAAAAAGATTGCCGGGCTGCGGCGGAGATGATTCACAGATTGATGACGGATGGCAGTCTTAAAGCGTCAGTGATTTATAATCAGAATATACGTCTGAAAGACTTTGAACATGATGCGATTAAAGAGCAGTTCCAAAAATATATCAGTAATTTTTCGGGGGAATAGTATATGAGAAGGATAGCGCTTATTAATCAGCGGTACGGTCTGGAGGTCAACGGCGGTTCGGAATACTATACAAGGCTTATTGCAGAAAAGCTGAGTAAAAATTTTGATGTTGAGGTATTGACAACAACCGCCATTGGATATGATACGTGGGAAAATTATTATAGTGAAGGTACAGAAAAAATTAATGGGATAAAGGTGCGTCGGTTTAGAGTGGACCGTCCGCGGGATGTTGCGGCCTTTAATAAGCTGACAGATAAGCTTGTGTCTGACACTGAGCGGACACCGGAGGATGAGCGTCGGTGGATTGACGCACAAGGGCCGGTATGCGACAGCCTTATCAATTATATATGCGCGCACAAAGAAGACTACGATATTTTTGTGTTTGTCACTTACCTTTACTATCTGACGGCCAAGGGGCTGCCGCAGATTGCTGAAAAATCCGTTTTAATTCCGACAGCTCATGATGAACCGTATATATATTTCAATGTTTACCGCGATATATTTTTAAAGCCTCAGGGAATTATTTATCTTACAGATGAAGAAAAAGCGTTTGTTGAGCAGCTTTTTGAAAACAGCCATATTCAAAATATTGTGGCTGCGACAGGTGTTGATATTCCTGAAAATGTCAGTGACATAGCTTTCAGAAAAAAATTCCGTATATGGGATGAGTATATTATTTATGTTGGAAGAATTGACGCGACAAAAGGCTGCGACAAGCTGTTTGATTATTTTATTGCTTATAAGGTCAGACATCCGAAAAGCCGGCTGAAGCTTGTTTTAATGGGCAAAAAGATGATTGAAGTGCCGAATCATCCGGACATTGTAAGCCTCGGCTTTGTCAGTGAGGAAGATAAGTATAACGGAATATCCGGCGCTAAGGCACTTGTGCTGCCGTCTGAATTTGAGAGTCTTTCAATCTCGGTGCTTGAAGCGATGTCTTTGCATGTGCCGGTGATCGTCAACGGAAAATGTGAGGTTCTTAAAGGACATTGCCTTAAGAGTAATGGTGGTCTGTACTATGAGGACTACTGTGAATTTGAAGGCATTTTAAGATGGATGGCATCAAACGGAGAACTGTGTCAGCAGATGGGCGAAAACGCCCGCGCCTATATTGATAAATTTTATCAGTGGGACGTTATTGTAGAAAATATATCAGAATTTTTTAACGAGATTATAGATAAGACCGGAGGCGGCAAGAAGTGAAAAAAATAGGATTTGTAATTCCCTGGTACGGAGAAGATATTCCGGGCGGCGCCGAAATGGAGCTGAGGGGGCTTGTGCATCATCTTCATGATGCCGGTGTGGCGCTTGAGGTGCTTACAACGTGCGTTAAAGAGTTTACAAGCGACTGGAATATCAATTATCATCCGGTGGGACTGACTGAAATTAATGGAATAAGTGTCCGGCGGTTTAAAGTACGTAAAAGAGATACACAGGCGTTTGACAGTGTCAATATTAAGCTGATGAACGGTCAGATGCTTGACCGTGAGGAAGAACATATATTTATTCATGAGATGGTCAACAGCGAGGATATGTACCGTTACATGAAAGAGCATGAGGATGAATATGGTCTTTTCGTGTTTATCCCGTATATGTTCGGAACGACTTACTACGGTACACTTGCCTGTCCACAAAAGGCGGTGCTCATTCCGTGCTTCCATGATGAAGCCTATATATATATGAAGATATTCCGTGAGGCCTATTCAAAGGCGGCGGGAATTGTCTACAACGCACAGCCGGAATATGAGATGATGCAGCCGATTTACAATCTGGAAAATACGTGCCAGCAGGTGATTGGCGTCGGCATGAATACCGACATTTCATACGATAAACAGCGCTTTTATGAGAAATATAAAATTGATGGGCCGTTTATCGTTTATGCGGGCCGCAAAGACGTCGGGAAAAATATTTATACGCTCATCAATTATTTTGAGCAGTATAAAAAGCGGATGCAAAATGATATGAAGCTTGTTTTGATCGGCGGCGGTGAGGTTGAAATACCGGAAGGTATTAAGAAGGACGTTTATGATTTAGGCTTTGTTGATATTCAGGATAAATATGATATTACGGCAGCGGCGACACTTTTATGTCAGCCGTCAAAAAATGAAAGTTTTTCGATTGTCATTATGGAAAGCTGGCTTTGTGGTCGGCCGGTGCTTGTTCATGAGGCTTGTGAAGTCACAAAACATTTTGCAAAGGATTCCAACGGCGGTCTTTACTTCGGAAACTATCCTGAATTTGAGCATTGTGTCAATTATATTTTGGAGCACCCAAATGAGGCGGCTCAGATGGGAAGAAATGGCTGCAAATATGTGAAAGAAAACTTTGACTGGAAAGTCGTGATTAAGAAATATACGGACTTTTTTGAGGAAGTTATTCGTAAATATCAGTAATGTAAGTGAGGAAAAGCAGTGAATAATCGCAGGGATGAAATCTACGACAGTATTACAAAAAAACAAATTGGCATATTGCTTGCGGCCGGCGGCCTGATCGGCGCAGTCATTTTTATCATTTGCTATGGGACGTCCGTGCTTGATGTGACAAACGATGGCTGGCTTCTTAAGGGCGGAGACATGATGCAGCATTATGTCGGATGGAAGGCGTACAGACAGTCGGCATGGCAGTTTCCGCTTGGCATGACCGAGGGATTGATTTATCCTGACGAGACATGTGTCATATATACAGATTCCATCCCGCTGTTTGCCCTATTTTTTAAGCTGCTTTCCCCGCTGCTTCCCGAAACCTTTCAGTATTTCGGGTTATGGGGTATCATGAGCTTTATGCTTATGGGCGGCATATCGGCGGT
>OLRK01002169.1_pt1 | contig 13164 bp, 11 predicted proteins | sample 1672911 | NCBI WGS metagenome assembly OLRK01 (sample SAMEA3136736, study PRJEB25190) | human gut metagenome | biome: human gut; feature: human-associated habitat; material: faeces | place: Austria | collected 2013 | reverse complement strand
CCTCACCTTTTGCATACAAAGCCCCCGGTATATTTTCAACCGTATATGAAATCTCTTTTACATTTTCGTCTTCCATAAAAAGCTTCTGAATATCCAGCTTTAAAATATCTTCGTTGATGACGGTCACATTGTCATATTCCGAAAGTGTATCCGCAAGAATCGGCAGAAGATTTTTGTCAATCTCAACGGCAATCACCTCTCTTGCCGCCTCACATAAATACTGTGTCATCGTTCCGATACCCGGACCAATCTCAAGCACCATATCATCTTTTGTCACTCCTGCGCCCGCAATAATCTTATGCAGCACATGGGCATCAATTAAAAAATTCTGACCAAACTTCTTTTGAAAATTGAAATTGTATTTTTGAATGACTTCAATTGTTCTCTGTGGATTTGAAAGCTTTTCCATAAATTTTCCTTTCTATATATATCGGCATCCGCCGCTGTGATAGTATTTTGTAACACTCATGCTATCATAATCCACAAAAACATTCAAGTTCTTTCAATATCCTTACAACGCTTGCTTTTTTCACCTAATCTGTTAAACTGATATTGATTGGCGCAGATGATGATGCTGTACTGTCCCGCCGATAAATCTATTTTATTTACAAATGATGAGGAGGTTTATTTTTGTTTAAAAAGATTTCAAAATATTTATTTATGGCACTTATTTTTCTGTGTATTCCGGCTTTTTTAACCGGCTGTGCACGTTTTGACAAAACAGCTTATGTACAGGCGGCTCTTGATTCGATTTATAAAGGCGACCACCTGAAGTTTTCTGAAATTACAGGAACAGATATCTCGGAGCTTGAAAATAATTATATCAATGGTATTGACGCTGAGACTGCTTCCTTTCTCAATTATATCGGTATCGGCGATTACACAGATAAGGTCAGCCCCGAAGTAAAAAAAGAGATTTCTTATCTGCTCAGACAAATTTATAAGCACGCAAGTTACTCTGTCGGCGCTGAAAATAATGACGGACAAATTCCTGTAAAAATACTTCCGATATCTCTATATTCAGTTTCCGGCGATAAAATCACCGCCTATATGCAGGATTTCTTTGCAAAGAACGATAAAGGCGACTTTGCCAGTTTAAGCGATGAAGAATTTTACAGCCAGTATGTCAAAGGTATTTTAGATATTATTTCTGAATCCATGAATGCGATTGGCTATTCCAACGAAGTCACTATCAATGTTTCTATTGAACGCAACGGCGCAGCCTACAGCATTTCCGAAGATTCTTTTGCTGAAATTGACCGCCATATTTTAGACTATACAATGTAAAGACAGCCTTATCCGGCGCCCTGAAAAATTTACGATTCTAAAAAAATTACGGCACTGTAAAATTGCTTTTACAGTGCCGCTTTTTATGCCGCCTTCATGCATATTTTAAATTTAAGCATGCCGTCCTCATAGGATGCAGAAATTTTCCCGCCCATCTGAATGACAAATTGCTGTACAATGGCAAGCCCAAGTCCTGTATTTTGACCGCTCCGCATACGGTCTGTCGTAAAAAAACGGTCAAACAGATGTGCAAGCTCATCATCACTGACAGGTTCTGTCTGATTGGCAATCTCCGTCACCATTGTGTCTTCCGAGGCATATATATGAATACTTAAAAAATCCCGTCCATGCTTTAATACATTTTGTATAAGATTTGCATAAACTCTCGACATCGCCTTTGCATCTGCAAGCGCCAAAAGTCTGCCGGATGCCATTGAAACATCCACCCGGAAATTTTTCTTTTCCAGTTCATCATATTCATCCGCCATAATCTGACTCATCAAAACGCTTAAATCAACCGCCTCCATCTGAAACTTATACTCACTGCCTTCAAGCCGCGATAAATCATAAAACTGAGAAATAAGGTTTTTAAGCATCTCTGCTTTGCGCTCAATAATTTCCAAATATTCCATGACATGTTTCTCATATTCGCCGGTGCCATCTTCCCGGTGCAGCGCATATGCGCCGCTGCAGGTTTCACCATGCGCTTCATATTCCCGCTTTATAAGCTGCACATAACCTAAAATACTCGTCAGCGGTGTCCTCAGATCATGGGATATGTTTGATACCTGATGTTTAAAGTCCGCATCCTTTCTTCGAAATTCTACCTGTTTTTCCTGACATTGTTCAATATAATCATTCAGCGTCTTTAAAAGTGCCTCAAGCTCCTTATCCGGCGCCTTTAAAAGAACCCGGTGACGTCCGCCCGTCTCGCAGACTTCCTTAATATCCTCGTTTAAGCTGCGTATATGACGCCGCTGTCCGATATAAAGTACTGTCACCAAAACAGCCCATAAACACAAAATGATACATATTCCAATCATAGCTACCTCCATATCCGCAGCCGAAGGTTTATTTTATTTCTTTTCTTCTGAAAAACAGCCATCCAAGCAATGCAAAAATGATAAAGAAACTCATACCGTTAATAAAGTAATCTCCGGCCAGTGTAGAAACCTGTGAAAAATCAGTAATCTCACGGAATTTATACAGCTGACGGATTGGAAATATATTTGCAATCTTACAAAATACCGTTTTTTCAGTTATCGCAGCGATCATCTCAAATATCGACGGCAGTAATGCCGTATAGCATACAACAAGTACCGAACCAAAGGTTGCGTTTTTAATATTAAACCACACTGCAACAGAAATTGCAACCTGACTTAAATACAGCGGGATCATAATCAATACATACATCAAAAAATAACGTGTGTACGGCAGCGCCATATCGTCCGGTTTAAAAAATATCCAGCTTGTCACCACACATACAACTGCAAGAATGAGTGCAAGCACAATCATCACAATTGACGCCGCAATCAGCTTTGCAAAATAAATTTGTCCCCGTGTATAACCGAAGGCCACTGTATTTTTAAGTGTTCCGTGCTTGTATTCCTCAGAAAATACCATATCTGTTGTAATAATCGCCATGTACATACCTGCTGCAAGAAGCACGCCATACACAAGCAGCATTTCACTTCTTGTCGGTACAGCTTCCCATCCTGCAAGATTTGACTGCACAATCGACATCATTACACTGTAAAAGAGAACAAGTCCGGAGCACACGCCAATAAATACCTTTGAATACGCTCTTTTGTAAACTTTATAAAGATCTGCTCTGATTAAATTAAACATTTTGTCCGCCTCCTACTAACTCTATGAAATAATCCTCAAGATTTGTATGATTTTCCTTCATGCTAAACAGGCGGACATTATTTTTAATAAGCGCCTCAGCAATGACATCCGGCTGGCCTAAAAGCTCATACACTCTGAGCACATTGTCTGGAAGCACCTCATAGCTGACACAGCCCAATATCTGTTCAACGACCGCCGATGCTTTTTCTGCCGAATCCACCTTCAACTCAATATGTTCACGGCTGATAGCGGCCAAATCCTTTTCAGAAATATCCTGAATAATCTTTCCGCTATCCATAAATGTATAGTGGGTGGCAAGGTTTTGAAGTTCTGCAAGAATATGACTTGAAATAAGAATTGTCACTTCATATTCCCGGTTCATTTTCAGAAGAATATTTCTGAACTGAACGATACCCTCCGGATCAAGACCGTTGACAGGCTCATCGAGAATCAAAAGCTCAGGATGGTTCATCAATGCGAGCGCAAGACCGAGCCGCTGCTTCATACCAAGGGAAAAGTTCTTAAACTTCTTATTGCCCACCTTGGATAATTCCACCATCTCAAGTACCTCATCGACACATTCCCTGCCGGCAATGCCTCTCTGGCATCTGTAATACTCAAGATTATCTTTGGCGGATAAAAACGGATAGAAGCTCGGTATCTCAATCATCGTTCCTGTTCTGCGCCGCATTTTATTAAGTCCCGAAGGCGTATTCTCACCAAAGAGGGTAACCTCACCCTGCTCTCCGATGGTCTGATTTGAGAGCACGCGCATCAGCGTTGTCTTTCCTGCACCGTTTTTGCCTACAAGTCCATAAATTTGTCCTTTAGGAACTCTGAGGCTTACATCATCAAGCGCTTTAAGCTTTCCGTATGTCTTTGTCAGATTTCTGACCTCAATTACATATTCTTCCATATCCTTATCTTTCCTTTCTATGCTCACCGCCGCACAGCTTATACTGCATCGGCGCACCTTTATGATTGATAAGGCTATTGTATATGAGAAGTCGCAAGAAAGCTTTATGAAAGTTTAAAGAAAGTTTAAAGGCAGGACCACAAACGCAGCCCTGCCTCTCATTTATACGGCCATCTTAAAGCCGATGCCCCATACTGTTTTAATATATTCCGTATTTTTATCCGCTTTTGAAAGCTTCTGCCTCAGATTACTGATATGCACATTCACCGTATTGTCCTCGCCAAAATAATCTTCACCCCAAATGGCTGTAAAAAGATTTTCCCGCGTAAACACCTTTTTCGGATAGCGCAGCAAAAGCTCAAGAATATCAAACTCCTTTACGGTCAGTGTCACCTCAGTATCATTGACAACAACCTGTCTTGTATCGTGATTTAAAGTAAGATTTTTAAATGTCAGTACACGGCTTTCACCGGATTTTTTATCATCTTGTGCTTCCTTTAAAACACAGCGGCGCAAAACAGCTTCAACTCTGGCGATAACCTCGTCAATTTCAAATGGCTTCATAATAAAATCATCGGCGCCCAGTCTGAGGACATTGACTCTGTCTGCGACATCCTGTTTTGCAGATATGACAATCACCGGTGTTTTTATGCCCTGACGGCGCATATCGGCAATGACTTCCTCTCCGGTCATTCCCGGAAGCATCAAATCAAGCAAAACTAAATCAAACCTTTTTTGTGCCAGCCACATGGCTGCCTCTGTTCCTGAGAAAGCGCTTTTTGTTTCATACTCCGACAGGATAGTGGCAAGAAGCCTGTTGACATCATTTTCATCCTCGACAATTAAAATACTTCCCTTTTTCACTGTTTTTCCTCTCCCGTCTGCTCATTCACTTTGGCAGTTTCCATCATCAGCTCTGTCACACGCTTCAGTGTCAGCTCTGCTTTAATATCAGCTTCTGTGTAATCTGTTTTAAGCTGCGCGGTATCCTCATAGCCAAACCACTTTGCCGCCTCATCCCAATCAGCATCTGACAATGTATCAATGGTAATCCCTTCTTTCTCGGCAATAGCCTTTGAAATAACGGATTTTTTTGCTGCTTTTTCAATTTCGCCGGAAATCTGCTTATGATAATCCTCCACAGTCATCCCCATATATGTTTCAACATATTCATCAAGTGTCATACCTTCAAGCTTTGCACTTTCCTCATCATTTTTCTTATAGGCGTCTTCCTTTGCCTCAAGCAGCTCTTTTGGATAATTTTCAATGACAGTGTCCGCAATAACCTTGTCCCACACTGCCTGCTGGGCGAGAAGTGTCTTTTGTGCGTCAATGCCGCTTTGAAGATTTTTCTTTAAATATGAACGAAATTCCCCGACATTTTCACAAGCCCCTCCGGATAATTCCTTCACATATTCATCCGTCAGCTCAGCCTGCCCTTCCTCAAGGATTGCTTTCACTGTTACTTTATACACGGCCTGCTTTCCTGCAAGTGCTTCGTTTGGATAGCTTTCCGGATAAGTAACATCCACATCTTTTGTTTCACCCGGCATCACACCAATCAGCTGGCTTTCAGCGCCATCAAAAAAAACACCTGATCCGATTAAAATATTATAATCTTTCTGTGTTTCGCCCGAAACCGGCTGTCCGTCCATAGACGCCTCGTAATCAACCTTTACAAGGTCACCGTCAGCAACAGCTCTGTCTGTCACCTCTGTCTGCGTTGTGCCGTTTGTAATCAGTGAATTTAATTGATTTTCGACATCTTCATCCGTAATATCCGCAATCGCCTCAATCGTCACTTCCACATTTTTATAATTGCCCAGTGTTATTTTTAAATCGTCTAAATCAGGCTCTGCTGCCGCGTCGATACCTGACTCTGCCCCACTGTTTGTCTGTGTATCCGAATCCGAAGATGGCTGCTCCTTTCCGCATCCTAAAAGAAGTGCTGCCGTCATCATCACGCATACACCTGCCGCAAATATTTTCTTCATGTCTCATACCTCCGTTTTGCCTGATAACCTGTCAATACGATACATTTCCATGGCGTTTTTACATGTAATATCAATCACATCACAAACAGACATCCCTTTAAGCTGTGCAATCGCCTCCGCCACATATTGAAGATTCAGTGAGGAATTGCGTTTTCCTCTGTTTGGTACCGGTGACAAATACGGGCAGTCCGTTTCAAGCAAAATACGCTCGATCGGCACAGACGCCGCGACAGCTTTTACATTTTTCGCATTTGAGAAGGTCACAACGCCGCCGATACCGATATAATAGCCCAGCTTCACATACTCTGCCGCCATTTCCTCAGAATAAGAAAAGCAGTGAATGACGCCCCGCGTTCCCTGTCCGTCCTCCGACTTTATAATATCCAGCGTATCCTTTGCCGCATCTCTTGAATGAACAATGATCGGCAACTTCATCTCTTTTGATAATTGAAGCTGGCGTCTGAACCAGTATTTCTGACGTTCTCTGACTAAAGGGTCCTTATCCCAGTAATAATCCAAACCGATTTCTCCGACAGCAACACATTTTTCATCGGCACACCATGCCGCAATTTTCTTAAAGTTATTCTCATCCTCATCAAGCTCGCCCACATCACTCGGATGGACGCCCGCCGCCGCATAAATAAACGGATACTTTTTTGCCAGCGCAATACTGCGCTCTGTCGATGCTGTGTCTGCTCCGACATTGACAACATAACCAATACCGTTTTGCAAAAGTTCTGACAAAAGTTCATCTCTGTCTGCATTAAACTGCTTATCGTCATAATGCGCATGTGAATCAAAAATCATGATTTTACCTCCTAACGTGTCAATTTTACCACTAAAAAAGGCGTTACTTCAACCGAAATCACGCCATTTTCAGTAATCTTAAGTTTTTCTTTAGAAAATCGTCATCACCTCATTTAGCGTATCCGCGGAAGATTCCACCTGAAATATGCCGCAAGAAGCCGGATTACAATGACGACAGCCGCCCCGGCAATCATCGCAAACGACGCGTCTCCAACAGAACGCATCAATAAAATACAGACAAGCGCGCCGACTAACGATGCCACAGCATAAACATGCTTTACAAAAACAAAAGGCATCTGCCCTGCCATCATGTCACGCATCATCCCACCGCCGATGCCGGTCACCATACCGACAAAAATCAGCAGAAATGTACTTTTCACTTCGCCCTTTTCAACCGCTGTATAAACACCTATAACTGTAAAGGCGCCGAGACCGATGGCATCCATTGTCATCATAACCTTATCATAAACCGTCATCCACCGGCTTTCCAGAAGCTTTTTATTAAAGTAGACAACGATAAATAAAAGACTTGATGTCACAATAGCGCTGAGTACATAAACCGGATCCTTAAACGTACTCGGCGGATGAATCCCCAAAACAACATCGCGGATAATTCCGCCGCCAATGGCTGTTGTGATACCGAGCACATTGACGCCGAAAATATCCATATTTTTATGAATACCAATGAGCGCGCCGGATGAGGCAAAGGCAACTGTTCCGATAATTTCTATAATATATTCAATCCACGCTGTCATCTGCCGCACATCCCCCGAAAGTAAAGCTTAGCAGATTTGTGCGCCGGCCGGCATCTGCTTTTCAGGTACCATCAGCGATAAATTGCCGTCGGCATCCTCAGCACATAAAAGCATGCCTTCGGACAATACGCCGGCAAGCTTTGCAGGCTTTAAGTTGACAACAACCATGACCTTTTTGCCGACCATCTCCTCCGGTGTATAGTGCCCCTTAATGCCGGACACAATCTGCTTCACCTGTGAACCGATCTTCACTTGTGAGCAGAGCAGCTTCTTTGACTTCTTCACTGCCTCGCAGGCGATAATCTCACCGACCTGGAACTGTAGCTTCTCAAAATCATCAAACGTAATTTCTGCTTTAGGCTCAATATCAATGACCGGTTCCTCAGCCTCTTTTTCACCTGCTGCCGCCTGCATTGCCTCAACCTTTTCAAGCACTTCTTTCACATCAAGACGTGCAAAAAGGATTTCCGGCTTCTCAATGACTTTAATGCCTGTCTCAAGACGACCGAATGTATCTAACTGCTCAAAATCTCTTTCTTTTGTATTTAACTGGTTTAAAATCTTTTCTGATGTTTCAGGAAGGAATGCCTCAAGACAGATTGCCGCAATACGGATACCCTCCATTAAATTATAGAGCACTGTCGCAAGTCTGTCCTTCTTCGCCTCGTCCTTTGCAAGCACCCAAGGCTCTGTCTCATCAATGTATTTGTTGCAGCGGCGAAGCAGTGTAAACACTTCTGAAATCGCATCTGCCACACGCAGCTTGTCCATCTTTTCAGCCGCACGCTTCGGTGCCGCAAGCGCCACAGCCTTAAGCTCATCATCTACAGGCTCACATACGCCCGGATTTGTCACAATACCGCCAAAATACTTGTTGTTCATAGAAATCGTACGATTAACAAGATTTCCTAAAATATTTGCAAGGTCAGAATTCATACGCTCAACCATTAACTCCCATGTAATCGATCCGTCATTATCAAACGGCATCTCGTGAAGTACGAAATAACGCACTGCATCCACGCCGAACATATCTACAAGATCATCCGCATAAATGACATTGCCCTTTGACTTACTCATCTTGCCCTCGCCGACAAGCAGCCACGGATGTCCGAATACCTGCTTCGGCAGCGGAAGGTCAAGCGCCATAAGCATAATCGGCCAGTAAATTGTATGGAAACGGATAATGTCCTTACCAATCAAATGTAAGTCTGCAGGCCAGTACTTCTCAAACAGCGCGTCATTATCACCGTCTAAATCGTAGCCAAGGCCTGTGATGTAGTTGCTTAACGCATCAATCCACACATAAACAACATGCTTCGGATCAAAATCTACAGGAATACCCCATGAAAAGCTTGTTCTTGATACACATAAATCCTGAAGTCCCGGAAGAAGGAAGTTATTCATCATCTCGTTCTTTCTTGATTCCGGCTGAATAAATTCAGGATGCTCATTAATATACTGAATGAGTCTGTCGGCATACTTGCTTAATTTAAAGAAATAAGCCTCCTCCTTTGCATTGACAACCTCACGGCCGCAGTCCGGACACTTACCGTCGACAAGCTGGCTTTCTGTAAAGAAAGATTCACACGGTGTACAATACTTGCCCTCATAGTAACCTTTATAAATATCGCCCTGCTCATAGAGCTTTTTAAAGATTTTCTGAACCTGCCGGAGAAATTAAAAATATATGGGATTTGATAAACTTATCGTAGGAAGTGTTCATCAAATCCCATATATTTTTAATTTCTCCGGCAACACCGTCAACAAAATCCTTCGGCGTCACACCGGCTTCCTCTGCCTTAATCTCAATTTTCTGTCCATGCTCGTCTGTACCTGTCTGAAAACGGACATCATAGCCCTGCTGGCGTTTAAAACGGGCAATACTGTCGGCAAGTACAGCCTCGTAAGTATTGCCAATATGCGGCTTGCCTGATGTATAGGCAATCGCTGTAGTAATATAATACGGTTTCTTAGTCATTATATATGCCTCTTTCTTATTTATTATTTGTTTATTTGATGACACGGATTACCCCGTGCGCTGACTGCACTATTTTCATTATAATATATCACTTCCCGGATGGCAATGGCGATTTACAATTCTTTTTTTCTTGCCGGTGTCTATTGATATTATCTATATATTGTGGTATGATTCTAAGCGTAGCAATTTTCGCAACTATATATAGTCATTAAAAATAAACAGCGTCGGCGCGGCAAAGCCGTCTGCCGGCCAAAGTAAGGAGAACACACTATGGAATTAACACAAAAGGATTGGCTTGGCGCCGACAATCAGCTCGGCATTGACATCTGGCAGAACAAATACTGCTATAAAAATGAAAACTTCGAGCATTGGCTTGACCGCATCTGCGGCGGCGATAAAGACGTCATTGAGCTTGTCAAAGCTAAAAAGTTTTTATTCGGCGGAAGAATACTCTCAAACAGAGGACTGCAGCATGACGGCAAAAAGGTCAGCCTGTCAAACTGCTATGTAATTACACCGCCGGAGGATGAAATCGAAAGTATTTTTGAATGTGCCACAAAGCTTGCACGCACATACAGTTACGGCGGCGGCTGCGGCGTTGATATTTCAAAATTAAGTCCGAGAGGCGCCCGAATCAACAATGCTGCAAAGCAGACAAGCGGCTCTGTTTCCTTTATGGAATTATATTCTCTTGTCACAGAGCTGATCGGACAGAACGGCCGCCGCGGTGCCCTGATGATTTCCATTGACTGCTCACACCCGGATGTCGAAGAATTTATCCAGCTTAAAACTGACCTCAATAAAGTGACAAAAGCCAATATTTCTATCCGCATTGACAGCGAATTTATGACCGCGGTTAAAGAAAACAAAGATTATCTGCTGCATTTTAAGAGAAAGGAAACCGGCGAAGAAATTAAACGCCTTGTCAATGCCCGCGAGCTTTTCCGCCGCATTGCCGAGACAAACTGGGACTTTGCAGAACCGGGGGCACTTTTTTGGGATCGTATTAAATCGTGGAATCTTCTCTCAAACACAGAAGAATTTTCCTATGCCGGCGTCAACCCGTGCGCCGAGGAACCGCTGCCTGCCGGCGGAAGCTGTCTTCTTGGCAGCATCAACCTGTCCGAATTTGTATTAAATCCATTTACAGACAATGCGTCCTTTGATTTTGCAGAATTTAAAAACTGTGTCAAAACCTGTGTCGGCGCCTTAAATGATGTCCTTGACGAAGGGCTTCCGCTGCATCCGCTGCCTGAACAGCGCGAAAGTGTTGCCGCATGGCGTCAGATCGGCCTCGGTATTATGGGACTTGCCGATATGCTCTTAAAGCTCGGTTTAACTTACGGCGAAGCTGATGCCGTTGAATTGTGCGGCCGCATCGGTTTTGCAATGGCAGATTCAGCCATCGCCGCATCGGCTCTGCTTGCCAAAGAAGCCGGTCCTTACCCAAAATGCAATATTGATGAAATCATGTCCACACCGTTTTTTGCAGCCAACACCTCCGAGGGCACAGCCGCCCTTGTGAAAAAGTACGGCTTAAGAAATTCACAGCTTCTGACAATCGCACCAACGGGAACGCTTTCCACAATGCTCGGCATTTCCGGCGGCATTGAGCCAATTTACGCCAACTTCTACGAGCGCAAAACAGAATCGCTTCACGGCACAGACGTTTATTACAAAGTCTATACGCCGATTGTCAAACAATATATGCATGACTTCAACATAAGCGATGACGCCTATCTGCCGTCTTATTTTGTGACAGCAATGACTCTGGACTACCGTCAGCGCATCAACATGCAGGCGGCATGGCAGGAGCATATTGATGCTTCCATCAGCTCCACCGTCAACGTGCCGAACTCCTTCACGGTTGAAGAAACAGAAAGCCTTTATATGTACGCCTATGACAGCGGCTTAAAGGGCGTCACCATCTACCGTGACGGCTGCAAGCGCACTGGCATTTTATCATCTGATACAACAAAATCAGTCACGGCAGGCGATGGTCTTGCCCGCGGTGAAATTATCCTTGTCACTGATGATGTCATCGGCAAAAAACGCAAACTAATTACAGGCTGCGGCAGCCTCCACTGCATTGCCCTCTTTGATCCGAATACGGGCGCGCTTTTGGAAACCTACTTAAGCAAAGGCTCCACCGGCGGCTGCAATAACTTTATGATCGGACTTTCACGAATGATTTCCATCAGCGCCCGCGGCGGTATTGATATTTACACAATCATTGACCAGTTAAACTCCACCGGCTCATGTCCGTCCTACACCGTACGCCGCGCGACAAAACAGGATACAAGCAAAGGCTCCTGCTGTCCGATGGCTGTCGGCAATGCACTGCTTGATATGTACAAAGAAGTGCAGGCCGAAATTGCCGCTAAGGCTGAAGCACCTGCGCCGGAAGCAGCGCCGCCTAAAAAAGCGCCAAAACCAAAGGCTGTCAAAAATATTAATAAAGAGAGTATTTTATGCCCGCAGTGCGGCGAACCGCTCGTTTTTGAGGGCGGCTGCAATCTCTGCAAAAGCTGCGGCTGGAGCAAATGTTTTTAATGCATGAATCTTTTCTGTGCGGGAAAACTATAAATAATCTCATTGTATGCGGCGCACGCTTTGTGCGCCGCTGTTCAAATACAGAATGATATCAAATTTTAAGGAGAAGTGCTTATGAATCCTATCAAAACAAAGCGCAAACATACGCGCAGGCGACGCGCGGCAGCTGCCGGCTGTATTTTTCTGACTGTTTTCACAATGCTTTCCGGCTGTGCAAGACCCGCAGATACAGAAGCCAATGCTTCGCCGCTGACACCGGTTACCGATAAAATTTTTAAAGACGCTGTCACCGCTGACGCCCTCTCCGCCCATTTTCTTTTAAAAAATCCGGCGGACTACGGCATTACTGATATCGAACCGACCTTCGGCCGTATCAGCCTTGAAGATATGAAGACGTCTGTTACAGAAGCGCAGGACATCCTTAAAACGCTTGAAGCTATTGACGACAGTACACTTTCCGAGGATGAACAGCTGACAAAGGAAATCCTTATAGATTCCTTTGAAGATTCAGTCATCCTGAATCAGTACCCGCTGCTTCAAGAACCCGTCAATCCTTTATCCGGCCAGCAGGCAATGCTTCCAATTCTCACAAATGAATATACATTCTACACCGAAGCAGACGTAGACACTTACCTGAAGCTTCTTGAAGATACAAAACCATTTTTCGAGAGTATTTTGGATTTTGAAAAAGCAAAGGCGGATGCCGGCACATTTATGACTGAAGAAATTCTTGACACCGTCCTTGACCAGTGTAAAAGCTTTTCAGGAAACGTTGATGAAAACCTTATGGTGACAACCTTCCCGGATAAGCTTGACGCAGAGCTTCCGGATTTAGACGAAAAGACACGCAGTGACTATATCCAAAAAAATAAAACAGCCGTCGAAAAATATGTGATTACCGCCTATGACTATCTTTATGACGGACTTGAAGCACTGCGCGGCAAATGCAGCAAAGGCGGTGCTTTAGCCGATTACAAAAACGGCAAAGAATATTACGCTGCACTTATAAAGGCACAAACAGGCACC
>OLRK01002167.1_pt1 | contig 13185 bp, 13 predicted proteins | sample 1672911 | NCBI WGS metagenome assembly OLRK01 (sample SAMEA3136736, study PRJEB25190) | human gut metagenome | biome: human gut; feature: human-associated habitat; material: faeces | place: Austria | collected 2013 | reverse complement strand
TCTTGCCCGTCTGATGCCGATATATCTGTGCGCGCGAGCGCGCCCATCTATATCGCCGCCATCCGGGGCTTTCAGAGCAAATAAGAGAGGAAACAGACGGCGGGAGACGCCGTAGAACATGAGGAAACGCCCCTGGGCCGTTTTGTTCTCCTTCCGGGCCGGAGCCTGGAGGGGGAGAGATGGTTCAGGGGCGTTTTGACAGAGAAAGGAAAATGGAGGAGACAGGATGACCTTAAAAATCGGTACCATTGGAACAGGGAATATTGTGGAGCACTTTCTGGACGCGGTGGAGAGCTGCGAGGGCGTGGAGCTGGGAATCGTCTATTCCAGAAACGGGGAGAAGGCGGCGGAATTCGCGGCCAAACGAGGGGCGGCTGGGAGCTGCTGCAGCCTGGAGGAGCTGGTTTCCTCTCCTCTGGCGGACTGTATTTACATCGCCAGCCCCAACTGCTGCCATTTTGAGCAGGCCAGGCTGGCGCTGGAGGCGGGAAAGCACGTGATTGTGGAAAAACCGGCGGTGTCCAACCTGGAGGAGTGGAACATCCTGGAGCGGACGGCGGACGAACATGGAGTGTTTTTGGTGGAGGCGGTGCGCCATGCCTATGACCCGGCCATGGAGGCCATCCGGAATGCCCTTCCAAAGCTGGGGACGGTGCGCCGGGCCTCTCTGCGGTACTGCCAGTATTCCTCCCGGTACGACAATTTCCGCCGGGGCATCGTGGAGAACGCCTTCAAGCCGGAGCTTTCCAACGGGGCGCTTATGGACATCGGGGTTTACTGCGTGCGGATGATGGCAGAGCTTTTTGGAGAGCCGGAGGGCCTGATGGCTCATGGCCTGTTTTTGGAGAGCGGAGCGGACGGCGCCGGCCTGGTGTTAGGCCTTTATCCAGGGATGGAGGCAGAGCTTTCTTATTCTAAAATTGCCACGGGAAAAATCGGGTGTGAGATCCAGGGCGAGGACGGCACCATGGTGTTTTCCGGTGTCTCCCGGCCGGGAAAGGTGGAAATCTGCTACCGGAGCGGAGAGAGGGAAACGGTGTTTGAGGAGGACAACGGGTGGAACCTGGAGTATGAGATCCTACAGGCGGCCCGCTGGATCGCTGCGGGGGATTTGCAGGCGGCGGATTACCGCCGGGCTCTCGGGATATCGGCCCTGGAGATGAAGATTCTGGACGAGGCCAGGAGACAGATCGGGATTGTGTTCCCGGCGGATGGGAAACAGTAGGAAACCGGCCTACCGGAACAGGGAGAGGGCGCAGTATACCAGCAGCAGAGCCATGACAGGGTTGGTGATCCTGGCGTATTTGGAAAAGAGCAGCTGAAATACGGAGCCGAAAGCGGCCCAGCACACCGTAAAGGAGAAACCGATCAGGGCCAGCAGCAGGGCGAAAAGGGCCAGAGCCCCCCAGTTTCCCTGATAAAACGGCAGAATATAGGTTTCCATGGAGACGATGCAGTAGATGTAGATCTTGGGATTGATAAACTGGAGGGCCAGACCGGAGAGGAAACCGGCAGGAGCGTGGGTTTCTTCCGTCACGGCAGGGCTTTTCATGGTTTTCCAGGCGAGCCAGAGCATATAGGCCGCGCCAATGACCAGCATGGGAAATTTCAGCCTGGGAATGAGGCTGGTGAGAGCGCCGCAGAAGAAGGCGCAGGCCAGGGAGACAGCGGAAAAGCCCACTCCAATGCCGAGGTTGAAGGGAAAGGCTTTGGAAAAGCCCATTCTGCCGGCGTTGGACAGAGACATAAGGTTGTTGGGGCCGGGAGTGGCAGCTGTGATGACGGCATAAGAGAGAAAGTTTACCCAGGGAAACATATGCGGATACCTCCTTGAAATAAGTGATGATTTGATATAAAATTTCTCTTATATTGTACTATTAATCTAATATAATGTCAACAGAGGGCGCTTATGGATTTGCAGAAAGTAATTGGAAACAACATCAAGGAAATACGGGAGAGACGAAAGCTGACGCTGGACGCCGCCGCCAGGCAGACGGGGGTATCCCGCAGTATGCTGGCGCAGATTGAGAAGGGGGATGTGAACCCGACAATTTCTGTTCTCTGGAAGATTGCCAACGGATATAAGGTGTCCTTTACCTCTCTGGTGGATGACCGGGCCGGCAGTTCCCTGCTGATTCGAGGGGACGAGGTGGAGCCGCTGACGGAGGCGGACGGGAAATACCGCAATTATCCGGCCTTTCCCTTCCGGGATGACCGGCTGTTTGAGACGTACCGCATTGAGATCGGGGCGGGAGGGGAATTGGCGGCCCAGCCCCATATGGCGGGCACGGAGGAGTACCTCACCGTGTTTGCGGGGGAGGTGGAGATCCGGGCTGGGGAGGAAGTGTTTTGCCTGGCGGCAGGGGATTCCCTGCGGTTTCGGGCGGACCAGGACCACTCCTATAAAAATACAGGGGAGACGGTGGCCTGGATCAGTATGCTGATTTATTACGGAAAAGAATAGGGACAAAGGGGTTCGGCCCGCCGTCCGGTCTGCTAGGCAGACGCGGATGGCGGGCCGTTTGCTTCTGTTATAGGAAACTGCGCCCCTACGACACAAACGCCTCCGGCGGGGACACACTCCGCAAAAAGGAAAATGGTTGCGCCGCAGGAGAGGGCGTTTCCCCATTTCTACGGCCGCGTCCAGACGCGCCCATACCCCTGTTTACCGGCTGGGGCTGACCCGTTTCTCCAGAAGGGAAATTCCTTTATAAAACAGGGCGGAGATCACGCATAGGATGGCGATGGAGAGGACGACTTCGTCCATGGCAAAGGTCTGCTGGCCGTAGATGATCAGGTAGCCTAAGCCGGCGCGGGCGGCCAGGAATTCGCCGATGATGACGCCCACCAGGCAGAGGCCGATGCTCACCTTCATGCTGCTGATGATCACGGGGACGGAGGCGGGGAGAAGGATTTTCACCAGGACGTCCTTCTTTCCTCCGCCTAGGGAGCGGATCAGGCGGATCAGCTCCCGGTCCGTCTGGGTAAAGCTGGTGTACAGGGTCATGACGGAGCCGAATACGGCCACGGACACGGCGGCCACCACGATGGTCCGCAGGTTTGCCCCCAGCCAGACGATGAGGAGGGGGGCCAGGGCGGACTTTGGCAGGCTGTTGAGCATGACCAGGTAGGGCTCCAGCACCTGGGAAATGCTGCGGCTGCTCCATAGGAGGACGGCCAGAAGGAGGCTGAGGACCACCACCAGGAAAAAGCTCAGGGCCGTCTCATATAATGTCACCCCGATGTGATGGAGGATGGCCCCGTTTTCCGCCATGGAGAGGAAACAGAGGACAACCCGGGACGGAGAGCTGAAGATAAAGTCGTCGATGGCCCCCGTCTCCGCGCCCAGCTCCCACAGGGCCAGAAGGAGGATAAAGAGCATGGTCCGCAGGACGGAGACCCGTTTGCGGTGAAACCGTTCCCTGGCCAGGTAGGCAGCCTGGGCGGGGGAGAAGGAGGAGGTGGTGAGCCGCCCCTCAGGAGTTATGTTCGTCATCAGATTTCAGCTCCTTCCACACGAGATTAAAATAAGAAGAAAATTCCGGCATATTCCGCCGGTGGATGGGGCGGGTTTCGCCGGAGAAGGATAGAGGGATCTCTGCCTTCAGGCGCCCTGGGCGGGAGGAGAGGACCAGGACGCGGTCCGCCGCGCTGATGGCCTCTGACAGGTCGTGGGTGACCAGGATGGCCGTCTTTTTGCTGGCCCGGAGGATGGAGCTGATGTCGTCGCAGACGGAAAGCCTGGTCTGGTAGTCCAGGGCGGAAAAGGGTTCGTCTAACAGGAGGAGATCCGGTTTCAGGGCCAGGGTGCGGATCAGGGCCGCCCGCTGGCGCATCCCGCCGGAAAGCTCTGAGGGGCGGGAGTTTACGAAATCGCCCAGGCCGTAGGTTTCCAGCATGGAAAGCAGCTCTTTTTTGGCCTCCGGGGTGAGACGGCGCTGGATCTCCAGCCCCAGGGAGACGTTTGAGAGGACGGAGCGCCATTCTAACAGGCAGTCCCGCTGAAACATATAGCCGATGCGGCTGTGATCCTGGGAGACGGGAAGGCCGTTTAGCAGGACAGCGCCCTCCTCCGGCTCCGCCAGTCCGCAGAGCAGGGTGAGGAGGGTGGATTTTCCGCAGCCGGACGGGCCGACCACGGCGATGAATTCTCCATTTTCAACGGTAAAGGATATATGGGAAAGGGCCTTTGTTTCCCCCTCCATGGTATGGTAGGAGAAACTGACCCCGGAAACGTCAAGAAACGGTGTCATAAGGTACCTCCTTGCTGTGGATATTGCTCCGGGATACTTTATGATATGTGGGACAGGGCGGGTTGGTGTGGACAAAAAAGGAAACCGTTCAGCTGCGCCGCTCAGAATTTGATGAATTTTACAAAAAATGCCCTCCGGCGGCTGCGTGTTTCTAAGGGATAATCAAGGTTGAGCTTAGACACCAGCCGTACAGGCCCGCGAAAAGGGGCCCGCACTCCTCCCGGAACCGGCGGACAAAACCATTGTAGCACATTTTACTCAGATTTAACAGAATTGTGATAACAGATTTTACGTTTCTTTTTTATACTTAGACCCATAAGCGGGAAACAACATAAAAAGTGAGCATCCCGCCGGAGGTTTTGGATCATAGGAGACACAGATTTCCATGACACAAAACGGACATGGCCGCTAACGCGGTCATCAAAAATGATGAAGGCCTGTCTGATGCGGATATATCTGTGCGCGTGAGCGCGCACATCTACATCGTCGCCATCTGGGGCTTTCACAGTAAAACGCGATCAATCAAAGGAGAGAAAACAATTATGAAAAAAGCAGGATTTGTGTTACTGGCAGGAATGATGGCATTTGGTATGGCTGCTTGCGGACAGAGTGAGACGGAGACCACCGCGGCTACCACGGCAGCGGCGGCGGAGAGCGCAGCCGCGGACGGGGAGAGCGCGGAGGAGACCACCGCGGCAGAGGCTGGCGCGGAGCTGAGCGGCTCCATCACCATGGCGGGCTCCACCTCCATGGAAAAGCTGGCAAACGCTGTGGCGGAGACCTTTATGGAGCTCCATCCGGATGTGAAGGTGCAGGCAGAGTTCACCGGTTCTTCCGCCGGCGTTGAGGCCGTGTTGAGCGGACAGAGCGACATCGGAAACTCCTCCAGAAACTTAACGGATGATGAGAAATCCAAAGGCGCTGTGGAGAACATCGTAGCCATCGACGGAATCGCCGTAGTGACCGACACCAACAACTCCGTGGCAGACTTGACCAAGGAGCAGCTGGTTCAGATCTACACCGGCCAGGTGACCAACTGGAGTGATCTTGGCGGCGAGAGCCTTCCCATCGTGGTGGTGGGCAGAGAGGCCGGATCCGGTACCAGAGGAGCTTTTGAGGAGATCCTGGAGATCGAGGATCAGTGCCAGTACGCCAACGAGCTGGATTCCACCGGAGCGGTGATGGCCAGAGTGGCGTCCACTCCCGGAGCCATCGGATACGTTTCCCTGGACGTGCTGGACGACACCGTAAAGGCATTCACCCTGGAGGGTGTGGAGGCCAACGAGGCCAACATCAAGGATGGCAGCTACTTCTTAAGCCGTCCCTTCGTAATGGCTACCAACGGCGAGATCAGCGAGCAGAGCGAGCTGGTGCAGGGACTGTTTGACTACATCTACTCTGCTGAGGGCCAGGAGTTAGTAAAGAGCGTAGGCCTGATCACTGTAGAGTAAAGCCCGGTACAGGCAGGAGAGACAACGGGGGCGTGGCGCGTCATGCTCCCGTTTTATCTGCCGTAGCGGTCTGTCCGCCTGGGACGGACAGCAGGCAGCAAACGGCAGCGGGGCTGCCGCAGAGAGAGGAAGAAAGGCATGAATAATAAGGTCATTTCAATTATCGGAAACAGCAGGAACCGGTCGGCTGCGGAGAAAGGGGCGGAGTTCATTTTCACCGCCTGCGGCCTGCTGGCAGTGCTGGCGGTGGTTTCCATCACCGGATACATGATCATAAGCGGCGCTCCGGCCCTGATGCAGGTGGGTATCGCGGATATTCTGTTCGGCACTGTGTGGAAACCGGCGTCGGATCCCGCGTCCTTCGGCATTTTGTACGTTATTCTGACTTCCGTGGCCGGTACGCTGATGGCCATTGTGATCGGAGTTCCCATCGGCCTGTTTACGGCTATTTTCCTGGCGGAGGTGGCCCCGCCGAAACTGGCGGCGGTGGTGCGGCCGGCGGTGGAGCTTTTGGCTGGTATCCCGTCGGTGATTTACGGGCTTTTGGGGGTGCTGATCTTAAATCCCCTGATGTATAAGCTGGAGATTAAGATTTTTGAGGGTTCCGCCACCCACCAGTATTCCGGCGGCGCGAACTTAATTTCCGCGGTGCTGGTGCTGGCCCTGATGATTCTGCCTACGGTGGTGAACATCAGCGAGTCGGCCCTGCGGTCGGTGCCCGCTCACTTAAAGAGTGCGTCCCTGGCCCTGGGCGCCACCCACATCCAGACCATTTTCCGGGTCATCGTCCCGGCGGCAAAATCCGGCATTATGGCGGCCATCGTGCTGGGCTGCGGCAGAGCCATCGGCGAGGCCATGGCCATCACCCTGGTATCCGGCAGCTCGGTGAACATTCCGCTGCCCTTCAATTCCGTCCGTTTCCTGACCACGGCCATTGTGGCGGAGATGTCCTACGCGGAGGGACTGCACCGTCAGGTGCTGTTTACCATTGGACTGGTGCTGTTTGTGTTTATCATGGCCATCAACGTGGGCCTGACTCGTTTGTTCTATCGCAAGGAACAGCGTTCCTTACGATAGAACGCCTCCGGCGGAGGCGCACTCCGCGCAGAGGAAAATGGCTGCTGACGCAGCCGCGCTCCGGCGCGAGTGTGCGCTGTGGCGCACACGTTTTAAAAGAAAGGAGAGGCAAAAAATGACTGATGACCTGATTGGAGGCACCTGCCCCAGGGTGGGGAGGGAGACCAGCATTTACAATAAAAAGGTCCGGATTTCCGACCAGATTTTAAAGGGACTGATCTATCTGGCGGCGGCCATCGCCATCGCCATTCTGGCGGGGATCATGGTTTACGTGTTCGTCCGTGGGATTCCCCAGGTGAGCTGGGAGTTTTTATCCACGGTGCAGAGCTCCATCAAAGGGACCTTCGGCATCCTGGGAAACATTGTCAACACCCTTTACATCATCGTCATCACCCTGATGATCGCCGTGCCTGTAGGCGTGGGTTCCGCCATTTACTTAAACGAGTACGCCAAACCGGGACGGCTGGTGCGAAGCATTGAGTTTACCACGGAGATCCTCTCCGGCATTCCGTCCATTATCTTCGGACTGTTTGGAATGGTGGTGTTTGGAAAGGTGCTTGGCTTAAGCTATTCCGTGCTCACCGGTTCCTTTACCCTGACGCTGATGGTGCTGCCCCTGATCACCAGAAACACCCAGGAGGCCCTTCGCACCGTTCCGGACAGCTACCGCTCCGGCGCCCTGGGAATCGGGGCCACCAAGTGGTATATGATCCGCACCATCCTGCTGCCCAGCGCGGCCCCCGGCATCCTCACCGGCATCATTCTTTCCGTGGGGCGTATCGTGGGAGAGTCCGCCGCCCTGCTCTTTACGGCAGGCAGTGATTTCAGACTGCCCAGGAATCTGTTTTCCAAGCTGTTTGAGTCCAGCGGAACGCTGACCATCCAGCTCTACCTGTCCATGCAGAAGGCGAAATACGACCAGGCCTTCGGGATCGCGGTGGTGCTGCTTGTCATCGTGCTGGGGATTAACCTGCTGGCCCGTTTCGTGACGAAAAAATTCGGCACGGCGAGACAGTGACCGGGAGACGGGATCACACCGATAAGATGTTGGGGTCAAAAATCCTCTTGCAAGCAAGCTTGCATCGGATTTCTGACCTTTTGACCCTGGTATCACAGATAAAGGAGAATTTTCATGGATGTAAAAATTTCCACCAGGAATTTAAACTTATACTACGGCGCCAACCACGCCCTGAAAAACATTGATCTGGATCTTTACGCCAACAAGATCACCGCGTTTATCGGCCCGTCCGGATGCGGAAAATCCACGTATTTAAAAACCTTAAACAGGATGAACGACCTGGTGCCGAACGTAAAGATCGAGGGAACGGTGCTGCTGGACGGCGAGGACATTTACGATCCGAAGGTGGATACCACCCTTTTGAGAAAGAAGATCGGCATGGTGTTCCAGCAGCCGAATCCCTTTCCCATGAGCATTTACGACAACGTGGCCTACGGGCCGAGAATCCACGGCATGAAGAACAAGGCCCAGTTGGATGAGATCGTGGAGCGCTCCCTGCGGGGAGCCGCCCTCTGGGACGAGGTGCACGACCGCCTGAAAAAGTCGGCTCTCGGCCTTTCCGGAGGCCAGCAGCAGAGGCTGTGCATCGCCAGGGCCCTGGCGGTGGAGCCGGAGGTGATCCTCATGGATGAGCCCACCTCCGCCCTGGATCCCATTTCCACCTTAAAGATTGAGGATCTGATGGACAGCTTAAAGGAGAAATACACGGTAATCATCGTGACCCACAATATGCAGCAGGCCACTAGAATCGCGGACTACACCGCCTTCTTCCTGGTGGGAGAGGTGATCGAGTACGGGGAGACGGAGGAGCTGTTCTCCCATCCGAAGAAAAAACAGACAGAGGACTATGTGACCGGACGGTTCGGTTGATGGAGGGAGCCATGACATTGAGGATTTCATTTGAACAGGAGCTGGAGAATTTAAACGACGCGCTCACAGATATGGGAACGAAGGTGGAGCGGGTGATCGAGAGGACTTTTGAGGCCTTCCGGAACAACGACAGGGAGGCCCTTCAGAAAATCATCCGCGGCGACGGGGAAGTGGACCGGATGGAAAAGGAGATCGAGTCCCAGTGCCTGTCCCTGATGCTCCGCCAGCAGCCGGTGGCGAGGGATCTGCGCCACATTTCCATGGCCCTCAAGGTGGTGACGGACCTGGAGCGGATCGGGGATCACGCCGTGGACATCGCGGAGCTGGCCCTGCGTCTGGATCAGAAGGACGCGGAGGCCATGGTGGGGTATTTGCCGGAGATGGTGGAAAATGTGAAAACCATGCTGCGGGAGTCCATTGACGCCTTTGTGAAAAAGGATGTGGAGCTGGCCCATTCCATGGAGAGCCGGGATGACATCATTGACGGTCTCTTTAACCGGGTGAAGCAGGAGGTGGCCAGGATGCTGAAGGAGGACGCCACGGAGTCCGACAAGGTGGTAGACCTTCTGATGATCGCCAAATACCTGGAGCGGATCGGCGACCACGCCGTCAACGTGTGTGAGTGGACGGAATTTTTCGATACAGGGCTGGTCAAAAACGTGAGGATTCTGTAAAATAGGGCTAGGCTGAAAGGACGAAGCTATGATTTACATCGTGGAGGATGACAGCAGCATCCGGGAGCTGGTGGCGTATACCCTCACCAGCCAGGGGATGGAGGCGGAGGGCTTTGAGCGCCCGTCCGCCTTTTTTAAAGCGTTGGAAAAACGGACGCCGGAGCTGGTGCTTTTGGACATTATGCTGCCGGAGACGGACGGCCTCTCTGTGCTGAAGAAACTGAAAGGGACGCCAGGGCTTTCCAGGCTGCCGGTGATCATGCTCACGGCCAGAGGGAGCGAGTACGACACCGTGCTGGGCTTAGACAGCGGGGCGGACGACTACATCCCCAAGCCCTTCGGCATGATGGAGCTGTTGGCCAGAATCCGGGCAGTCATGCGCCGCACCGCGGAGAAAAAGGGTGAGGTCTACCAATGCGGGAGCATCCAGGTGTACCCGGAGAGCCGCCGGGTGACGGTGGACGGGGAGACCGTCGCCCTCACGTCCAAGGAATTTGAGCTGCTCCTGGCCCTTGTGAGCCAGCCGGACCGGGTCTGTACCAGGAGTCAGCTCCTAAGCTCCGTCTGGGGATACCTGGCAGACGGGGAAAGCCGGACGGTGGACGTCCACGTAAAGACTCTGCGGCAAAAGCTGGGGAGCGCCGGGCAGCTTATTGAGACCGTCCGGGGAATGGGCTATAAAATAGGAGGAACAGAGAAGTGACAAAACGGATATTCCGCTCGATCCTTTGTGTGAGCGTGGCCGTGCTGGCGGCCATTCTGATCATCACCCTGGGGGTGGTTTACGGATACGTAAATGTGCAGCAGAGGAGCGAGCTGAGGGACGAGGCCGTGTACCTGGCTCCCGGCGTGGAGGCGGACGGGGCGGAGTATTTAAGAAAACTGGAGCAGACGGAAAAGAGGATCACCCTGGTGGATCCGGACGGAACGGTGCTCTATGACAACCAGGCGGATCCTTCCGTCATGGAAAATCACGGGAACCGGGAGGAGATCCGGGAGGCCCTTGCCACGGGCGAGGGGGAGGCGTCCAGACGGTCCCACTCCCTGGAGGAGCCCACCCTCTACTACGCTAAGAGGCTGGAAAGCGGCCAGGTGCTGCGGCTGGCCGGGAGCGAATACCACGTGTTTACCGTCTTTGCCAACCTTCTCTATCCCATGTGCGCCGTGAGCCTTTTCATGGTGCTGATGGCGGCGTTTTTCGCCATGCGGGCCTCGGGAAAGATCGTGGAGCCCATCAACCGCCTGGACCTGGAGGAGGTGAAGGAGGGGGATGTGTACGAGGAAATCGCCCCCCTGATCCGGAAAATCACCCACCAGAAGGAGACCATCGTCAAGCAGGTGCTGGAGGCCCAGAAACAGCAGCGGGAATTTGAGGACATGAAGGAGCGGCTGCGGCGGGAATTTACCGCCAATGTATCCCACGAGTTAAAAACCCCTCTGACCTCCATTTCCGGCTTTGCCGAGATCATCCAGAATGGCATCGTAAAGCCGGAGGACATCCCGGGCTTTGCGGGAAAGATCTTTGAGGAGTCCCAGCGCCTTATCGTGCTGGTAAACGACATCATCAAAATTTCCCAGCTGGACGAAGGGGGGATCCCCTACGACAAGGAGGAGATCGACCTCTATGAGATGGCGGAGGAGGTGCTTGGCCGGCTGGAGGAGCCGGCGAGGAAAAAGCACCTGAACCTCCAGCTTTTGGGAGAGCACGTAAAGATCGGCGGAGTGCGGATGATCCTGGACGAGGTGATCTACAACCTGTGCGACAACGCGGTGAAGTACAACCGGGAAAACGGCACGGTGATCGTCCGGGTGAAACGGGACCGGAAAGGGACCCAGCTGGTGGTGGCGGACACCGGCATCGGCATCGCGAAGGAGCACCAGGGCCGCGTGTTTGAACGGTTCTACCGGGTGGATAAGAGCCACTCCAAATCCATCGGCGGTACGGGACTGGGGCTTTCCATCGTCAAGCACGGGGCCGCGTTTCTGGGAGCGGCGGTGGAGCTGGACAGCCGTCCCGACGAGGGCACGGTGGTCACCCTGACCTGGAAAAGCTGATAAAAAGCGGATAAAAGGCCGATAAAAGCTGACAAAACTGGAAAAAAACCTTGCATTTCCCGTATGGGAGTGCTATACTGGGTATGATAACTTAGACTGACAGTAGAGAGTGGGTAAACGCCCACTCTTTTGTTTGCGTAAAGCAGAGAGCCAGGCTCCGCGTCCCCGCGGGCCTTTGGCGGCTGCCGCGGAGGCGGGATGGAGACGAATCTGTCCCGGAGGCACAGGGGATTTTGTGCGGCCGCGGTTTTACGCGCAGGTTCGGAGGGTGGTGGAGAGATGACGAGACGAGAGAGCTATGAGGAGCGGGTGGAACGGTTCCTGCAGCCGATTATGGAGGAACATCAATTTGAGCTGGTGGACGTGGAATGGGTAAAGGAGGCCGGCACCTGGTATCTGCGGGCTTACGTGGATAAGGAAGGCGGCTTTTCCGTGGACGACTGCGAGACGGTGAGCAGACGGCTCAGCGACTGGCTGGACAAAGAGGACTTCATTGCGGAGAGCTACATCCTGGAGGTGAGCTCGCCGGGGCTCGGGAGGCCCTTAAAGAAGGAAAAGGACTTTGCCCGCAGCATCGGCAAGGACGTGGACGTAAAGCTGTACCGGGCCAGGGATAAGAGAAAGGACTTTACCGGAACGCTGAAGGCATACGATAAAGATACAGTCACCATAGAGGAAGACGGGACTGAGCTGGTGTTTGAGCGCGGCGAAATCGCGCTGATCCGGCTGGCATTCGATTTCTAAGAGGAAATAGGAGGATGAAGAACAATGAATAAGGAACTGTTGGAAGCATTGGAGCAGGTGGAAAAAGAGAAGAACATCAGCAAGGAAACTCTGCTCGAAGCCATTGAGAACTCCCTGCTGACAGCGTGCAAGAACCACTTTGGCAAGGCGGACAACGTAAAGGTGAATATCAACCCGTCCACCGGCGATTTCTCTGTGTACGCCGAGAAAGAGGTTGTGGAGCAGTTAGACCCGGAGGAGGGCGATCCCATGCTGCAGATCAGCCTGGCGGAGGCGAAGATGATGGATCCCAAGTATGATCTGGGCGACATCGTTCACGTGCCGATCAAGTCCAAGGAGTTCGGCCGCATCGCCACTCAGAATGCCAAGAACGTCATCCTTCAGAAGATCCGCGAGGAGGAGAGAAAAGTCCTCTATAAGGAATACTACAGCATGGAGAAGGAGGTCATGACCGGCACCGTGACCCGTTTCCTGGGCCGCAATATCAGCATCAACCTGGGCCGCGTGGACGCCATTTTAAACGAGTCCGAGCAGGTTAAGGGAGAGGTCTTAAACCCCACGGACCGTGTGAAGGTCTACATCCTGGAGGTAAAGGATACGCCGAAGGGACCGAGGATTTCCGTTTCCAGAACCCATCCGGATCTGGTAAAACGGCTGTTTGAGGAGGAAGTCGCCGAGGTAAAGGACGGCACGGTGGAGATCAAGGCCATCGCCAGAGAGGCCGGCTCCAGAACAAAGATCGCCGTTGCCTCCAACGATGCCAATGTGGATCCCGTAGGCGCCTGCGTCGGGTTAAACGGAGCCAGAGTGGGCAGTATTGTAAATGAGCTGGGCGGCGAGAAGATCGACATCATCAACTGGGATGAGAACCCGGCCTACCTGATCGAGAACGCCCTTTCCCCGGCGAAGGTCATCTGCGTGGTGGCTGACGAGGAGGAGAAGGAGGCCCAGGTCATCGTTCCCGACTATCAGCTTTCCCTTGCCATCGGCAAGGAGGGCCAGAACGCCAGACTGGCGGCCAGACTCACCGGCTACAAGATCGA
>OLRK01002163.1_pt1 | contig 13199 bp, 12 predicted proteins | sample 1672911 | NCBI WGS metagenome assembly OLRK01 (sample SAMEA3136736, study PRJEB25190) | human gut metagenome | biome: human gut; feature: human-associated habitat; material: faeces | place: Austria | collected 2013 | reverse complement strand
AGCAGTAAATTCTAAACTCATAGAAACATCCTGACCTGTCTGCTCGGAAAATTCTTCTAATGAAATGTCCACACCTGCCATCTTCATCTTTGTTGCTTTCCAATTACCGACGATTGGATCTGTCTTACTGCCGCACGCTGTAAGCGCGAACATAAGCATCAGCATCGCTGTAAGAATTAATGCAATTTTCTTTTTCATAACTGTTCCTCCTTGGAAAAAATAAATATATCCGTGCATATATCGCTTGGATATGATTTACTATTTTACACTAATCCAAAGAGCTTGTAAATGATTTTTTGTGCAATTTTACAATTTTAAAACAATTGTCAGCTTTTCTTGATAAAGTCGCCGCCGCACTTCGGGCAATGAATGCTTATACGCCCTTTGCCCTTTGGCACACGCACTTTTTGGCCGCAGGACGGACACTTATAAATGCGGTAATCTTTCTTTTGTGCCTGATAATTCTTCTGACGGCGAAACCATGCGCCAATACCGCCAAACCGGCGCGCAAACCACTGATTCTCACTGTAACGCTTTTGTATATTTCTTGAAAACATACGCCAGTAGGCGACAACAAGCAATGCAAGCTCCAGCGCATAAAGCCATCTGCTCCCGACAAACATATTAATCATGATAAGTCCAAGCACAATGCCGATATTAAACTTTCCAAGAGTATCCACACCGTAACGTCCCATCATAAATCTTGCAAATCTTTCTTTCATCCTGTATCTCTCCTCTTTTTGATGCCGGTCAAACCGATATACTGATGTTATTTTACGCCGTTTTTTCGTGAAAGTATATTAACAAAGTATAAATTATCATAAAAACTTTATACAGGAATATTAAGCTGTGCTTCTTCCTCGGCTTCTTCTTTAAATTCCTCGATTTTTACAGGATCAATGACCGGCAGATCCTCCGAAGACTTTAAGCCGAATACTCTTAAAAATTCTTCCGTCGTTGCAAAAAGAATCGGACGGCCCGGCGCATCAAGACGGCCGGCCTCACATATGAGGTCATATTCCACAAGCCGGTTAATGGCATGGTCGCAGCTGACACCTCTGATTTTTTCGATGACCGCCTTTGTCACCGGCTGCTTATAGGCAACGATTGAAAGTGTTTCCAGCATAACGTCAGTCAGCACATGTTTCTTCGGCTGATGTGTCAGCTTTACAATATAATCATACATGACCGGCTTCGTACACATCTGATAAGCACCGTTAAGCTCAATAATATGTACGCCTCTGTCATCTGCTTCATATTTATCCATCAGCCGGTGCATCAGCTTTACAAGCGTATCCGCATCAAGCTCAAGAACACTGCACAATTCTTCGACAGTGATCGACCGTCCCATCGTAAACAGCAGTGCCTCTGCGGCTGCCTCTGCTCTTTTTATCTCCATCAGCTTTCCTCCGTCATATCTATCATAATATCGTCAAACAGGTTTTCCTGAACGACTTTAATCTTTCCGCTTTTCATAAGTTCTAAAACTGCAAGAAAGGTCACAACCATATTCAGCTTTGTCGGCTGCTTCTCAAGCATTGCCCTGAAGCTGAAATGCCTGTGCCGTTTTCCATAGCTTTCCATCTCGGCAATCTTATCCGCGAGATTAATTTCCTCCTGCTCGATTTTTCCGTACTTACTTCGTATCGGATCAAGCTTATCCTTTTGCCTGCGGATGACTGACTTGAAAATCTGGTGAAGTTTTTGTATTGTCATATCTCCGACAAGCTCGTCAAGATTGACCGGCGGCTCCTCGTACTTTAAATCCTTTGGCAGCGTCATTTGCTTAAAAAGTGCCCGACCTGCATCAAGCTGCTTATCCTTAAGCTCCATTGCCGCATACTTATACATCTTATATTCCAAAAGCCTTTCCACAAGCTCTGCTCTCGGATCTTCATCATCCTCCGTCTCCGGCTTTTCCTCCTTCGGCAAAAGCATCTTGGATTTGATTTTGAGCAGCGTGGCCGCCATAACCAAAAACTCGCTCATCACTTCCATATCCTTTTTTTGCATCTGCTGAATATATTCAAGATACTGATCTGTAATCAATGCAATCGGAATATCATAAATATCTATTTTGTTAATATCTATCAAATGGAGTAAAAGGTCTAAAGGTCCTTCAAACACCTCAAGCTTTACCGGAATTGCCATTTTTTTATCCTCGCTTCATTCTTACATAATGACTAAGTATACCATGATTTTTTTTATTCGTCAAAGTCACCAAAGCCACATTTTTGCCGCAGCTTTAATATAATCGGCAAAGCCTGCGCCAAGAACACGCTCACCGGCACAGATTGACACACTGCCTATTTTTTCTTCACCAAGATAATAATCGAGACTGCCGACCACATCCCCCTTTTCTACAGGCGCGTCAATTTTATCAGGAATATTTTCTTTCCTTGTAATCGCCGATAAATCTGCGCCGTCCATATCAAGATAGGAAAATCCGCCGTCATAGTAAAGAGGCACACTGTCTCCTTTTCCTTTTAAAACCTTTAAAGGCGTAAGTGCGGGCGGTTTTTCATCTTTATAAAGACGGCATCTTGAAAATCCGTAATTTAACATGGCTGCGGCTTCCGAAAATCTTGTTTTTGAATCGGGCGACGCCAAAAGTACTGCAATCATATCAATGCCGCCTCTGTTTGCCGTCGCACTCAGACAATATTTTGCCGTCGAGGTACTGCCCGTTTTAAGCCCTGTACAGCCGTCAAACTGGCGCAGCAGCTTATTTGTATTTGATAATGTAAACTGCTTGCTTCCCTGCTTTGTCACATGGGTAATATCCTCCATCCATATTTTTGTATACTTATAAATTTCCGGATATTTTAAAATAAGCTCACGGGACATCAGTGCAATGTCTCTTGCCGTTGAATAATGGTCATTGCTGTCTGTAAGACCGCAGCAATCTACAAAATGGCTGTTTGTCATCCCAAGCGCCTCTGCCCGCGCATTCATCATTGTCACAAAGCCTTCTTCCGTACCGCCAATGTATTCGGCCATTGTCACTGCCGCATCATTGCCGGAGGCAATGACAATACATTTAATCAGCGTCTCGACAGTCTGCTTTTCCCCCTCCTCCAAAAATACTTGCGAACCGCCCATAGATTTTGCATGGGCACTTGTCACTACCTCATCTGTCAGAGCTATTTTTCCGTCTGCAATAGCATCAAAAATAAGAAGCAGCGTCATGACCTTTGTGACGCTCGCAAGCGCCCGCTTCTCGTCTGCACCTTTCTCAAAAATAACCTGTCCCGTGGATGCCTCCATTAAAACGGCCGATGGCGTCTGCAATATCAAAGCCTCCCCTGCCGTATCTGCGGCAGGCGGATTCTCCTCATTTGCAGACGCCACCCTACATGGCAGCATAAGCACCGCTAAAACGATGCATATACTTCTTATAAACTTCTTTTTCATTGCCAGCTCCCAAAGCATCTTTTACTACCATTGTAAGCACCGGGAGCTGTTTTTATAACCTTTATTTTATTCGTGTTTTGACTTTTGTTCCTTAATATATTCTTCAATCTTCGGATTTTGCGCCTTATAAAGTGATTCCAGCTCCTCATAGGACTCGGCAAGTTTATTCTCAACAGGCTCAGAATCCACACCGGCATGCTTTTTAGAAAATACGATTTTGAGAAGTATCGGCGTCACGATCGTCGTCGCAACAACCATAATCACGACCGGTCCGAAAAGATTAGTGGACATCAATCCGACCGCATTACCTTTATTGGCAACAATAAGAGCGACCTCGCCACGGGAAATCATGCCAACACCAATCTGGACACTCTCCCGGCTTGAAAACTTCATCATTTTAGCGCCCAAACCACAGCCGATAACTTTTGTCAGTACCGCAACAACGACAAGAAGTACCGCAAATAAAATAATACTTGTTGTCATATTCGGAAGCTCAACCTTCAAGCCGATGCTCGCAAAAAATACAGGCGACAGTAAAATATAAGATAATGTGCCAAATCTTGAAGCCACATACTTTGTTCTCTGTGTATTCGCAATCACAATACCGGCAATATAAGCGCCTGTAATATCCGCAACGCCAAACCACTCCTCTGCCACATAGGAAAGCAGAAGACAGAAAACAAAAGCTACAATAACAAAACGGCGCAAGTCATGATCTGCACGGGCTGTCCACCATTTAAAGAACATATAGAAAACGAACCCTGCAATCACGGCAAATACGAAGAATAAAACAATTTTTCCGAGCACAAGTGCAATATTAACACTCGGATCGGCACAGCTTGTGACAATTGTCAGCGCAATGACACCTAAAATATCATCAATAACAGCGGCACCTAAAATCGCATTTCCGGCTCTCGTATTTAAGCGTCCCATCTCTTTTAATGTCTCTACCGTAATGCTTACAGATGTTGCCGTCAAAATAACACCGATAAATACATTCTGTAAAAACAATGGTGTCGCTGCATCCGACGGAATTGTTTTATTAAAGGCAAACGCTAAGAAGAAACCGCCAAGAAGCGGCACAATAACACCAATCAGGGCAATGACAAAAGATGCCAGTCCTGTCTTTTTTAACTCTTTAACATCTGTTTCAAGGCCGGCTGAAAACATAAGTACAATAACGCCAAGCTCTGAGACCTGATTTAAAAAGTCCGTCTCGGTAATAACGCCGAGCATGGCTGGTCCAAGAATCAGACCTGCCAGAAGTGCACCGACAACCTGAGGCATATGGAACTTCTTTGTAATCAGACCAAACACCTTTGTTGACAGTAAAATCAACGCAATATCCAAGAGAAAATTATAAGACTGCATAATATTTCACCTCTCCTTTTTACTTAAGCAGTATTTCATTATGTCCGGGGGCAAAAGGAGTTGTTTTTTGTCCCTGTGAAAGCTTTAAACTATCTTGTGCTGCACACAATGCCTTTTTCACTGTCCAGCGCCACAAATGTCCCTGACTTTAAAAGCTCTGTCGCATTTTCAGCACCAATAAGCACCGGAATATCAAGGCTTAAACCGACGATTGATGCGTGGGAATTACGGTTTGGATTTTCCACAATAATGCCGGACGCATGTTTAAGCTGTTCCATCATGGAATTATCCGTATCTTTTGCAACAACAATATCTCCCGGCTTAAAATCTGTTGCAAACTCTTTAGCATCCTTGCATACGCAAAGATTTCCGCTGACATTTTTATCAGAAATGCCGATGCCTTTTGCTAAAATATGACCAGCAACATGAACCTTAATAAGATTTGTTGTTCCTGACACGCCAAGAGGCACACCTGTTGTAATAACCGTCAAATCACCCTGCTTTACAATGCCGTTTGACATTGCCGCATCCACTGCATGTTCAAACAGCTCGTCTGTGCTCTGCTCCTCGCCGATCTTCACAGGAATCACGCCCCATGAAAGATTCAGCTGACGGCATACATGGTCATATGTGCTGCAGCCGACAATCGGGCACTCCGGACGGTATTTTGAAATCATGCGCGCTGTACGGCCGGATTTTGTGACTGTAATAATGGCAGCCGCACCGAGATCCATCGCTGTCGTACATGTTGCATGTGAAATGGCATTTGTCACATCCGGCTTTAAGTCAAAGCGGCTTAACTGGCGCAGACGTCTGTTGTAATCAATATCCTGCTCTGTTCTTGTGGCAATTTTAACCATTGTCTTTAATGCTTCCACAGGATACATGCCGGACGCTGTCTCACCTGAAAGCATGATTGCACTTGTGCCGTCGTAAATCGCATTGGCAACGTCTGTCGCCTCAGCTCTTGTCGGACGCGGATTTTTGATCATAGAATCAAGCATCTGTGTCGCTGTAATTACCTGTTTTCCGGCATTGCATACCTTTCTTATAATCTGCTTCTGAATGACAGGCACATCTTCAAGCGGAATTTCAACGCCCATATCACCTCTGGCAATCATAATACCGTCAGCTACACGGATGATCTCGTCAATATTTTCAACGCCCTGCATATTCTCGATTTTCGCGATAATATTCATCGTTGTACAATGCTTTTCATGGAAGATTTTACGGATCTGCAAAATATCATCCGCACTTCTTGTAAATGAAGCGGCAATAAAATCAAAGCCGTTTTCAATAGCAAAGCAAATATCCTCATAGTCTTTTTTACTTACAAAAGGCATTGTAATATGTGTTCCCGGCGCATTCACACCTTTTCTGTCAGAAATCACACCGCCGTTTAAAACCTTACATATAATATCTGTCTCTGTCAGGCGCTCAACTCTCATGGCAATAAGACCGTCATCAAGAAGGACGATCGCGCCTTCCTTTAAATCTGAAGGCAGGCCTTTATAAGTGATGGATACGATATTTTCATCGCCTTCAATATCTCTTGTTGTCAGAGTAAAAAGCTGTCCCTCCGATAAATCAACCTTCATGCCGTCCTTAAATGTGCCAAGGCGGATTTCCGGGCCCTTTGTATCTAAAAGTGCCGCTACCGGAAGATTTAATTCCTCACGGAGTTTCAGCAGCGTCTTATATTTTCCCATATGTTCTTCATAATCACCGTGAGAAAAGTTGAATCTTGCCACATTCATACCTTCAAGCAGCAATTCTTTCATGATTTTCTCATCCGTTGATTTAGGACCTAATGTACAAATAATTTTTGTTTTTCTCATTGAAAATCTCCTCTCATTATTATCATCAGTCAATCCTTGCTTTGGCTCTTTGGCCATCAGCTAACCTATTGTAACACTTTTAATAAAAATTGAATAGTTATTTTTTTGACATTTTACAAAATTTTTACTTCTTCATCTTTTGACAACAAACGGCATTTATACTATAATTGAAAACAAATTTATTTTAAAGGAGTGCTGATTTATGAGTTTTATTATGTCTCAAAAGCTGCCTACACCAAAAGAAATTATCGCACGTTACCCGGTTCCTGAAAAGGCTGCACAGCACAAAGCACAGTGGGACAAGAAAATTTGCGATGTCATTACAGGAAAATCCGATAAGTTTTTAGTCATCATCGGACCATGCTCCGCAGACAATGAGACTTCCGTCTGCGACTACATCGGACGTCTCGTCTCCGTTCAGGAAAAGGTTAAAGATAAGCTGATTATTATTCCGAGAATTTATACGAATAAACCGCGCACAAACGGTCAGGGCTACAAAGGTATGATGCACCAGCCCGATCCGAATAAGGAACCTGACCTTTTAGCCGGTCTTATTGCCATCCGGAAGCTTCATATACGGGCGCTTGAAGAATTTGGACTTCCTGTAGCCGATGAAATGCTTTATCCTGAGAATTTCCGCTATCTTGCAGATATTCTCTCCTACGTTGCTGTCGGTGCCCGCTCTGTTGAAGATCAGCAGCACCGCCTTGTTGCCAGCGGTATTGACGTGCCTGTCGGCATGAAAAATCCGACAAGCGGTGATTTTTCAGTCATGTTAAACTCCGTATATGCCGCACGCCACAGCCACAATTTCCTCTACCGCGGCTGGGATGCCACAACTTCCGGCAACCCTTATGCCCACACAATTTTAAGAGGCGCTGTCAACCAGTACGGACGCACGCGCGAAAACTATCATTATGAAGATTTAATCCGCCTGCACGATATGTACGAAGAAATGAAGCTTGACAATCCGGCATGTATCGTTGACGCCAACCATTCCAACTCCGGAAAGAAATTTAAGGAACAGATCCGTATCGTCAAAGAGGTTCTCCACAGCAGAAGCCACTCCGACGAAATCCGTCAACTTGTCAAAGGCGTTATGATTGAAAGCTACATCGTCGAAGGCGCACAAAAAATCGACTGTGAACACCATACATATGGCCAGTCGATCACAGATCCATGCCTTGGCTGGGAAGACTCCGAGCGCCTCATCTACGAAATCGCTGAAAGAGCATAACCTTAAATTCCAGAAAATAATAAATGCCCGGCAATCATTTAACTTTGCACAGTGTGTATCTGATGATACATCGCAAGAGATAAATGATTGCCGGGCGCTTATTTATATTCTGCATTCCCGTTATTTTTTTAACTATTATTTTCCTCTTTTAATTTTTCACAACATGCCAGTCTCTGGCCTTCGCCTGCTGTTTACGCTCTCGGATGAGCTCTTGAATAAACTTCTTTAATCCTGTTATTTGTCATCTTCGCATAAATCTGAGTTGTCGATACATCTGAATGGCCAAGCATCTCCTGAACCGAATGCAGGTCTGCGCCGTTTTCCACAAGGTGGGCTGCAAATGAATGTCTCAATGTATGCGGCGTGATATCTGTCTCAATACCTGCACGCTTTGCATACTGCTTAAGTACTTTCCAAAAGCCCTGACGGCTCATCGGCTGGCCGTTACAATTCGTAAACAATATATCTTCATCCTCCGTGTGAAGCATCGCCTGACGAGAGTGCACAAGATAATTTCTAAGTGCCTCACCGGCAGCATGTCCAAACGGAATGATCCGCTCTCTCACACCGTCTTTGCAGCATATATATCCATTTTGCAAATTGACATCGCCGACTTTTAAAGATATAAGTTCACTGACGCGGATGCCTGTCGCATATAAAAGCTCCATCATCGCCTTATCCCGGATTTCCTTATTACTCGTTCCCGACGGCTGTGCAAGCAGCAGTGAAACTTCTTCAACAGTTAATATACCGGGAAGTTTCTTTTCAATCTTCGGTGCCTTTAAAAGGCTTGCCGGATCATCTTTGACAATATGCTCTTTTTGAAGATATGTAAAAAAGGCTTTCAGTGTCGCTATACTTCTTGAAATCGTCGAAGCCGCAAACTTTTCCCGCTCCATCATCAGCATATATGAGTTCATCACCGTATAGTTAATTTTTTTAACATCAGCGATGCCGTTGTCTGCCAAAAAACCTGCAAACTTCAGTAAATCTCTCTTATATGACAATACTGTATTTTTCGATGATTTTTTAACTGATATTAAATATTCGACAAAATCCTCAATATACTGATTCATAGCTTCTCCTTCATTCGTAAATAGACCTCTTATTCCCCATTATACTCAAAATATTCAAGGAAATCAAACAAAAAATATTTGACAAAGCCGCCAAAAATCAGCATTTTAGGCAAAAAACACAAGATAAAGACTGGCTTTGATTTTATGTCTACTATATATTGTAAAAATATTTTTAAAAAAATTTTTCGACCTGCCGGACAACAAATGGATTGACATAACTTTCCACGGCACAGCCCAGAATAACAAGCACTGCAAAAACCGCTGCAAGCACCGCGCGCCGCTGATTTAGCCGGCTGGCAGACGTATGTCCTATTGTATCATCGAATTTATTATTGTCAACCATTTTTAATAAAAAAATATAAATCGGGACATAAATTATATATTGAGGAAACAGCAGCGCCGCAGCAACCAAAATGCCGCCGTAGCCATAGACCATCGCCGCAAGTGAAACAATACACCCAAAAGATGCGCCGAAGATGGCGGTCATCCCCGCAAACAGCACCGGCGTCCTAAAAGCGGCTGCCAGTACCGACAATACTAAAAAAGAAGCCAGTCTGCTGATACATAAATAAATAAAAAAGTATATATCCTCAAACGGCTTCTTCGTTAATTCACGGACATAGGCTGTTAAAACAGACGTGTCCATGACAGATGTCCTGACCATGTAGTTGACGAGTACTGTACCTGCAGCCATGCCGGCACAAAATATACAAAGCCACATATAGCTGCGTTTTTTTGTGTCACCCTTCATATTGACCTCCCAAAGCTTATTTTACAGCATTGCTTCCATCTCTGCTTTTTAAATATATGCCATGAAAAAGTTCAATATGACTCAGACGGACGGCCTGTTGTCCTCATACCCGTATATTGCAAAAATACCTGCTCCGGCAGCTGAGGTCCCGCCCAATCGTTAGATTCTAAATCTGACTTTTGGGTGCCGTCTCAGTCCGGGCAGGCATTTTTTAATTATTCATCCCAGTTATGATAAAAATTCTGAACATCTTCATCTTCATCGAGCATATCCAATGTTCTGTTAATTTTCTTAATATCTTCCTCATTTGTAAGTGCTGTCCATGTCTGAGGAATCATTGTCACCTCGGCAGAAGCCATCGGAATACCGGCAGCCTCAAGGCCTTCTCTGACTGCTGAGAAATCATCCGGCGCTGTCGTAATCTCATAGCTGTCTTCCTCGTCAGAAAAATCTTCGGCACCTGCGTCAAGCGCGATCATCATAAGCTCATCGGCATCGCCCTCGTATTCTTCCTTATCGACAATAATAAGACCTTTTTTATCAAACATATAAGATACACAGCCCATAGCGCCGACAGAGCCGCCGCCCTTTGTAAAAGCGCTGCGCACATTGGCTGCTGTTCTGTTTCTGTTATCTGTCAGTGTCTCAACAATAATTGCAACACCGCTTGGACCGTAGCCTTCATAAGTTACTGTCTCATAGTTGACAGAGTTAATATCTCCGGCTGCTCTTTTAATACCGCGCTCAATTGTATCGTTTGGCATATTGTTGGACTTTGCTTTGGCGATAACATCACGCAGCTTGCTGTTGTTATCAGGATTCGGGCCGCCTTCTTTGACGGCAATCGCTATTTCTTTACCGATAATTGTAAAAATCTTACCCTTAGCGGCATCATTTTTTTCTTTTTTATGTTTTATGTTGGCGAACTTTGAATGTCCAGACATAATAACACTCCTTTTCTCATTGTATTCATACCGAGAGTATTCTATCATCAATCCGGCAAAACTTCAAGTATTTACCGCATTTTCTTTAATCCTCCGGTGCATCTTCATCACTTTTTGATGCATCCGGCTTGAGCTTTTTCACCTCGACTGATGTAATCATGTTATTTTTAACGCAGAGCACCCGGTACTCATAACCGCCGATTGTAAGCATAACTTTCTCATCCTCAGCCGGAATATGCTCAAGCCTTGCAATAATAAGACCATTGAGCGTATCAAAATCATCTTCATCGTAGGAAACACCAAGCGTCTCTGCAAGCTCATCTAACGGCGCCTCGCCCTTTACAATATATGTATCAGCGCCGCTTTTTTGTATGAAACCCTCATCAACATCATATTCATCAAAAATATTTCCGACAATTTCTTCAAGAATATCTTCCATCGCCACAATGCCCGATGTCTGTCCGTACTCATCAACGACAACGGCCATATGTATCTTTTTCTTCTGCATATCCTTAAATAATATATCAATATTCTGTGTTGCCGGCACAAAGTAAGGCGCACGCATACTTTTTCGTACAGTTGCACTGTCTTCCCCATATTTCATCGCAGCTCTCAATAAATCCTTCAGATGAAGAATACCTACAATATTATCAATATCATCTTCATAAACAGGATATCTTGAAAACCGCTCTTTAAGCATCAGTCTTGCAGCTTCCTTAAACGGCATATTAATTTCCACACCGATAATATTTTTCCGGTGCGTCATAATATCTGCCGCCTCCTTATCACCGAAATCAAAAATATTGTTGATCATCTTTGCCTCATCGGCTTCAAGGGCACCTTTTTCATGTCCCTCGCTGACCATCTGTTTAATTTCATCGGTCATTTGTTCCGGCTTTTCACCGGTTCTTCCGAATAAATGCGAAAAACCTCCTGAAATTTTTCTAAAAAATCCCTTACTGCGGGGATTAACGTCTTCCATCTTACTTCTTACTCCTTCTTTGCTTATGTACCAAGCTCCAGACTGATAAGCAGTGCTTCATCAACTTTTTTTAATATATCACAGTCAAGATGACATACCTTTTCCTTCAGCCGTTTCTTATCAATTGTCCTGACCTGCTCCAGTAATATAACCGAGTCTTTGACAAGTTCATCGTTTCTTGCCTGCAGTTCGACATGCGTCGGGAGCTTGGCTTTGTTCATTTTCGATGTAATGGCGGCACAGATGACTGTCGGGCTGTGCCTGTTGCCTGTATCATTTTGTATAATAAGCACCGGTCTTACACCGCCCTGCTCAGAGCCGACGACCGGTCTTAAATCCGCATAAAAAATGTCTCCGCGTTTAATAACCACAAGATTCACACTCCTGATATACCTTTTAGATAATTGTTCCCACTAATCTAAAGTGTATTCATCAAGTGCTTTTTTATTGAAGTCCGCCGTCAGTCCAAAAGGTAGCTGATTTCTTCCACAACCTTTTTGTTTTTATAATAAACACGCGGCACACGGCGGCTGACACTGCACACAAATTCATAGTTAAAAGAGCCTGCCGCCTCTGCCGGCTCCTCCACAGGAATGCATAAGCCGCCATCCCTGCCTACAAGCGTCACTGTATCACCTTCTTCAATTCCATGAAGTCCCGTAATATCAACCATCATCTGATCCATACATACACGCCCGATCACCGGCGCATACTGACCGCGGATAAGCACGCGGCCCTTTCCTGACAGACTGCGCGGATAACCGTCGGCGTAACCGACCGGCACTGTCGCTATTTTTGACTTTTTGTCTGTCACATAAGTACCGCCGTAGCTGACACATGTTCCCTCAGGCACTTCTTTAATATACGTAATATGGCTTCTTAAAGACATGACCGGACAAAGCGAAAGCGCCTTCTTATCCATCGCTTCCGACGGATATAGTCCGTAAATAATAATTCCGGCTCTCACCATATCAAAATAAGCCTCATCATAAGCCATAATGCCCGCACTGTTGGCACAATGCTTAATCGGTATATGAATGCCCTCCGCTTCAAGAGCATCTGCCATTTGCCTGTATTTTAAAAGCTGCTGCTGCGTCTTTTCGCGTCCGCTCATATCCGCACAGGCAAAATGGGTAAACAGTCCCTGTATTTCAATCAACGGCAGACCGGCAATCTTTTTAATCTCACAAATGCTTTCTTTTCCCGGACAAAATCCGATACGACTCATCCCCGTATCCACTTTAATATGCACAGGATACGGCTGATGGGCACCGCGTGCTTCAAGCACTTCATTCAACCGGCATGCCGCCCGGTATGTAAAAATTGTCGGTGTAATATGATTTTCGATCATCTCACCGTAGCGTGCTTCCTCAGCTGCCCCCAATATAAGTATCGGAAGGCTGATTCCGTTTTTGCGAAGTTCAAGCGCCTCATCGACACATGAAACCGCAAGCCAGTCAACACCAAGCGCCGCCATCTGCCGTGCAAGCATCACTGCACCGTGCCCGTAGCCGTCGGCCTTAATCACGCCGCAAAGCATCGGCCCATCGCCGATACACTGCCGTATCTGCCTTATATTATGTTCA
>OLRK01002159.1_pt1 | contig 13210 bp, 5 predicted proteins | sample 1672911 | NCBI WGS metagenome assembly OLRK01 (sample SAMEA3136736, study PRJEB25190) | human gut metagenome | biome: human gut; feature: human-associated habitat; material: faeces | place: Austria | collected 2013 | reverse complement strand
CATTAAGGACTGCATCCTGGATGTGGATCTGGAGGCCGGCGTGATGAAGGTACACGTGCTGGACGGGCTTTTGGATCTGTAAAATGGAGGAAATACGATGAATTATCACATTCTGACGCTGTTTCCGGAGATGGTGCTGGAGGGGTTAAACACCAGCATCATCGGACGGGCGGCGGCCGCGGGAAAGATTTCCATAGAGGCGGTGAATATCCGGGATTACACCAAGGAAAAACACGGCCACGTGGACGACGCCCCCTACGGGGGCGGGGCCGGGATGGTGATGCAGGCGGCGCCCGTCTGCGACGCCTACGAGGCGCTTTGCGAACGGATTGGGAAACGGCCCAGGGTTCTCTACATGACCCCCCAGGGCCAGGTGTTCAACCAGAGGATCGCCGAGGAGCTGGCAAAGGAGGAGGATCTGGTTTTTCTCTGCGGCCACTACGAGGGGATCGACGAGCGTGCCCTGGAGCTGATCGCCACAGACTACCTTTCTGTGGGGGACTACGTGCTCACCGGCGGCGAGCTGCCGGCCATGGTGATGATCGACTGCATTTCCCGCCTGGTGCCCGGGGTGTTAAACAATGACGCGTCGGCGGAGGAGGAATCCTTCCACGACAACCTCTTAGAATACCCCCAGTACACCAGGCCGGAGGAATACCGGGGGAAAAAGGTGCCGGAGGTGCTCTTATCCGGCCATCACAAGAAAATTTATGAGTGGCGGAGGGAACAGTCCATCCGCCGCACCCTGGAACGCCGCCCGGATCTTCTTTCCGGCGCGAACCTGGACAAGCGGGAGCGGAAGTTTTTGGACGGACTTCTGCGGGAACAGGAGGAGCGGGAGAAATCGCTGGCGCCTTCCGGGATGGAGGAATGTTCCGAGAGCAGCTCTCAGACAGCCCAGCCCCAGACGGAGGCCTGAAACAGGCACCAGGAAAAACAGAATCAGGAAAGAAACCGGAAGAAAAATGCCGCAGGTGATGGAGAACATCCGTCATCCGCGGCGTTTTTCGCTTTTCTGGAGAGAAAATGGGGCGAATCCGGAAAAATTACGGCGTCGCCGGCCGCGCTGCGCGCGGCAGTGTGAAAAAATTGAAAAAAAGTAAATAAGAGGGCCAAATGTAATACCTTCTGTACCCCCCCCCTGTATAATAACCAGTAATGACAGAGACGTATGGGTTTTTGTCATTAAAAATTACAAATGGACCGCTGAATTCATTTGGAAAGGAAGGAGAGAAATAGTATGGAGGGACGCGGAAGGTCCAGGGCGAGAAGAAAGAGCAAGCTGTTTTCGTCCAAACGCCTGACGTCATTCCTGCTAGCAGCGGCCATGATCGGCACCAACGTAGGTGCGGATCTGAATACGGCCTACGCGGCAGGCTTTTCGTCAGAAGTGGCGTTTGAAATGCGGGGCTCCGATCTGGTGACAGCCATCGAGGATGCCATCGCCACCGGAAACACGGTGACGCCGGATGACCTGGATTTTACAAACGGCAAGGTAGAGCAGTTTGAAGGTTATCTGTTCGGAAAAGGAAAGCTGTACGAGGCCTATCCCGAAGTGGAAGGAGGCGATGTCAGCGCAGACTTGCGCGTATTTGTACGTCTGCCGGAGGACGGAGACGATATGTACGCCGTAACAGGTGACGAGGAGGTCATCTTCCTTTATGTAAACAACAGCAACGACACGGTGAAATTCCGTTCCTGTATCAATTACATGGTGGACGGAGAGGAAAAGGTAAAAAAGACCGACTGGGTGACAGTAAGGAGCTATGAGAGCGCTTACGGCGACGAGGAGGTCAACGTGATTTCCGACCCGGTGGAGCCCCCTGTGACAGAGGCTCCGGAGGAGACGGAGGGACCGGCAAATGATACCGAGACCACGGCTCCCGACGGAGAGACCACAGCTCCGGAGACCCCGGAGACGGATGCTCCCGCTGGGGAGACGCCGGATGGCGAAGAAGGCGGGGAGACGGATGTCCCGGAAACAGATGTTCCGGAGAACGATCCTCTGGCCACGGATTCTGAACTGACGCTTTCCATGAGTCAGAACGTGGTTTCCCTGGTGGCTATGCCCGGCGATGAGCTGGCAACCCCGTCGGATATGACCGATGGCAGCGAGGACGAGGAGGAAACCACTGCCCCGGAGGAGACCACAGGCTCTGAGGAGGAGACGACGGCAGCGGAGGAAACCACAGGCTCCGAGGAGGAGACGACGGTAGAGGAGGAAACCACCACGGCTCCCGCGGAGGAAGAAACCACCGCAGCCGGCGAGACGGAAACTCCTGAGGCTCCCAAAGCGACAGAGTCCGAGACGGAGAAACCGGAGGTTCCAAACGCGCCGAAACCCAGCTACAGCGACCTGGTGGGCGTGGGCTGGAGCGGAACGGCGAAACTGTATTCCACCACCTTAAAGAAACTCCACGCCCTTGACGATGTGGAGGGCTGGCCGGTGAATTATTCCATCGCCCCCGCAGGCTCCGCCAGAATCATAGACGGGCCGAGAGGAGTAGAGGACGGCGAGGATTTATACTTCGGTGTAAAGAATCAGATCGGCTATGCCGTGGAGACCGTTCTTGCCAACGGCGAGGAGCTCACCGCCGACACCATCACGGAAAACAGCGACGGTTCCCAGACCGTATGGTACAATGTACCGGAGGTTATGGAAGAACAGGACGTGGATGTGGTGATGACAGAGACTGGCGAGCACCCGGCCTTTGAAGATTCTGTAATCATTAATGGTGTTACAATCACAGCAACAGCGCCGAAGGGAGTTATTCCAAAGGGAACAAAGCTGGATGTCACGGAAGTTACTGCTGATGTGAAGAATGTAGTAGCAGAAAAGGTTGTGGCGGAGAATGGTGGCAACGTAAATACTGTACTTGCATATGACATCAATCTCGTTTTAGGAGATGCCTATCTGGATAATAGCTGGTCAGAGCAAGGGTATGTGACGGTAATATTTTCTGGAGAAAAAGTGAAACAAAAAACAGCCCAGGGCAATACAGTAGAGATTTATGCTGTGGATGATTCTACCGTAGAAACATTGAATGCAAATAATGCTTTCATTGCATCTGCGGAAACGCTTACTTTGGAAACCGTTGCAACAGAAGTAAATACCCAAGCGGGTATGAGAGAAGTGGCTTTTGATGCAAGTCATTTTACTATTTATGCGGTAGTTAGTATTTATGATAAGGCTACTAGAACATACGAATTCTATAATGGAGAGGAATTGGTAGATACTCAGATCATTAAGGATGGAGAAACTCTTAAAGAGCCTGAGATACCGAGTTCTGAAAATGGAAATCAATTTCTTGGATGGTCAGCAGAAGGGGAGGAAAACGATTATCAGTCTTTTGGAACACCTATTGCTGTTACGGAAACAGAAACGGTCCGTTTGTATGCTCGTTTTGCTCAGACATACTATATTAGGTTTCATTATAATTCCGTTGTCCAACAGGTTAAATCTGCAAAAACCGGTGATACGGTAGATGTGACAGATGTGGAAATTGAAACTTCTTTGAATCAAGCTCTGGTAGGATGGAGTTTAGTAGAAAATGGGCAGGTTCCAGTTGGTAATTCCATTACAGTAGAGAATCAGGATATTGATCTTTACCCTATTATTGAAACAGTCCTCTGGATTACGTACCATTCTAACGGTGGTACGTACATTGAGCCTTCTAAGGTAGTACCGGGAGAGAAACCGACCATACCTTCAGCACCAGTTAAAGTCGGATATACATTTGACGGATGGTATATAGATCCAGATTTAACAGAAAAATTTAACTTTAATAATGCGTTAAATGCAAGTCAAGATGTATATGCTAAATGGACGGGAAAACAGGTTAACTACCGTGTTATTTATTGGCAGGAGAATGCAGATGATGACGATTATTCTTATAAGGAATCAGAATTACGAAGAGGAACTGCAGGCGAACTGACAAATGGTTACGAAGGACAATTTAAGGACTATGAAGGTTTCGAAAGACGGCCGCTTTCTGGCCAACAAAGAATCAACGGCGATGGTTCTACGATTGTAAACGTATATTACGATAGGAAAGAATATGATGTCAAATTCTATAAATATACGTATACGGGTGGATTTCCTGGAAGTTATAAAGAGATTCAAGAGCTGAGAATCACTGCTAAATATGGTGCAGACATTAGCAATCAGTGGCCAAGCGAGAGATTTCCCGATCAGTATGGTCCTAACTGGAATGTATCTGAAAATAGTTCGGTTATGCAGGCAGCCATTAATATAATGCCATTAGGTGGAGCTAAGTTCTATTATACAAATAGTGATGGCGATAACACATACTATATAAACCACTATTTAGAAGCGTTACCTGGAGAACAGAGCAATACGTTTAAAGGGTATAATAACCGATATTATTATGAATCGCCTAGACAAGAGATCATAAAAAGTGACTCTTTGGAGTCAACTCCTGAGGATGCTTATGATATACCAGGATTTGAGTACAGTGAAAATGTAAATTTTGGCTGGGATAATAAGGCTGATTTTACTTATGTAAGTGGGTGGAAATATAAAAAATATAAAATTGATTTTTATTATTACAGAAACTCGCATTCTGTAGAGTTTATCAATGGCGGTGTAATTGATAAGACAGTTTCTAAGAAATACGGTGAAAGTATGGAGGAACTTAATTATACGCCGTCAACTCACAGTGGAGTAGATGAAAGTTACGAATTTGCTGGGTGGTATGATAATGAGTTTGGCGAGGGAACACCTTACGATTTTGAAAATCAGACAATGCCAGATGCCAATGTAGTGCTGTACGCTATTTGGAAAGCCCCTTCTTTTACTGTGGAATTTGATACAAACGGTGGTATTGGAACATATCCAGATCAGGTTGTCATAAAAGGAGAAAAGGCTACAGAACCAGATACAGAACCAACCAGGGCAGAGTATACGTTTGCTGGGTGGACAGAAGATGGAAGGTTGTTCAATTTTGAATCTGAAATTCATCATGATGTAAAATTGAAAGCAAAATGGCTTAGTACTCATCAATTGAAAGTGAAGTACGACCTAAATGGAGGAATTGGTGAAGTACCGATAGATCCATATGCCTATGCAGATGGTGCTCATGCTATGGTGTTGGAACTGAATGGAACTGTTTCCCATCCGGAAAAGAAAGTATTCATCGGTTGGAAAATAGGGAATGAAATTTTCTATCCAGGTGAAATCTTTATGATTGACAGCACACTGGCAGTAAATGACATTATTACTTTAACCGCGCAATGGGGTGATGTCACACAGGATACCTCTCTCATTTACCATGCTAATAATGGGACAGATGCTAGATATGAAGTTCCTTCTATCATGAATAACGCTACTGTAACTGTAAAGGCAGTAGACGATCCGGGTTTAAACTTTATTTATACGGATCATAAATTTATTGGATGGAATACAAAGGCAGACGGTACAGGTGATACTTATGTTCCAGGTGATAAAATTGTCGTGGATATAAATGGTGAAAATCATTTGTATGCGATGTGGAAGGAACAAATAAAAGTAACAGTAACAGTTACTGGAAATACTCGTACAGTGCCGTATACTGGAGAAAAACAGACAGTAACTGGATTTACAGTAGATGCTCCCGATGATGTGACAGTAAAGTTAGCAGATGGTGCGGCGGCAACTGCAGAAGGAACGGATGCGCAAGTCTATTATATGGGACTGACAGCAGACGATTTCGTTGCTACAAGTACAAATGACGAATATTCGGATATTGAAGTAAAGGTAGTAGACGGCTGGCTGAAGATCACACCTGTAAAAGAGACGCTGACGGTAACGGTAACCGGAAATACAGACAGCGTAGTCTATACAGGAGAAGAGCAGAGCGTAACCGGATTCACAAGCGATGCGCCAGAGACGGTAACGGTAACCTTGAAGGAAGGCAAAAAAGCAGAGGCCAAAGGAACTGTAGCAGGGACATATGCCATGGGCTTGAGTGCAGATGACTTTGAGGCGACAAGTACGAACTACGAGAAGATCGAAGTAAAGGTAATAGACGGCTGGCTGAAGATTATTCCCATAGGCACGGACATTATCATTACAGCATCTAGTAGTGAAAGGATATATGACGGAAAGCCATTAACAAATGACAATTACACGTATACGGAAGGCGTGCTTGTAGAAGGCGATGAGTTAATTGTGAAGATAACGGGAGCACAAACGAATGTAGGCCAGAGCGAAAACGTAGTCACAGATTACTCCGTAATGAGAGGAACACGTGATGTAACAGATTGCTATATTTTCGGCAAAAGTGTGAAAGGTACTCTCGAAGTTACACCTAGACATGTAGTATTAATAAGTGCCAGTGATACAAAAAAATATGATGGGCAGCCGCTTACCAACAATAAAATTGAGATAACTGGTGATGGGTTTGTTCAAAATGAAGGTGCTACTTATGATGTAACTGGAAGTCAAACTGAGGTTGGTGACAGCGATAATATATTTACTTATGAATTAAATGCCAATACCAAACCAGAGAATTATGTAATAGAAACGAAATATGGTATATTATCAGTTACCATTCGTGATAATTTACATTATGTAGTAAATTATTTCTACATGGATGAAAATGGGAAAGAAGTACATCACGAACAAACAGAAGGACATGATGGAGTCTATCTGGAACCAATACCCTATAATAAGGACTCTGTAAAAGAATGGAACGACCAGAAATATGTTCTAGCAAGGATTGAAGGAGAGGGAAAGCAGATTCTACTTGATGAAAGCCAGAATGTAGTAAATGTCTATTATGGTCTGGACCGTGTAGGAGGAACTGATCCCGATGATCCGAATAAACCGACTCCAGATGATAAACCAGATATGTACCAGCTTATATTTACCTATAAATCAGCTGATCCTAATACTGGAAAGGTAATAGGAGAGATTAATGAGGTTCATACATTCACTAACGAGGATGGTTCTTACACCCCCATCGAGCCCACCTACCCGGCGGCTAACGTCACCACGGCTCCTGCCGCCAACTACGCCTTCGACTACTGGGTAGTGGAAGGCAAAGAGGACGACCCGGATTACACCAGGGATATGACGTTCTTAAAGCAGACAGCGTACGACACGGATACCACATTTGTGGCCTACTTTGATACCGACGAGATCGGAAAAGAAGATCCGGAGAAACCGGATGGAGTTCCGGATAAGTATCAGATCAAATTCACCTACGAGACGGAGGATTCCACCCATGGAACCATTGACGGCGCAAGCGCGGCAGTGGAGGTAGTTGACCGGCCGAGAAACAGCGACGGCAGCTACGACATGGAAAAGGGAGTCAGCCCCAGCGTGAATGTGACCGTTGATGCTTTAGGCAGATACCGTTTTGAGAACTGGACCGACGAGGCAGGAAATACCTATTCCACCTCCCAGCTCCAGGCAGCAACTTTTACAGCAGACGCCACCTTCACCGCCCATTTCCGTTATGTCAGCGGTAATGGAAATGGAAGCGGCGGAGGAAGTTCCAGCGGATCCGGCGGGAACCCATACAATCCCGACGCACCGGGACCTGGAACGGTGATGATTGATGATGACAATGTACCCTTAGCGCCGCTGCCACAGCAGGAAGGCGAAAGCTTTGTCATCGACGAGGACAGCGTGCCCTTAGCGCCGCTGCCGAAAACCGGACAGCAATCCTCAAGGATTCCGGTAACCATGCTTTTGACCGGCATTTTCTTAGCTCTTGCGTCTCTCACGAGACGGCGGGAGGAAGAATCTTAATTGCCGTGTCTGAGGAAATGGGGCCGTTGCGAAAGCAGCGGCTCCTTTTTCTTATGTAGTAGGAAACTTTTTTATCCGTTCCCATCCCCCGTCATGCGTTCCCCGTCCGCCTCATAAAAATACGGTAAAGGCAAAACCCAACGAAAGGAGACACACCATTGAACAGCCAAAAACTGGAAAATATGCTGAATCTGGCTCTGGATGCGGGGGCTGGGGAGCGGGAGCGCTCCCCGTCGCTGAGCACCGGGTATCTGCCGGAGGAAAGGCGCTGGGAGCTGATTGTGAAACATTTTGGAGACATCCGCAGGCTGGAGAGCGAGGAAATTTCCGTGGAGCCGCTGCTGGGGGGCTACGCCATTGTCACGGCGCCGGAGCGGCTGATTTCCTACATCGCCGGACAGCCGGAGGTGGAGTACGTGGAAAAGCCCAACCGGCTGTTTTTCTCCGTCAGCCAGGGGCGGGCGGCCTCCTGCGTCACGGCGCTGCAGCCGGGAGGCGGCAGGGGGCTTACCGGCCGGGGAGTGGCGGTGGCGGTGATTGATTCCGGAATCGACTTCACCCACCCGGACTTCTGCAACGAGGACGGGAGCAGCCGCATTCTGGAGCTGTGGGACCAGAGCCTGGGGCAGGTGTTTACAAAGGAGGAGCTGGACGCGGCCCTGGCGTCGGAGACAGAGCGGAGGCGGATCGTCCCTTCCGTGGATGTGAGCGGCCACGGTACCGCGGTGGCGGGGATCGCGGCGGGAAACGGGCGGGCCTCCGGAGGGCGTTACCGGGGTGTAGCCTACGAAAGCTCCATTTTGGCGGTGAAACTGGGGGAACGGGGCGAGGGCTCCTTTCCCTGGACCACAGAGCTGATGCGGGCCCTGGACTTTGTGGTACGGCGGGCCCAGAGTTATGGGATGCCCCTGGCGGTGAATTTAAGCTTTGGCAACACCTACGGCTCCCACGACGGCACCAGCCTGGTGGAGACGTATGTCAACACCGTTTCCGGCTACGGCCGGACCTCCATCATCGTGGGCACGGGAAACGAGGGGGTGGGAAACGGCCATGCCTCCGGGACGGCGGCGGACGGGCGGACGGAGGCGGTGGAGCTGGCGGTGGGAGTCTACGAGACCGGGTTCGGCCTTCAGTTCTGGAAGTCCTATGTGGACGGGATGACTGTGGGGCTTATGGCCCCCTCCGGGGAGATTGTGGGCTGGGTAAAGGAGCAGATGGGAACCCAGAGACTGCGGTACCGAAACACCTCCATTCTCGTCTACCACGGCTTTCCCAGCCCCTACAGCCAGGCCCAGGAGATCTATTTTGACTTTATTCCCACGGAGGACTACGTGGACAGCGGGATCTGGCAGGTGCTGGTGCGGGGGGAGCGGATCGTCACCGGGCGGTACGATCTGTGGCTGCCTCCCGTTTCCACGGTAAATGTGTCCACCCGTTTTCTGGAGCCGGACCCGGAGATCACCCTGACCATTCCCTCCACCTCCGCCCTGGCCATTTCTGCCGGGGCCTACGACAGCGCCTACCGGGCCTTCGCCGATTTTTCTGGCCGGGGCTATACCCGCCTGACCAACCAGGTGAAGCCGGACCTGGCCGCCCCCGGAGTGGACATTACGGCGCCGCGGGCGGGAGGGGGCTACGGGAGTTTTACGGGAACCTCCTTTGCGGCTCCCTTTGTCACCGGGGCGGCGGCCCTTTTGATGCAGTGGGGGATCGTGCTGGGAAACGATCCCTATCTCTACGGGGAAAAAATGAAAGCCTACCTGCGCCGGGGCGCCGGCCGTCTGCCGGGGGAACCTCTGTGGCCCAATGAGAAACTGGGCTACGGAACCCTGTGCGTCCGGGACAGTCTGCCGCTGTAGCTTAGTCGCCTGACCTGGCCCGGCAGCCTGCCTTCAAACCACAGAACATCCAGCAATCAGATTCCCCTGGGCAACTTTACCTATCCCACAAAAAAAAGCTGTGAAAATCACAAAAGTGTGATACAATAATCATAACTGTTGTCCAATCGTCATATAATAAAGAGAGGATTTCTGTGAATACGAAGGAGGATATGGATTGAATATCAGGGAAACCGCGGAGCTTTGGGAAGAACAGGTTTTAAGTCCCTATGCTTCCCTGAGCAAACATACAAAGGGACGGGACAGGAAAGAGACACTCTGTGACATTCGGCCGGAGTACCAGAGGGACCGGGACCGGATCCTGCACAGCAAGTCCTTTCGCAGGCTGAAACACAAGACCCAGGTCTTTCTGGCCCCGGAGGGGGATCACTACCGGACCCGCCTGACCCACACCCTGGAGGTGGCTCAGATCGCCAGGACCGTGGCGCGGGCGCTGCGGCTGAACGAGAACCTGACGGAGGCCATCGCCCTGGGCCATGATCTGGGCCACACGCCCTTCGGCCATTCCGGAGAGCGGGTGTTAAACCAGATTTGCCAGGACGGCTTTGCCCACTATAAGCAGAGCGTGCGGGTGGTGGAGGTGCTGGAAAAAGAGGGCCGGGGGCTGAACCTGACCTGGGAGGTGCGGGACGGCATTTTAAATCACCGCACCAGCGGCCATCCTTCCACTTTAGAGGGCTGCGTGGTCCGTCTCTCGGACAAGATCGCCTACATCAATCACGACATTGACGACGCCATCCGGGCAAAGCTCCTGACAGAGGAGGAGTTGCCGGGGGAGTACACAAACGTGCTGGGACACAGCGTGCGGGAGCGGCTGAACACCATGATCCACGACCTGATTTTAAACAGTCTGGAAAAACCCCAGGTCACCATGTCGCCGGGGATGGAGGAGGCCATGCAGGGCCTGCGGGCCTGGATGTTCGCCCACGTGTACACCAATCCCGTGGCCAAGGCGGAGGACGGCCGGGTGGCGAAGCTGATCACCAGCCTGTATGATTACTACTATATACATATCAAGGAGCTGCCGCCGGAATACCAGCGTCTCATGGACCGGGGGCAGAAACGGGAGCGGGTGGTCTGTGACTACATCGCGGGAATGAGCGATATTTATGCCATTGACACGTTTGAGAGGCTGTTTGTGCCCAAGGCGTGGAAGGTTTAGGAGGTTTGAAATGTACTATCCGGATGAAATCGTGGAGGAGGTACGGTCCCGGAACGACATTGTGGACATTATTTCCGGCTATGTCCGGCTGCAGAAAAAGGGGAGCAATTATTTCGGGCTCTGCCCCTTTCACAATGAGAAGTCCCCGTCCTTTTCCGTGTCCCCGGGAAAGCAGATGTACTACTGCTTTGGCTGCGGGGCCGGCGGGAACGTGATCACCTTCCTGATGGAATATGAAAACTACACCTTCGCGGAGGCCTTAAAGGTGCTGGCGGACCGGTCGGGAGTGACCCTGCCCCAGGAGGACACCTCCCGGGAGGCGAAGGCCAGGGAGGAGCTGCGGACCGTTTTGCTGCGGATCAATAAGCAGGCGGCCAATTACTTTTACTGGCAGCTCCATCAGCCCCAGGGAGAGATCGGCTACCGGTATTTTAAAAACCGGGCGCTGACGGACGAGACCATGAAACGGTTCGGCCTGGGATTTGCGGGAAAGAGCGGCGGCCTGTACCAGTATTTAAAGGGACAGGGCTACGACGACGGCATTTTAAAGGAGACGGGCCTTTTTACCATCGAGGAGCGGGGAGCCAGGGACAAGTTCTGGAACCGGGTCATGTTTCCCATCATGGACGTGAACAACCGGGTCATCGGGTTCGGCGGCCGGGTGATGGGGGACGGGACGCCCAAGTATTTAAACTCCCCGGAGACGAAGATTTTTGACAAGAGCCGCAATCTCTACGGCTTAAACTACGCCAGGACCGCCAGGGAGGGGTATCTGCTGGTGTGCGAGGGGTATATGGATGTGATCGCCCTCCATCAGGCGGGGTTCACCAACTCGGTGGCATCCCTGGGGACGGCCCTCACCAGCCAGCACGCCAACCTCTTAAAGCGCTATACGGAAAAGGTGGTGCTCACCTACGACAGCGACGGGGCGGGAGTGAAGGCGGCGCTGCGGGCGATCCCCATTTTGAAGGAGGCGGGGATCTCCACCAGGGTGCTCAATATGGAGCCCTACAAGGACCCGGACGAGTTTATCAAGAATCTGGGGGCGGAGGAGTTCCGCAAACGGATCGAGGGGGCGAGAAACAGCTTTCTCTTTGAGATCGACGTGCTGAAACGAAACTACAGTATGCAGGATCCGGAGCAGAAAACGGAGTTTCACAACCAGGTGGCGAGAAAGCTCCTGGAATTCCCGGAGGCCCTGGAGCGGGACAACTATATGCAGGCGGTAGCCGCGGAATATTTTATCAATTATGAGGATTTGAGGCGCCTGGTGAACGGCATGGGGAACCGCCTGGGGGCGGTTTCCGGGGGGATGAGCAGCCGGGAACGGAATGAGGAGCGCCAGAAACAGAAACGGGAGAAGGAAGACGGGATCCGCAGATCCCAGAGGCTTTTGCTCACGTGGCTCATTGAGAATGAAAGCTTATTTGACAAAATCGAGGGCGTGATCACGGCGGAGGACTTTATTGAGCCGCTGTATCATCAGGTGGCGGAGCTGGTGTTTGAGGGCCATAAAAATGGCACCTTAAATCCGGCGGCCATCTTAAACCGCTTTATCGACGACGGGGACCAGTACCGGGAGGCGGCGGCGCTTTTCAACGCCTCCTTAAGCGAATCCCTGAACAATGAGGAACAAAAGAAGGCATTTTCAGAGACAGTGGTCAAGGTGAAGAAAAACAGCCTGGACGAGCAGAGCCGCCGCGTGACGGATGTGGCGCAGCTGCAGAGGCTCATTCAGGAACAGGCGGCTCTCAGGAGCCTGCATATTTCCCTGGACTGAAGGACACACTAAAGGTATGCTGCGGAGGGTGGAAAGACATGGTAGAAAAAAACACGGAGCTGGATAAGAAGCAGGGCGAAGACGGACGGGAATTTGCGGCGAAACTGCAGAAACTTCTGGAGGAGGCCAGGAAGAAGAAGAACGTGCTGGAAGACCGGGAGATCCTGGATTTTTTCAAGGGCGAGCAGCTGGACGCCGAAAAGATGGACGAGATCTACGATTTCCTGGAGGACAATAAGGTCGATGTGCTGAACTTAGAGGACAATGGGGATATGGATCCCGAGCTGTTCCTGGAGGAAGGGATAGAGGACGGGGACATTGATATGGAGCATATCGACCTCTCCGTTCCCGAGGGGGTCAACATGGAGGACCCGGTCCGGATGTATTTAAAGGAGATCGGAAAGGTGCCCCTGTTGTCTATGGAGGACGAGATCGAGCTGGCCAAGCGGATTGAGCTGGGGGACGAGGCGGCCAAGCAGCAGCTGGCGGAGGCCAATCTGCGGCTGGTGGTGAGCATCGCCAAGCGGTATGTGGGCCGCGGGATGCAGTTTTTGGACCTGATCCAGGAGGGCAATCTGGGCCTGATCAAAGCGGTGGAGAAGTTCGACTACACC
>OLRK01002158.1_pt1 | contig 13215 bp, 9 predicted proteins | sample 1672911 | NCBI WGS metagenome assembly OLRK01 (sample SAMEA3136736, study PRJEB25190) | human gut metagenome | biome: human gut; feature: human-associated habitat; material: faeces | place: Austria | collected 2013 | reverse complement strand
AGTGCGGCCAGCATCGCGCCCGAATCGTCGATCTGGCGCATGTTCATGCCGCTCAGCACCGCGTCCGAGCACTTGGCGATCTCGGATGCAACCTCACCACCAAACCCGACGATGGTTTCAAGGTTGTACACCTCGATGGTGGATACGATGTCGTCAACTTCCTTGGTACCGGTCAGCGCCTGTGTCATCTGGGCGCGGTCGTCCTGAATGTTGTACGGCACGACTTCCATCCCGGTGTCCTGCGGCTGTGCGGGCGCCGGACTGGGTGCGTGGGAGCCGAAATTGATGCTCATAAGTGTCCCCTCCTAAAAAATCGGGTGAAGATTCCTTCATTTGCGGATGCAGTCCCGCCCAGATAGGGCGGCTGCAAGTCATATAGATATTCGCCTGCCTGATGCTCGTCAAAGAGCGGCTCGGCGTAATATTGCTCCACAATCTGATAGCCGGTCGGCACAAACAGCACCACGTCGAAGCAGCACAGATGCAAAAGTGCGAGGAAAATCGCGTCTTCCAGACTGCACTGGGCTTCACCGGTCGATACAACCATGAGTTTGGGCACGGTCTTGGTGAAATCGGCCTTTTGCAGAATGCGCACAATGTCCTTGGGCAGGTTCATAGCGACGGACAGGATTTTGTATTCCATGCCCTGCGAGAACGTGCCGCGGATGAGTCCGCTGTCCAAGAGCGTCTGTACCTTGTCCAGCAGGAAGTCCTGAATTTCCGGTCGGAGCAAGGCATAGGGATAGGCCGGACTGTTTTTGAGCGCATCGCGCTGGAGTTTACGGTTTTTGATGAACGGTACGGGGTTGAGTCTGCTCTGATCGACCGCGCCCAGATAGGGCAACCGGGTGACGACTTGGGTGTCCTCGTCGACCAGACGCTTGATCTGTGACCAGTACGCGCCGGTATCGGCGTTTTTCACGCCGCTGACCTTGGCGGTCAGCACGGGAACGAGTACGGTGTCATCCACGGTCTCAAAACCCGGACGCAGCAGCGCTTCCTTGTCCCACAGCAGGTACACTTCCTCGCACATGGTACGCAGCGTGACCGCAGTTGCCTTGTGGTGCTGGCGGTCGCGGTACAGACCGGAGTCCTGATACAGGGTTTCGGTCAGTTCCTGCTCGGCGTGGTAGGCTGCCGTGCTGTACTCGGCCGCGTCTGCCGACTGCGGGAAGCGGTCGAGGTGCAGGGTGTCGTCATACACCCGGTCAAAGAGCAATTTGTCGGTCAGACGACAGTCTGGCGCGTGCTCGGGGTAAATTTCGATCACATCGATGGGCATGCGTGCCAGAAAACGCAGGAACATGGCCTCGAACGCCGTGCGGCAGATGCCGAAGTAGAACAAAACGGGCAGTTTTCCATTGGAATAGCCCTCGAACAAGGTGCGGAAGTAGCGATTGAACCAGCAGATAACGTACACCGCACGGTTTTTGATGCGCATGGGCGACTCGTTGGCCTTCTCCATCTCGGTCAGCAGTTCGACGAGCGCCCGACCGGCAGCCGCGTCCAACTTGGCGTTGGCCGTGGGCTGGAGCATGGGCAGCAGACCGGCGATGACCTGCGCAGCCGACTGCGCGCTGCACTGGGCGACCTTTGCCGTCTCGTTCGGGGTCGGGATGGGAAGCTCTTCAAGTACGGTCACGTGCCTGCCGGTGTCAGCCAGCTTCTTGCGCCACAGGAACAGGTCACGGGTGTACGAAGATTTATCGGATACGCCCAAAATGCGGACGAACATGTTGTAAATGTAAGATTGTTCCGCACCGCGCTCGGCAGGGTCACGCAGCGAGTCGGCCATGAGGTCGCCCGAAAGCCAAGTATTGACCGCACATACCGGCGCATTGGGGAACAGTTCTTCCGGCGTGCGGGACGGTCTAGGCGCGGGGCGTGAGGCTTGCGCCGGACGGCTGGGCGATGGGGTCGATGAAGCCGGACGGGGCGAAGCCGAAGCGGTCGGACGTGCAGCCGACGGGGTAGCCGGTCGGGATGGTGCCGAAGCAGTCGGACACGAAGCCGACGGTGTGGCCGGTCGCGCAGGCTGCGCCGGGCGCGGCGGTCGGTACTGCTTCATGCGGATTTCCAGCGAAAAGTCATTCGGGAAGGGCTGTTGTCCGGCGAAGGGACACAGGTAGGTTTCCCGACTCTGCGGGTCGAGTGCGAGGTACGCGCTGTCGCCCTGCGGCTCGATCAGCATGATATCACAGCCCGCGTCTGCCAGCACGCAGAACAGCTGCAATTCATGTGCGCTCAGCTGTCCGTCGTACATAATTTTGGGCAGCGGGTCCTGTCCCAGCCGGTGCAGCAGCTGTTCAAAGCGATAGTACATCCAGCACAGGAATTTTAAGTACGCATTGCGCAGCATGTTATCGTTTTTTCCCTGTGCGCGCAGCGAAAGCAAGGTCTGGTGGATGGAGCCGGACAGGTTTTGTCTCTGTGCATCGGACAAGCGCGGCAGCCATGTTTTCAGCTGGGTATCGAAAAACGCGGGATCACAGGCGAAGTCGTCGCCCAAGGTCTCGCGCAAATAGGCCAGTTGTCCCCCATCCGGGTTTTGCAGTTTTCCGGTCAGGCGCATAGGCAGCTCGGTACGCTTTTGCAGTGCCTGCTCGATGAACTGTTCCAAGGCAGGGCTATAACCCGCCGCACGGCAGAAATAGACACCGGGCTGAGGGCGGGTAGAAAGAGGGTTCCAAAAGTCTTGAAATTGGCTGAGCTGCAAGCGTTTGAGCATAGTTTCCGCATCCTGATTGCATTCCCGAAACAAGGGGAAGATATTTTTACGCTTTCATGGACTAATCCATCAAACGATACTATCACTTTACCATCTTTTTGGTAGTTTTTCAATATGCAGCCCACTCAATTTCATGTCTAGTTTGTAAAAATTGCTGAGACAGAAAGATTCTTGTCGGGTTTTGGGCGAGAGTGGGGGAGTTTCGCGTCCTGCGGGACGCGACTCAGGGCTCTGCCCTGAGAACCCGCAGCCTTTGAAAAGGCTAGCGAAAGCTTCATTGTTTGGTGCGGCGCCAGTCGTCAGGTATCGGCTAATTTTTTGATAATGCCGCAGGCTTTATAGTTTTTCAGAGGGTAGGGTTCGACCGTGACGCCCTTTTCCTTTGCGAGCTGATACAGGTGGGCAAGCTCGGGGGCATCGGTCTGATCTTCCCTGACCAGCAATTTCCAAGGCAAACGTCTGAGCAGCACGCGCGTTGCCTCACCGATACCCGGTTTGACAAAGTTGATATCGGACACGCCAAAATGCTCTGCGACCGTTCTTGCCTCGTCGTAGCCGCTATGCGTCAGAGTGATTTCCGTGAAGTCGGGTGCAGTATCAAAACGCTCCGCGACGGCATTCAAAAATTCATACGAGCGGTCGTCCGCGGACAGTTCCCCATAGTAAGCAGCGCCGTGAAAATCCTCTGTTCCGATGAGGTCATCGCGCAGCACAGTGCGGCTGATAAGGCCAGAGACCGTACTGTTCAGGCACGAGCTGGGGATGAGAAAATCCTCATGCGTACCGCACAGGGTGGTAAGCCCTGCGGGGTCGGACAGGACGGCAAGTTCTGTGCTGACGCCGGGGTAATCGGCCAGTACCTTACGCAGTTCGGTCAAAATTGCGCCTTTTCCGATCCATCCGTCCACAAATTGCAGGTTTTGTGCCGGGTATCGCTCCAGCAAATAGCGCATGGCGTTGTGGTCTATGCCGCGTCCGCGAATGATCGAGATGGCGTAGTGCGGTGCGTCGATGCCGTAGTGCTGTTTGAGGTACCAGCGAAGCAAAATACCGATGGGTACACCTGCGCGTGCGAGCGAAACGAGTACGACATCTTTGCCCTTTTGCTCGTAGATCTTCCGGGCACAGGTGCGCACGGCAACGGCGGTGTGGTCGGCCTCGCACGCGAGCGCGCGGTCGTAAGCCTCGATGTATTTTGCAGTCGGGACATACTCGGCGGGCAGCATTTCGGAATAGTGCACGCCCGACTGGATTTTTGCCTCACGGGCGCGGGTGTCCAGTGGTTCGAGCTTGCCGGTGATGTCCTTTAACAGCAGGGTCACGTCCTCAGGACGGTAGCTTGTGCGCATCTTGTTCATCTCCATTCCAGCACGGTGACGCTGCGGTTGCCCGTCCGCTCAAGTGCGGCCAGCAAGGTATCCAGCCCCTTGTCCGGGTTCTGGGCATCGGTCACGATGCACACATGGTCGTAAGCGTCCAGGTTATATAAATAGGTCACGCGGTCGGCATCATACAGGCTGCGCAGTTCATACCGTGCGTGCAGCGGATAGTCCGGGTGTGCGTCGGTCAGGATGGGGCTGCGTGTGGTCGCGTGAAAGCGCACGTCGTGACCCACGCGCTCGAGCACGCATCCGGCAATCAGTCCGGGATACATGCACTCTTCGGTGCCGAGCACGAGCACCCGCGCGGCATCCTCAGGGATAAGCTGCACGACCTTTCGCGCCAGTGCGCCGCATGCGCTGTAATAAGTTTCCGCCTCGCACACGCACCGCGGGTCGACCAGACCGGACACCTGAGCATGCTCAGCTTGCAGGCCGTGCGCGGACTGTACGGCAAAGCGGTCGCCGTCGGCCGGAAAGCGTGCGGCGGTCTCGGACAGCTGCGCGTTATCGGTCGCGAGCAGGTATCTTGTCCAGATGCCCTTATTCTGGTAAACTTCCCAGCTTTCCGGGGTCATGCCATTGAGCAGCGAAGCCACGCCGAAGGTAATATGCGCAAGGTCGTACCGTGCGCACAGGGCATCGATCAGGTGCAAGATGGTATTTCCGGTCGTGACCTCGTCCTCGGCAAAGACGATGTGCTGCACGCGGGGCAGTACCTCATCCAATCCGCGGGTGCACAGGCGCTGCTCGGTCGCGTGGCTGTGCGTCTCGGAAAAGTACAGATAATCGGTGTTCTGGACATTTTCTCGTGTGGTCTGCATGAAATAGACCGTTCCGGGCAGCGCGGCAGCGATGGCCGCACCGATGGCAGTCGCGGTCTCGGCAAAGGCAATCACCAGAACCGACTGACCGTCCGGGATGGCCTGCCGCACCTGCTCCCCCAGTGCGCCGAACACGCTGAGCGCGGTGTGCGGTTCGACCGGGATGTGCTTGCCCTGTGCGGGATTGACCAGCAGATAGGGGCGTTTTGTATTGTTATCGCGCCGTGCGGCGCGTACCAGATCACTCACTTCAAACTTCATGGTTTTACTCCGTAAATCGCAGCCAGCGCACAGATTTTGCGTGCCCAGCGCGTGTGGGTCTTGTATTCGTTCATGCGTCCGCCATCCGCGCTCTTTTCCACCAGTACCCGGTCGTTGTCCGCCATGCCCAGAATGCGCCGTGCGTCGTCCGCGTCGGCCTTGGACACGCGCAAGCCGTTCTGCACGACCACGATCTGATTGGGATGGATGACCGTTTTGCCGACAAAGCCTGCCAGCAGGTCGCGTTCCAGCTCCCGTGCCAGACCGTTTAGTCCCTCCGGTGCGTCGAAGTACTCCCAAACAGGGCCGGAGACGACGTAATCCCGCGAGAAGCAAGACAGGATATCGGTCAGAATGCGCTCGACGCAGCCAATCTCGTAGATGGTCTGGTGACGCGCACGGCGCACGCCGAACACATTGCAGAAGTCATTGCCGCCCACGCGCACGTTCAGAACAAGGTCGCGGTTGGCATCGAGTAAGGTTTTCAGTTTGCGCAAACACTCGGGGCGCAGGTCGGGTTCGGCCAGATCGGACGATTCCAGCGTGGGCATGAGGTAAATCGGCCGTCCGGACTGCTCGCTGATCTGTCGCACGGCTGCTAAGTATGCCGGGCCGTTTGTCTGCGTGAACTTGGGTGCGATAAATCCGGTCAGAATCTCCCGTCCCGCGCCCAGTCTTGTCCACAAAGAGGGGATTTGGTCGGGATGACGCACCCGGATAAACAAAAGCGGACGGTAAACGTCCTCGTCCGCCCGTGCAATTTCGTCTAAAGTTTGTACGGCTCGTGCCTCGGCTTTGGGCACGGCACAGTCGCTAATGCTGTCTTCGAGGCACAGTGCAAGGGAGTACGGCGCATCCATCTGCCCCTGGATGACACGCCGTGCAAGGTTCTCCTGATTGGCCGGCGCGTACAGCAGCGCTCCGACGGCGTAGGGGGAAATCTTCATGTTTGCCTGTCCTTCTTTCCCGGTGTCTGTGTTTTGAGACACCCAAAAGGTATTCTATGTCATTATATCGCTCTGCCCCGGCATTTGCCAGAGGATACCCGGTAAATTTTCTGTAAAACATTGTCCTTTTGGCTCTATTCGGCGGTCAAAATCCATGATACAATAGCATTGATTTGAAGTGGTTTTTTCGCCGGGGAGGTCGGTTTCATGTCCTTGTCCATCCGTCAGAATCCCATGCACCTGTCGCTGTTCTCGGCCTTCTGCGGCATCCGCAGCCGAGTGCACGCCGGACAAAAAGACGTTTATCTGCTCGAGTGGCTGGGTCTGCCCGAGTCCCCGGATGTGTTTGCCCGTCAGTTGGGTGCAGCCATCACACAGGCGAAGGCGCACAAGACCGGTTTTGTCTGTGTGACCACGCTCCAGACCCGACCGGCACCCGGTGACACTGCGCGTCTGTCCGCACAGGCTGATACCCTGCTGTCAGGCGGCAGGCTGTCCCTGCCCGGTCTGGACGACCCGCTGCTGGAAGGTGTGCCCGAACGCGCGCTGGGACATGCACTGGATGCCTACCGTGCTGCGCACCCATCCGCGTCGGACTCCATGGTCAAAAACTGCGCGGTACGCCTGCTGTGTGCGCTCACCGGCCTGCTGTCCGCGCTCTTCCCGACCGGCATGCTGACCGACCAGCCCAAGTGCGTCTATCTCGGTGTCCCCGACCAGACCGCCTGCCTGCTGCTGCGCGTCCTGCCCCATCTTGGCTGTGACACCGCACTCATTCAGCCCCAGGGCGGTGCGCTCCCGCTGCTCGGCGCGGATGCCGTCGTCCTGCACGGTTTGGCACAGGATGATCTGGACGTGAACGCATTGCTGTGCACCGCACAAAGCACAAGACCTGCTGAAAAGCCGCAAAAACAGTCGCCGCGCCCGGCTGCTTCGCGTACTCCTGCGCAGTCCATCCCCAGCCAAATGCAGCCCCAACCGGCTGCCCGCCCGGCAGTCTCCATCCCGCCCCGGCCATCGCGTGCAGTTTCCTCTGCACCGACCACCACGCCCCGACAGACACAGCCGTCAGCGCCGCCCGACACGCCCCCGGACTATGAAGCCCTCGCGGCACTCGCGTCCTCGGTGGTCATGATCGACGTACTGGACGCTTCCGGTCAGCCGTGTTCCTCGGGTTCGGGTGTACTGATTGCACAGGGCGGCATCATTCTGACCAATTTCCATGTCACATCCCGCGGCGTATCCTACGCCATCCATCTGGAAAACTGCGACACCGTGTTCTATACGAGCGAGCTGCTCAAATATCATGCAGATGACGACCTTGCCCTGATTCGCCTGTCCGGCTGTCCGGCACGTCCCATTCCGCTCTATACCGGCGCGGAGGTCAAGCGCGGTCAACCGGTCGTCGCAATCGGCAGTCCACTCGGCCTGTTTAACTCGGTCTCGGACGGCATCATCGCCGGGTTCCGCCGTCTGGGCGACACCGATATGATCCAGTTCACCGCACCCACCTCACCCGGCAGCTCGGGCGGTGCGCTGCTCGACCGCTTTGGCCGTCTGATCGGCATTGTCACCGCGGGCTTTGAGGGCGGTCAAAACCTCAACCTTGCTGTGTCTTACACCGCAATCGCACCCTTTGTCCGCGGTTTCCTATAATAATTATCGCATCCCCCCAACAAAAAAGGAGGTCATTTTATGAGAACAGCAATCGGCACGCGCGAAAATATGCGCGTACTGGAAGAATTCGAGAGCGGTGGTCTGCGCGTCGAAGTGCTCGAATACGAAAAACTGTGCGGTCTGACCGCGCCTTCCATGGCGCAGGCCGTCTACTTCATGGAGCAGCAGCACATCCGTGCCCGCCAGATCGCTCTGTACTTAACCGACGAGAAAGTCACGGTCAACCGCGGCGCAATGAGCTATTTTCAGGGCAACCTGCAAATGGTCAGCGGCGTGACCGTAGGCAACGCCCTGGGACGCATGCTGCGCGGCGCTGTCACCGGCGAGTCCATGTCCCAGCCCGAGTATACTGGTACTGGTCTGCTCGTGCTCGAGCCGTCCTTTAAGCACTTCCTCGTGCTGGAACTTGCCCCCGGTGAGCGCGTTATTGTGGACGACGGCATGTTCTTCTGCGCACAGGGCAGTGTCAGCGTCCGCGCAGCGGCTCAGCGCACGGTCTCCTCGGCAGCTCTCGGCGGCGAGAGCCTGTTCCAGACCGAGCTGACCGGTCCCGGCATCATCATACTGGAATCGTCCGTACCCATGAGCGAAATTGATGTCATCGATCTGGCAAATGATACCCTGCGCGTCGACGGAAACTTTGCCGTCCTGCGCTCGGCAAATCTGGACTTCACCGTCGAACGCAGCGCAAAGACGCTCATCGGCTCGGCAGTCAGCGGCGAAGGTCTGGTCAATGTCTATCGTGGTACCGGTCAGGTTTGGCTCGCACCCACGCTCAAGGTGTATGATAACCTGACCGCTGCACTGTGTCCCCCGCCTCCGGTAAGCAAAAAGGATTAACCACCGCACCCTAGCTGAAAGTTTCGCAAGCCTTTCGAGAAAGGCTTGAGCGAAAGCTTCATTTCGCCTGCGGGCGGGAAACTCACCATATTTTTTCTCCGACAGTATAAATCCCCTTCTCCCCGGCCACACTAACCCGGACAGGAGGGGATCTTTTTATGGCAAAACGACAAGGCTGCCGCACAGTCAGCTTCGATCATCCGGTCTATGTCTCGGCGCATGCCGCCATCGTCGGACAAAAAGAAGGCGAAGGCCCGTTGCAGGGCACCTTTGATATGGTCTCCGGTGATACCCACTTTGGCCAAAAAACCTGGGAGCTCGCCGAGTCCCGGATGCAGCGCATCGCCATTGAAACCGCCGCCGGCAAAGCCGGGTTGAATCTTTCCGACCTCGATTTTATTCTCGCCGGTGACCTGCTCAACCAGTGTATCGGCTCGTCAATGGCGTCAGTCTCGAGTAATATTCCGTTTATCGGCCTGTACGGCGCGTGCTCCACCATGGCCGAAGGCCTGGCTGTCGGCGCATGCCTGGTCGACGGCGGTGCTGCACGTCGGCTATGTGCTGCGGCATCCTCGCACTTCTGTGCGGCCGAACGACAGTACCGTTTTCCGCTGGCCTACGGCGGTCAGCGCACGCCGACTGCACAGTGGACAGCGACCGCTGCCGGTGCGGCTGTACTGACCCATGACCGCACGCCGGTGCGCATCACCCAAGCGCTCTTCGGTCAGATGGTCGATCTGGACGTGACCGACGCGAACAACATGGGCGCGGCGATGGCACCCGCGGCTTACGATACGCTGACCCATCTCTTCGAGGACACCGGCACCCAGCCGTCCGACTACGACCGCATTTTGACCGGTGATCTGGCACGCGTGGGCAGCGCATTGCTGCGTGATCTGTTTAAGCGCGACGGGGTTGATCTGGGTACGACCTACGATGACTGCGGTGTTCTGCTCTACGACACCGAACAGGACGTGCACGCGGGCGGTTCGGGCTGCGGATGCTCGGCGGCTGTGCTGTGTGGTGACATTCTCGACCGCATGGAGCGCGGTGCGCTGCACCGGGTCATCTTTGCGGGTACGGGTGCTTTGATGAGTCCGACCTCTGTCCAGCAGGGTCAGGGCATCGCTGGCATCTGTCACGCGGTTATTCTGGAAGGGGGCTAACGCAAATGCAATATATTCAGGCGTTTATCATGGGCGGCGCGATCTGTGCCGTGGCGCAGGTGCTCATCGACAAGACCAAGCTCACTCCGGCGCGCATTCTGGTCGGCTGTGTGGTATTAGGTGTTATTTTGACCGGTCTGGGGCTATATCAGCCGTTGGTCGACTGGGGCGGTGCGGGTGCGACTGTGCCGCTGTTAGGGTTCGGGTATTCGCTGGCCAAGGGCGTGCAGGTTGGTGTGGCGCAGGACGGGCTGCTCGGTGCGTTTACCGGCGGTGTGACCGGTGCAGCGGGTGGTATTGCGGCGGCGATTGTGTTCGGCTGTCTGTTTGCGCTGCTCAGCAAGCCGGAGGATAAATCTAAGTAATAAATATCCCCCCGTAAAACGGGGGGTATTTCAGTTTCGGGCATAGCCCTAATATTATAAAGCGGTCGACGCAAGATTGCGCCGACCGTCAAAGTGCTGAAAAATCAGGTTGTTTCTCTTTTATGCGGGTGTATGGGGAATCGCAGCGTGACCTTAAATAGGTCGCCGTCCACCGACAGTTCGAACCGTCCGCCCATACATTCGGTCAAACTGCGTGCAATCGACAGTCCCAGTCCGCTGCCCTCGGTTGCACGCGATGCGTCACCCCGGACAAAGCGCTCCATCAGCTCATCGGTGTCAATGTTCAACGCCTCCCGCGAGATGTTCTTGACCACGATGCTGCTCTGCCCGCCCTGCTCGGTCAGATCAAAGTAAACGCGCGTCCCAGGCATGGCGTACTTGACCACGTTGCCCAGCAGGTTGTCAAACACACGCCACAGCAGGCGGCCATCGGCCGTGATCGTACAGCTCTCGCCGCCGATGCGCAGCACGGTCTCGAGCGACTGCGCGGTCAGACGCTCGCTGTACTCGCCCACCGCCTGCCGCAAAAGCTCGGCCGCGTCGGTCGGAGCAAGTTCGACCGTGATGTTGCCCGTCGAAGCCTTGGACGCTTCAATCAGGTCTTCGAGCAGCTTTTTCAGTCGGTTGGACTGACGCTCGAGCACGTCCGCATACTCTCTTGCCTCCTTTGGCTGGAGATCGGTCTTTTTGAGCAGATCGACATAGTTAATAATGGAGGTGAGCGGGGTCTTGATGTCATGGCTGACGTTGGTGAGCAGCTCGGTCTTGAGGTGCTCGCTCTTCATCCGTCGTTCAACCTCCGCCGCACAGCCTCTCGAAATCCGGTTGAGCATGTCGGCATTGCGGCGGAACGGTCCGTGCAGATGGGCGGTGTCGATCTTATAGGACAGATCACCCTCGGACAGGTGCTTGGCGCCCTCGATCAGGCGCGACAGCTGGGACAGCACCCACGCCAGCCCGACGAGGGAACCGATGGCCAGCAGGGTCACAAATACACCGACCTCAAAGCTGCCCGACACCACGCCCACAATCCAAAACGCTGCGATGATACAGCCGCCCCACAGCATGCCCGCCCACATGACATTCATGCGGGAAGCCATATCGCACAGGCTGTGCCATACACGCCCCAGTGTGCCTTTGATCTTTTCGAATACATTCTGGATGCCCGAGCCTTCCCACTGGAACGAACGCGCCTTGTCCGCAACCTGACGCGCAGCATCCTGCGCCTTCTGCGCAAATCCGTGCACGGTCTCCTTGGCCTTGTCGCCGTCCAGCACCAGTACAAATCCAGTGTCCTTGTCCCGCTCGTCCGGTTTGTGTTCCTGGAACGAAGCGTCTACCGCCTGCTCAATCGATCGCACCATCTGTGCGGTCTTTTGCTCGTGGTACTGCTCGCGCTTACGCTTGGCAAACAGATAAATCGGATTGCACACATAAAAGGTAAGGGTCGTACGCCACAGGCGGTGTGCCTTGATGCGCACGGTCAGCGACCGCAAGACGAAGAAGCATACCAGTACGAATGCCCAGATCAGTACCGCGGTCAAGGTCAGCAGAAAATCAATGCCATACGCCGGGTAGCTGGTCATGATCTCTACCGCATCCGCGGTTGTATAGGCCGGAGCGGTGTACGTGTAGTTGAAGCCTTCCCAGATGAGCTGGAGCGCAGAGTATGCAGCAAGCAGCAGAACGCCCAGCAAAATCACCGGCCAGCGGTCGAAAAACCGCAGGCGGATGCCGTCCTGCTCGGTCTCGTTCGCCCCATGACCGGCCGCAAGCAGCAGGTAGAGTCCTAACAGCACACTCAGTACGGCCGCCGCTGCCGCACCTGGCAGCAGTCCCATCGCCGTCACGCTGCGCACAAACCGATAGCCGGTCAAATACCGACCCAGTGCGTCATCTTCCACCGAGAACGCGCGGTCAAATCCAACGTCAATGAGTGCAGGCTGTCCGTTCGATCGCTCGTAACTGGTCGAGGAGACCAGAATACAATTTTCATCGACCCAGTCGCCGCCCAGTGTCGCCAGGGTTCCGGTCATCTCTCCGTTACTATTCACACTCACCATGCGCACCCGCACATTGCTGCGCTGGGGGGCATACTCACTTTTGAGCACGGTCATCTGCTGTTTTTCATAAGCCACGTCGCTGTTTGAATACCGGTAATAGGCTTTCATGTCGGCAATACTCTGACCGTAATAGCCCCTGCCGCCCGAGCCGCGCATGGCCAGCGACTGCACATATCCGGTCTCGGTCACGCTTTGGCCGGACAGCGCACCAATCGAAAGTCCGTAGACCGTGATGACACCGCCAAAACTCACCGCCAGCAGAGACACGGTCAGAACCAGCACCGCCAGCAGCTTTACACCGGTTTTATATCGCTTTTTCATGTTACCGCTCCTCCTTTCTCGAATTTATAGCCCTGTCCCCAGACTACCTTGACATAGCGCGGCTCGGCCGGGGTAATCTCGATCTTTTCCCGCAGGTGCCGGATATGTACAGCGACCGTCGAGTCGTTGCCGTACGCGTCCTCCTTCCACACCGCCGCGTAGATCTGCGCACTGGAAAATACCTGTCCCGGGTTCTGCATGAGCAGCTTCAAAATACTGTATTCGGTCGGGGTCAGCGTCACCGGGTCGCCGTCCACGGTCACACTCTTGCTCTCATCGTCCAGCGTCACGCCGCCGATGGCAATGACCTTGGGCTTTTTCTGCTGCTCGGCTTGCAGCGAACCCAGCATGGTATAGCGTCTGAGCTGCGACTTGACGCGCGCAACCACCTCCATCGGGTTAAAGGGCTTGGTCACGTAGTCATCTGCACCGATGGTCAAGCCCAGCACCTTGTCGGTGTCCTCGCTCTTGGCCGTCAGCAGGATAATCGGAATGTTGGTCTTTTCGCGCAGTTTGGCCGTGGCCATGATGCCATCCATGACCGGCATCATAATATCCATCAGTGCCAGATGCACGGTGTGTTCGTCCAGAAGATCGAGCGCTTCCTTGCCCGTGTATGCCGG
>OLRK01002156.1_pt1 | contig 13222 bp, 24 predicted proteins | sample 1672911 | NCBI WGS metagenome assembly OLRK01 (sample SAMEA3136736, study PRJEB25190) | human gut metagenome | biome: human gut; feature: human-associated habitat; material: faeces | place: Austria | collected 2013 | reverse complement strand
AGGCGACTTTTTTTATGGCAAGTCAAGTAATGAGAATCACATTAAAAGCTTATGACCATCAGCTGGTAGACCAGTCTGCTGGAAAGATCATCGACACGGTAAAGAAAACAGGAGCACAGGTGAGTGGTCCGGTGCCGCTGCCAACTAAGAAAGAGGTAGTAACAATTCTGCGTGCCGTTCATAAGTACAAAGATTCCAGAGAGCAGTTTGAGCAGAGAACTCACAAGAGACTCATTGATATCGCTGCTCCAAGCCAGAAGACAGTTGATGCGCTGTCCAGACTGGAAATGCCAGCTGGTGTGCATATCGACATCAAAATGAAAACAAAATAATCGCAGATGATTTTGTTTTCATGCTGCCAAAACGCAGCAAAGCGGAGTTCGTTTTTTATGAACTTGCGCAAAATGAATTAGTTTATATCCTGAAGGGTTTAAATATAGAAGCAACACTACATTCCTGTAGGAATCAACATACCGGAAACGGTTCATAGTGTTCCACGTATATTAGACTGTTCTAGGATGAATGCGAAAGCATTCCGCTGTAGAATCAAGTAACAGGAGGTAAGACAATGAAGAAAGCGATTTTAGCAACAAAAGTCGGAATGACCCAGATCTTCAATGAGAATGGTGCATTAGTTCCGGTAACTGTACTTCAGGCTGGTCCTTGTGTGGTAACACAGGTTAAGACAGTTGAGAATGACGGTTACAAAGCAGTACAGGTTGGTTTCGTTGACAAGAGAGAAAAGCTGGTCAACAAGCCACAGAAAGGCCACTTTGAGAAGGCTGGCGTATCTTACAAGAGATATGTGAGAGAGTTCAGATTTGAGAACGCAGAAGAGTATTCCGTAAAGGATGAAATTAAGGCAGAAATTTTCGCAGCAGGCGAAAAGATTGATGCAACCGCTATTTCCAAGGGTAAAGGCTTCCAGGGCGCTATTAAGAGACATGGACAGCACAGAGGACCTATGGCTCATGGTTCTAAGTTCCATCGTCATCAGGGTTCTAATGGTTCTGCTACAACCCCAGGCCGCGTATTCAAGGGCAAGGGAATGCCTGGACAGATGGGCAATAAGCAGATCACAGTTCAGAACCTGGAGATTGTTAAGGTTGATGCTGAGAACAATCTGATTTTGGTCAAGGGCGCAGTTCCAGGACCAAAGAAGTGCCTGGTAACAGTCAAAGAGGCTGTTAAGGTTGTAAGGTGAGCTTTTATAGGAAAGGAGGAACACACAGATGGCAAACGTATCTGTTTACAATATGGAAGGTAAGGAAGTTGGCACATTAGAGCTGAACGATGCCGTATTTGGTGTAAAGATCAACGAGCACCTGGTACATCTTGCAGTTGTTGCACAGCTTGCTAATAAGCGTCAGGGAACACAGAAAGCAAAGACACGTTCTGAGGTTTCCGGCGGCGGAAGAAAGCCTTGGAGGCAGAAGGGAACCGGTCATGCAAGACAGGGTTCAACCAGAGCTCCGCAGTGGACTGGCGGCGGCGTAGTATTCGCTCCAACTCCAAGAGATTACACAATCACACTGAACAAGAAGGAAAAGAGGGCTGCTCTTAAGTCTGCACTCACAAGCCGCGTTCAGGAGAACAAGCTCGTTGTTGTTGATGAGCTGAAGTTTGACGAGATCAAGACAAAGAACTTCAAGAATGTAATGGACAACCTGAAGGTTGCTAAGGCGCTGGTAGTCCTGGATGAAAACAGCCAGAACGCAGTACTGTCCGCAAGAAATATTGCTGGCATCAAGACTGCTTCCGTTGGAACCATCAACGTATACGACATTCTGAAGTATAACACAGTTGTTGCTACTAAGGCAGCTGTTGCATCCATCGAGGAGGTGTACGCATAATGGCAGACATCAGATATTACGACGTCATTTTAAAGCCGGTTATCACCGAGAAGAGCATGAACGCCATGGGCGATAAGAAGTATACATTCATGGTACATGTAGACGCTAACAAGTCTATGATTAAGGAAGCTGTTGAGAAGATGTTCCCAGGCACCAAGGTTGCCAGTGTGAACACCATGAACTGCGACGGCAAGACAAAGAGAAGAGGCATGACCTACGGAAAGACAGCAGCTTCTAAGAAGGCAATTGTTAAGCTTACCGAGGACAGCAAGGGAATCGAGATCTTCCAGGGTCTGTAAGAAACAGACAGCAGGGTTTAAAACCTGGCCTGGGATATCACGTATTTGATACCCGCCCCTGGGCGGAGAACTTATATGGCATGAGATGCCATGAGAAGAAAAAGAAAAGGAGTAAATGTCATGGGAATTAAGAAGTATAATGCTTATACACCTTCCAGAAGACATATGACCGGTTCTGATTTCAAGGAAATCACTAAGACAACTCCAGAGAAGTCCTTAGTAGTATCCCTGGATAAGAATGCAGGCCGTAATAATCAGGGTAAGATCACTGTTCGTCACAGAGGCGGCGGCAGCAGAAGAAAATATAGAGTTATCGATTTCAAGAGAAACAGCAAGGACGGAATTCCGGCAACTGTTATCGGTATCGAATACGATCCAAACAGAAGTGCAAACATCGCACTTATCTGCTATGCAGATGGAACAAAGTCCTACATCCTGGCTCCTCAGGGCTTGACCACTGGAATGAAGGTTGTAAGCGGACCTGAGGCTGAGGCTAAGGTTGGTAACTGCATGCCTTTATACCATGTTCCGATCGGTGCTCAGGTACACAACATCGAGCTGTATCCTGGCAAGGGCGGACAGCTGGTTCGTTCCGCTGGAAACGCAGCACAGTTAATGGCTAAGGAAGGCAAGTATGCAACCTTACGTTTACCTTCCGGTGAAATGAGAATGGTTCCGATCATCTGCCGTGCAACGATCGGTGTTGTTGGCAATGCGGAGCACTCCCTTATTAACATTGGTAAAGCTGGTAGAAAGCGCCACATGGGCATCAGACCTACTGTACGCGGTTCTGTAATGAACCCGAATGACCATCCACATGGTGGTGGTGAGGGCAAGACCGGTATCGGCCGTCCAGGTCCATGTACACCATGGGGCAAGCCTGCTCTGGGTCTGAAGACCAGAAAGAAGAACAAGCAGTCCAATAAGTTGATCGTAAGAAGACGCGATGGCAAAACCATCAAATAATTAAGGAGGTTAAGAACACATGGCTCGTTCACTGAAAAAAGGACCATTTGCAGATGCACATCTGTTAAAGAAAGTAGACGCTATGAATGCAGCAGGACAGAAGCAGGTAATCAAGACCTGGTCCCGCCGTTCAACAATCTTCCCACAGATGGTTGGTCACACTATTGCAGTTCATGATGGAAGAAAACACGTTCCGGTATACGTTACTGAGGATATGGTAGGACACAAACTGGGTGAGTTCGTAGCAACCAGAACCTACAGAGGCCACGGTAAAGACGAGAAGAAGTCCGCTGTTAGAAAGTAATCCACAGGTAAATTGAAAGGAGGTTTTACAAATGGCAAGAGGACATAGATCCCAAATTAAGAGAGAAAGAAATGCCCAGAAGGACACCAGACCAAGCGCAACACTGTCTTACGCTAGAGTGTCTGTCCAGAAGGCTTGCTTTGTATTAGATGCCATCAGAGGCAAAGATTTACAGACCGCACTTGGTATTGTAACTTACAATCCCAGATATGCTTCCAGCTTAGTAAAGAAGCTGCTGGAATCTGCAGCAGCAAACGCTGAGAATAACAACAATATGGACCCATCCAAGCTTTACGTAGAAGAGTGCTACGCAAACCAGGGCCCGATCATGAAGAGAGTTAGACCGAGAGCACAGGGACGCGCTTACAGAATCGAGAAGAGAATGAGCCACATCACTGTTGTTCTGAATGAGAGATAGGAGGCAAATATGGGACAGAAAGTTAATCCACACGGCTTAAGAGTCGGTGTTATTAAAGACTGGGATTCCAGATGGTATGCAGACGCAGATTTTGCAGACTGCCTGGTTGAAGATTATAATATCAGAAAATTCCTGAAGAAGAGATTATACAGTGCCGGTGTTTCCAAGATTGAAATCGAGCGCGCATCTGACAGAGTAAAGGTTATCCTTTACACTGCTAAGCCAGGTGTTGTGATCGGTAAGGGCGGTGCTGAGATTGAGAAGCTTAAGGTTGAGGTTCAGAAGCTGACTTCCAAGAAGCTGTTTATCGACATCAAGGAGATCAAGAGACCTGACCGCGATGCACAGCTGGTTGCTGAGTCTATCGCACAGCAGCTGGAAAACCGTGTATCCTTCCGCCGCGCTATGAAGTCTACCATGGGCAGAACCATGAAGGCTGGCGTTAAGGGTATTAAGACTGCTGTTGCTGGCCGTCTTGGCGGTGCAGATATGGCACGTACAGAATTCTACAGCGAGGGTACGATCCCGCTTCAGACATTAAGAGCAGATATTGACTATGGTTTCGCCGAAGCAGATACCACCTACGGCAAGATTGGCGTTAAGGTTTGGATTTACAAGGGCGAGGTACTTCCTACTAAAGGAAACAAGGAAGGGAGCGATAAATAATGTTAATGCCTAAGAGAGTAAAGCGCCGCAAACAGTTCCGTGGTTCCATGGCAGGAAAGGCGCTTAGAGGAAATAAGATTTCTAACGGTGAGTTCGGTCTGGTGGCTATGGAGCCGTGCTGGATCAGATCCAATCAGATCGAGGCAGCCCGTATTGCCATGACCCGTTACATCAAGCGTGGCGGTAAAGTTTGGATTAAGATTTTCCCGGATAAGCCTGTGACTGCAAAGCCGGCTGAGACCCGAATGGGATCCGGAAAGGGCGCTCTGGAGTACTGGGTAGCAGTTGTAAAACCGGGCCGTGTAATGTTCGAGATTGCCGGCGTTCCGGAGGAGACTGCTCGCGAGGCTCTGCGTCTTGCTATGCACAAGTTACCCTGCAAATGTAAGATTGTTTCTAAAGCAGATTTAGAAGGCGGTGATAACAGTGAAAATTAATAAGTATGTAGAAGGTTTAAAGGCAAAATCAGCTGCAGAGTTGAACGAAGAATTAGTAGCTGCTAAGAAAGAGCTTTTCAATTTAAGATTCCAGAACGCTACCAATCAGTTAGATAACACCAGCAGAATCAAAGAGGTTCGCAAGAACATCGCCCGCATCCAGACTGTTATCACTGAGAAATCCAAGTTAGCGTAGGACTTCTTCAGAACAGAACATTTGAAAGGAGATAACTACCGTGGAGAGAAATTTAAGAAAAGTGCGTACTGGCAAGGTAGTGAGCAACAAGATGGACAAAACCATCGTAGTAGCTATCGAGAACCATGTGAAGCACCCGGTAATCGGAAAGATCGTTAAGAAAACTTATAAATTAAAGGCGCACGACGAGAAGAACGAGTGCGGCATCGGTGATACCGTAAGAGTAATGGAGACAAGACCGCTGTCCAAGGACAAGAGATGGAGACTTGTTGAGATTATCGAGAAGGCAAGATAATTTAGTCCAGGAAGGAGTATAGGCATGATTCAGCAGGAAACCAGACTTAAGGTTGCCGACAATACCGGTGCGAAAGAGCTTCTTTGCATTCGTGTAATGGGCGGTTCTACCAGAAGATATGCTAATATTGGTGATATAATCGTTGCTTCCGTTAAAGATGCAACACCAGGCGGTGTTGTAAAGAAGGGCGATGTTGTGAAGGCTGTAGTTGTGCGTACTGTTAAGGGCGCACGCCGTAAAGACGGTTCTTACATCAGATTTGATGAGAATGCAGCAGTAATTATTAAGGATGACAAGACTCCAAGAGGAACTCGTATCTTTGGGCCTGTAGCAAGAGAATTGAGAGACAAACAGTTCATGAAGATTGTCTCCTTAGCTCCAGAAGTATTATAAGGAGGTTAAGCTGTGAATAAGATTAAGAAGGACGACTTAGTAGTCGTAATCGCAGGTAAGGATAAAGACAAACAGGGAAAGGTGCTGGCTGTTGATACTAAGAAGAACAAAGTATTAGTACAGGGCTGCAATATGATCACAAAGCATACAAAGCAGTCTCCGGCTAATCCACAGGGCGGTATCGTTAACCAGGAAGCACCGATTGATATCTCCAATGTAATGCTGGTAGTTGATGGTAAGGCAACCAGAGTCGGCTTTGAAGTAAAGGACGGCAAGAAGGTTCGCGTAGCTAAGAAGACTGGCAAAGTGATTGACTAATTTCGGAGAGGAGGAATAAACGTTGGCTAGATTAAAAGAACAGTATCAGAACGAAATGGTAGACGCTCTGATGAAGAAATTTGGATATAAGAACGTTATGCAGGTGCCGAAGCTGGACAAGATTGTCATCAACATGGGCGTAGGCGAAGCAAAGGAAAATGCCAAGGTTCTGGATTCTGCAGTAAGGGATTTGGAAATCATCTCCGGACAGAAGGCTGTAACCACTAAGGCAAAGAAGTCTGTTGCTAACTTCAAGATCCGTGAGGGTATGGCGATCGGCTGTAAGGTAACTCTGCGCGGCGAGAGAATGTATGAGTTCCTTGACCGTCTGGTAAACCTGGCACTTCCACGTGTACGTGACTTTAGAGGTGTTAACCCTAACGCATTTGATGGCAGAGGAAACTATGCACTTGGTATCAAGGAGCAGCTGATCTTCCCCGAGATTGAGTACGATAAAGTTGACAAGGTAAGAGGTATGGATATCATCTTCGTTACCACCGCTAAGACAGATGAAGAAGCTCGTGAACTTTTGACATTATTCAACATGCCGTTTGCAAAATAGTTAGGAGGAAACTTTCATGGCTAAGACTTCAATGAAGATTAAACAGCAGCGTCCTGCTAAATTCTCTACCAGAGAGTACAATCGCTGCAGAATCTGCGGCCGTCCGCATGCTTACCTGAGAAAGTACGGCATCTGCCGTATCTGTTTCCGCGAGTTAGCATATAAGGGCCAGATTCCGGGCGTTAAGAAAGCAAGCTGGTAAGGCATATGGCGCCTGCGGGGATCTTCCCCACAGGGCGGCAGAGCCTGTAAGAGAATATAGAATAGAAGGAGGCATACAAAAATGACAATGAGCGATCCGATTGCAGATATGCTTACAAGAATCCGTAACGCAAATACTGCAAAGCATGATACAGTAGATGTACCTTCATCCAAGATGAAATTAGCAATCGCTGACATCCTGGTAAACGAAGGATATATTGCAAAGTACGATTTAGTAGAGGATGGTGCATTCCAGACAATCCGCATCACCTTAAAGTACGGCAAAGATAAGAATGAGAAAATCATTTCCGGAATTAAGAGAATCTCCAAGCCAGGTCTGCGTGTATACGCAAACAAGGAGGAGCTTCCAAGAGTATTAGGCGGACTTGGTACCGCAATCATCTCCACCAACCAGGGCGTGATCACTGACAAGGAAGCACGCAGACTTGGTATCGGCGGCGAGGTTCTGGCATTTGTTTGGTAGGCACTGAGCTTAATGAACATCCAATAAAAAGATAACTGAAAACAGAGGGAACGTAAGCTTCCCTCCGAGAATTTAAGTAGGAGGTAAAAGGCATGTCACGTATCGGTAGAATGCCCGTTGCGATTCCAGCAGGTGTAACTGTTACGATCGCAGAGAATAACAAGGTGACTGTAAAAGGTCCAAAGGGAACATTAGAGAGAGAGCTCCCGGTTGAGATGACCATCGAGGAAAAGGATGGCCAGATTATTGTTAGCAGACCAAACGATTTAAAGAAGATGAAGTCTTTACATGGTCTGACCAGAACCCTGGTTAACAACATGATCCATGGTGTTACAGAAGGCTATGAGAAGGTTCTGGAAGTTAACGGTGTTGGTTACAGAGCTGCTAAGCAGGGCAAGAAGCTTACCCTGAACCTGGGCTATTCCCATCCAGTAGAGATGGAAGATCCAGAGGGTATCGAGACCATCTGCGAGGGACAGAATAAGATCATCGTTAAGGGTATCAGTAAAGAAAAAGTTGGCCAGTACGCTGCTGAAATCAGAGATAAGAGAAGACCTGAGCCTTACAAGGGTAAAGGTATCAAGTATGCTGACGAAGTTATTAGACGTAAAGTTGGTAAGACTGGTAAGAAATAATTTAAGGAGAGTGTAAAAATGGTTAACAAACAGTCAAGAAGCGAAATTCGCGTAAAGAAGCACAACAGAATGCGTAACCGTTTTGCTGGCACAGCAGAAAGACCACGTCTGGCAGTGTTTAGAAGTAATAATCATATGTATGCTCAAATTATCGACGATACGGTTGGTAACACCCTGGTTGCTGCTTCTACAGTTGAGAAAGAGATCAAGGCTGAACTGGAGAAGACAAACGACAAGGCAGCTGCAGCATATGTAGGTACAGTAATTGCAAAGAGAGCCCTTGAAAAAGGTATCAAGGAAGTTGTTTTCGATAGAGGCGGCTTTATATATCAGGGCAAGATTCAGGCATTAGCAGATGCAGCCCGTGAGGCTGGTCTGGAATTCTAATAGAGAGGAGAACAAACATGAAGCGTACAATTATTGATGCCAGTCAGTTGGAGCTGAACGACAGAGTTGTGGCAATCAAGAGAGTATCCAAGACTGTTAAAGGTGGACGTACCATGAGATTTTCCGCTCTGGTAGTAGTTGGTGATGGAAACGGCCATGTAGGTGTTGGTTTAGGCAAGGCAGGCGAGGTTCCAGAGGCAATCCGTAAGGGTAAAGAGGCAGCTGTTAAGAATCTGGTAGAAATCCCGCTGGATGAGAACAAGAGTATTCCTCATGACTATATCGGAAAGTTCGGCAGCGCAACCGTTCTCTTAAAGAGAGCTGGCGAAGGTACCGGTGTTATCGCTGGTGGCCCTGTTCGTGCCGTTGTAGAGCTGGCTGGTATTGAAAATATCCGTACCAAGTCCTTAGGCTCAAACAACAAGACAAACGTAGTTCTGGCAACGATTGCAGGATTGACTTCCTTAAAGACACCTGAAGAGTTTGCAAAGCTGCGCGGTAAATCTGTTGAAGAAATTGTAGGCTAATAGGAGGAGAAAGACATGGCAGAGAAGTTAAAGATCACATTAGTCAAGTCCCCTATCGGTGCTGTTCCAAAGCAGAGAGCAACTGTAACAGCTCTTGGACTTAACAAGATGCACAAGACAGTTGAAATGCCAGATAATGGCGCTGTCAGAGGCATGATTGCCAGTGTGCGTCATTTAGTAAAAGTGGAAGAAATCTAATCATTATAAGTAAGGAGGTGCAGTCATGGAATTGTCAAATTTACAGCCTGCTGCAGGTTCAAAGCATAGCGATAATTTTAGAAGAGGCCGTGGCCATGGTTCAGGTAATGGTAAGACAGCTGGTAAGGGACATAAGGGACAGAAGGCCCGTTCCGGAGCTCCAAGACCTGGATTTGAAGGTGGACAGATGCCATTATACAGACGTCTGCCGAAGCGTGGTTTCACCAACCGCAATTCTAAGGATATTGTTGGTATTAACGTAAGCGTTCTGGAAAGATTCGACAACGATGCTGTAGTGACCGTTGAGGCTCTCATCGAAGCTGGCATTGTTAAGAACCCAAGAGATGGCGTGAAGATCCTTGGTAATGGAGAATTAACCAAAAAGCTGACCGTTAAGGTTAATGCATTCAGCGAGAGTGCAAAATCTAAAATTGAAGCTTTAGGTGGAACCTGCGAGGTGATCTAATGTTTACTACGATTAGAAACGCTTTCAAGGTGAAAGAGCTTCGCAAGAAGATACTTTATACCTTTATGATGCTGGTAGTCATTCGTTTTGGCTGCCAGCTGCCAATCCCGGGAATTAAGACCACATTCTTCGCTGATTGGTTTGCAAAGCAGACAACCGATGTGTTTGGCTTTTTTAATGCGATGACAGGCGGTTCATTCTCCACCATGTCTATTTTCGCATTAAGCATTACGCCTTACATCACATCTTCCATTATCGTTCAGCTGCTTACCATTGCGATTCCAAAGCTGGAAGAGCTGCAGAAGGATGGCGAAGATGGAAGGAAAAAGATACAGGAGTACACACGTTACACCACTGTTGCACTGGCTCTTCTTGAATCCAGCGCTATGGCAATCGGTTTTGGCCGTCAGGGACTTCTCCTTGAGTATAATGTATGGAACATTATCATTGCCGTTGTTACCATGACAACAGGCAGCGCCCTGTTAATGTGGATCGGCGAACAGATTACGGAAAAAGGCGTGGGAAATGGTATCTCGATCGTACTGCTGTTCAATATCTTATCCAGCGTTCCTAATGATGTGAGAAGCCTTTACTATCGTTTCGTATTTGGCCAGACAATCCCTACAATGGTGATCGCAACTGTGATCATTGCAGCTGTGATCATTGCCATGGTAGTGTTCGTAGTGGTATTAAACGATGCGGAGCGCAGAATTCCGGTTCAGTACTCCAAGAAGATGGTTGGCCGTAAGATGGTTGGCGGACAGGCCTCCAATATTCCCTTAAAGATTAATACAGCAGGCGTTATGCCCGTAATTTTTGCTTCATCTATTATGTCCTTCCCGGTGGTGATTGCACAGTTCTTCCCGGTTGACTACACTACTACGGGTGGGAAAATCCTGATGATGCTCAATTCGGGTTCCTGGTGTAATCCAGATCAGCCTGTTTACTCAATCGGTCTGGTGATCTATATCATACTGCTGTTCGTATTTGCTTACTTCTATACGTCAATTACGTTTAACCCGTTGGAGGTTGCAAATAATATGAAGAAGCAGGGCGGCTTTATCCCTGGTATCCGTCCAGGCAAGCCAACCAGCGATTATTTAAATCAAATTCTGAATTATATTGTTTTCATTGGTGCAGTTGGCCTGATGGTAATTGCTGTTACACCGATCGCATTTTCCGGTTTACTGGATGTGAGTCAGATTTCCTTTGCAGGAACCTCTCTGATCATCATTGTAGGCGTAGTGCTGGAGACAATTAAAGCAGTCGAATCTCAGATGCTTGTGCGTTATTATAAGGGATTTTTGAACGATTAACAACTGAGGTTGAATCAATCAATCTGCCTTTGTGGTATTCCACAAGGGCGGATTTATTGCGTTATAGAAGAAAAAGGAGGCTGGAACCATGAAACTCATCATGTTAGGCGCTCCGGGTGCAGGAAAAGGCACCCAGGCGAAGAAAATTGCTGCAAAATACGGAATTCCTCATGTTTCAACCGGGGATATCTTCCGTGCAAATATTAAAAACGGAACAGAGCTTGGAATGAAGGCAAAGTCCTATATGGATGCAGGAGGGCTTGTTCCGGACGAAATCACCATTGGGATGCTGCTTGACCGCATCAGTGAGGATGACTGCAAAACCGGCTATGTGCTGGATGGCTTCCCAAGAACGATTCCGCAGGCTGAGAGCCTTACAAAGGCATTGGAGAACAGAGGGGAATCTATTGATTATGCAGTCAATGTAGATGTTCCTGATGAGAATATTATCAGCCGTATGGGCGGACGCCGCGCATGCCTAAACTGCGGCGCTACCTATCATGTTGTATATAATGCGCCAAAGACTGAGGGAATCTGTGATTCCTGCGGCCAGGAGCTTGTACTTAGGGACGATGACAAGCCGGAAACCGTTAAGAAGCGCCTTGACGTATACCATCAGCAGACACAGCCTCTTATTGATTATTATCAGAAGGCAGGCGTTCTGGCAGAAGTAGACGGAACAAAGGATATGGAAGAGGTATTCCAGGCTATCGTTGAAATTTTAGGAGCATAAAAAATGGTAACGATTAAATCAGAACGGGAAATTGAATTAATGCGTGAGGCCGGAAAAATACTGGCGAAAGTTCATGAGGAGCTGGGAAAGGCATTAAAGCCCGGAATGACGACCAAGGATATTGACAGGCTGGGCGAGGAGCTGATACGCAGCTATGGCTGCATTCCTTCTTTCTTAAATTATGAGGGATATCCGGCTTCTGTCTGTGTTTCTGTCAATGACGAGGTAGTCCACGGTATTCCAAGCAAACGCCGCTATATTAATGAAGGCGATATCGTAAGCCTTGATACAGGCGTTATCTGGAAGGGATATCAGTCAGATGCAGCCAGGACTCATATGATTGGGCAGGTAAGCGATAGAGCCAGGAAATTGGTAGAGGTGACAGAGCAGAGCTTCTTTGAGGGAATAAAGTATGCAAAAGCGGGCAATCATCTCAATGATATATCAAAAGCGATCCAGGCCTATGCAGAGAGCTTTGGATTTGGCGTTGTCCGGGATCTGGTGGGACACGGTATTGGAAAAGAAATGCATGAGGAACCAGAAATACCTAATTTTTCCCAGCACCGTAAAGGCATTAAGCTGGCAGCCGGCATGACATTGGCAATCGAACCTATGATTACTGCAGGGCGTTATGATGTAGCTTGGATGGATGATGACTGGACCGTTGTAACAGAGGACGGCTCCCTGGCATCCCATTATGAGAACACCATCCTTATTACAGATGGTGAGCCTGAGATTTTATCGCTGTAGCTGAGGTGAATGGATGGTAGAGTTTAAGGAAGCCGGACTGGTGAGAAGTTTAGCAGGTCACGACAAGGACGAACTGTATATCATATTAGGCGTTGAACCAGAATATGTTAGTTTGTCGGATGGAAAAAAACATCCTGTAAACAAACCAAAACGCAAGAACAAAAAACACTTGCAGCGCATCGATCAATGCGATGAAACTATAGGAAAGAAGCTTACACAGGGCGAAACGGTGACGGATGAAGAGATTAGAAGCTTCATCCGCACCCACAGGCAGTAGGAGGGAAAAAATATGTCAAAAGCAGACGTAATTGAAATTGAAGGAACCGTAGTTGAGAAGTTACCAAACGCCATGTTCCAGGTTGAGCTGGAAAACGGCCACCAGGTACTGGCACATATCAGCGGAAAGCTCCGTATGAACTATATCCGTATTCTTCCAGGCGATAAGGTGACTTTGGAAATGTCCCCATACGACTTATCCAAAGGCCGCATCATCTGGCGAGACAAATAAAGCAACGCGGAGCGTTGCGCTACCCAAACGAAGCGAAGCGGAGTTCGGGTTTCCCGCTCCTGCGGAGCGTTGCGCTACTCAAACGAAGCGTCAGCGGAGTTTGAGTTTCCCGAAAGCGGGGGTAAACTTCCCGCTTACAGGGATGTAACAGTTCAGACGAGGGAGCGCCCTCTGAACTGTTACGCAGGGATAAATAAAAACAGAAATAGATTGAAAAAGTACTTGCATTTGCTGGTTTTCTTTGGTATAATGCCATAGCAACTTTGTTGGTCTATAGAAAGGAGAATTACTGTGAAGGTTAGATCATCCG
>OLRK01002153.1_pt1 | contig 13237 bp, 13 predicted proteins | sample 1672911 | NCBI WGS metagenome assembly OLRK01 (sample SAMEA3136736, study PRJEB25190) | human gut metagenome | biome: human gut; feature: human-associated habitat; material: faeces | place: Austria | collected 2013 | reverse complement strand
AATATCTAAAATCAAATTCAGTTCCTAAGTGTGAAAAATCAACATTTTCAATTTTCATTAGCTCACTCATCATTTTATCCTTTTATATTTAAAATCATTCCCACTGCAATGAGAACTGCCATATAAACCGCGGTCAGCACATACTGCCGCCGGGTTGTCTTCTTTTCACGCGAAAGAAAACAAAGTGTACCGTCATAGCATCTTGCCTCCATCGCATTATACATATCCGACGATTTTTTAAAGGCTTTTAAAAACAGACTGCCTGCAATAAGACCTGTCGTATTCAGCCACTGTTTCTTTGTCATATACCCAAGTCTTGAATCTGCCGACAGCATCATCAAATGCGCCGTATCCGTCAGAATAAAAATAAACCGGTAAATCAAAAGCATCAGCTCTGTCATAATTTTCGGACATTTCAGCCGGTTAATCACGCCGACAATTTCAAATACCGGCGTTGACAGAGATAAAAAATAAAGACAGGCGACTGAAGCGAAAGCCTTTAAAATAATGGACGTTCCCTCAAATATTCCCTGTCTGCTTATGGATAAATATTTTGAAAAAAACGGTACTGACACTAAATCTGACGGCTGACTTGTTATATTAATTATAATTGTCAAAACACCAATCACTAAAAATGCCAGCGGTATCCGAAGAAGTTTTCCGTACCGGCGGATATTAAGCCCGCCGGCACAAACTGTCATAAAACTCATAAAAACTAATATTAATACGGAAAACAGCCGGTTGTTAAAGCCTAGGCAGGCAGCCATTGTCGCTGCCGCGATAAAACACTTTAACGCCGGGCTCACATGATTCAGCTTTGACAAATACGCATATTTATCAATTGAGCTCATATTACGATGCTTCCTTTTTAAATTTTGAACGCGCTACCATGTAACCGATACTGTAGCATATCACACCTGAACCTAAGGCTGCCTGAAGACAGAAAAATAAACTTTCAAGCTCGCCCGGAAGTCCCTCCGGAAAAATGCGCTCCATCAATGGTGTAAACCATGGCTCATATTCCGGATTCATTTCTATAATCAATTCCTCTGCCTGACCGTCGGCGCCGCCAAACTCAGCACTTTTTCCGAGGGTAATCATCGGAACTGCAACAATCAGTACTAAAGCAACAAGTAAAATCACAATCGTACTCTTTTTCATCGTACACCCTCCTGTCCTTTGCCGTAAAATACATTAAGGCTCTTTGTTTCCTCACGGCCGTACTTTGCAATCAAGTTAAATACAAGTACAGTCACAATACCTTCTGCGATCGCAAGCGGAATTTGTGTCACCGCAAACACGCCTAAAAATTCGGCAATTGACACAAGCACGCCGCCCTCCGGCGCCGGATACGCAATAGCAAGCTCTAAAGATGTCACACAGTATGTTGCAAGGTCGCCGATGGCTGCTGCCAAAAATACGCCCAAATACTGATTGCCGCCCAGCTTTTTCACAAACTTATAAATACCGTAAGACACAAACGGCCCTACAATCGCCATTGAAAAAACGTTGGCGCCAAGTGTTGTCACACCGCCGTGAGCGAGTAAAATTGCCTGAAATAAAAGAACGATAAAACCAAACACAGAAGTTGCAAGCGGTCCGAAAAAGATGGCGCCAAGGCCAACGCCTGTCGGGTGGGAACAGCTTCCCGTTACTGACGGAATCTTTAATGCCGACAGCACAAAAGCATAGGCTGCACACATGGCAATCAGCATGATTGTCTTTCTGTCTTTTTCCACAATTTTTTTAATGGACCGCACACCAAGTACAAGAAATGGTATACAGATGATGCCCCATGCAATACAATATGTCGGCGATAGAAAGCCTTCCATAATGTGCATTGCATTGGCAGCCGGCGCTATGATCAATGCAAGCGCAACGGCAAGTACAGGAATATATCCTGCTTTTCTTTTCAGTTTCATAAACTTCCTCCTTCTCCTATCATTCGTAGGAAAGTCAGTGGCGTACCCAAAATACAGGTACTTTGGATGCGGGCAGGCTTTCTGACTCCGGTCACTGCAAGATTCCCTTCTCGGCTTTTGCCAATGGTATGAATCTGCTGAATCCACCGTTACAGCAGCGAGACTGTGCGGGACTTTCACTCGCTTTCCTTTTAATGCGCAGGGCGCACACCCGGATCCGGACCTTCTGGTCCTGTCAATAGTTTCAAAGCCGCGCTAAATAAGCGCGTTGTTTATACAAAAGCAAAGTATGTTTAATAAAAACAAACATAAAATTGCCGTCATATACATCAGTACATGCGTATTTAAAATATGCTCAGGCACCGGACGGTGACAATCATCGCCGATGGTCGGCTTCACAACCGCCCTGCCGAAATAATCGTGGGTACCACCAAGCATAAGCCCAAGTGCACCGGCACAGGCACTTTCCGTCTGGGCACTGTTCGGACTTAAATGCTTCTTTCTGTCACGGAAAAATACTTTCGCCGCACCAAAGCCGTCGTAACCTGTCAAAAATGCAGCCACAATCATCAGAAGTCCGGCAACACGGGCAGGCACAAAATTAAAAACATCATCGGTAATTGCCGATACACGCCCGAAATACATATATTTATCATTTTTATAGCCAACCATTGAATCTAATGTATTGACTGCCTTGTAGGCAAAACCGGCCGGTGCGCCGCCGATAGCGATAAAAAGCATCGGTGCGATAATGCCATCTGTCGTATTTTCAGCAACCGTCTCGACAGCTGCCTTAATAATCTCAGCGGCTGAAAGATTTGTCGTATCTCTGCCGACAAGATAAGAAATCATCTTTCTTGAAAGCGTTATATCCTTTTTCTTTAAAGCGTCATAAACCTTTTTTGATTCATCTTTCAGGCACTTTGTCGCAAAAATCTGATAAATCCAAAAAACCTCCACCACATTTGCAAGCCACGGGTGAATAAGGGCAAGTCCCTTTAAAATGGCAAAAGGCACAATAAACGAAGTCACTGTAACTATAACCATCAGCCATGCACCGGCTTTAAGCTCCCCCCGCTTTGTTTTTGGAAAAATATTTCTTAAATGCCGCTCTGTCACAGAAATCAGCTTTCCAATCAGACGTATCGGATGATACAGCCATGCCGGATCTCCGAAAATCAAATCAAGTATAAAACCAATCGTTAATTTATAAAATAGCATTTTTAATCTCTCTTATTGTATGATATCATAGCATCTCTGAAAAATAAAGCACTTTTCACAAACGAAGGCAGATATAGGTGCGGATATCCGGCATAAAGCCAGCTTTTGCAATGCCCCTCCGACCAGCTTCGTCCATTTTGCTTTGAAAGGCATAAATCATCGCCGGCATGATCAGACATCGAATAATGAAATTCATGTCCGCGCAGCACATCGCCGGCATTTCCCAAAAGACAGTCCGTCTTTAATGTCATATCCACATAGCCGAAAGGGCCAAGCTTCTTTGTCATGGAAACTCTGCCCGGAATCACTCCCGCCATCGGATAAGCACTGCCGTCTGATGTCACAAGTGTTTCATGAAGATACATAAAACCGCCGCACTCGGCAATCATCGGCATCTTCTTTTTGGCCGCTGCACAGATTGAAGCCTTTGTCACCTCATTTTCAGAAAGCTGCCCGGCATATATTTCAGGATAACCGCCGCCAAGATAAAGTCCCGATACCCCTTTTGGCACCGGCTCATTGTGAAGGGGCGAAAAAAACACCGGTTCAATGCCAAGCGTCCGTAAAAGTTCCAAATTTTCTTCATAATAAAAACAGAAGGCTGCGTCCTTTGCCACCGCCAGATAAAGCGGTATATCCCCGGCCTTTGTCGTTGCCGCTCTGTCTTGTTGCACCGGCGCCGCCGAGGCCGCGATGTCCAAAAGGGCGTCGATATCAATTGTTTTTTGTGCCGCCTCACCGAGCAGACTGATTTTTTGATCAAGATCACCGACTTCCTCCGCCGTCACAAGGCCAAGATGGCGGCTTTCCAAAACAGCGTCCGCCTGACGTTCAAGACAGCCAAGCACCTTGACGCCCGTCATTGTCTCAATCGTCTCTTTCATATAGGCAGCCATGCCCGACCCGACCTGATTTAAGATGACGCCCTGAATCAGCGCACCGCCCTCTTTTCCGCACAGGCTTTCTGCAAATGTCTTATAACCTGAAATCAGCGCAGCTAAAGACAGCGCCATCCCTTTGGCATTGACCGCAAGAATAATTGGCGTGCCTGTTTTAACCGCAATATCAAAGCTGCTGCCTTCCATACCTGTACCAACGCCGTCATACAGCCCCATGACACCTTCGATAAGGCCGATGTCGCTGCCCAAAAGCCGCCGTGAAAGCACTTCTCTAAGCGCTGCCCCGTCAAGAAAGAAAGCATCAAGATTGACTGACGGCCGCCCTGTGATATAGGTATGAAACATCGGATCAATATAATCGGGGCCGCATTTAAAAGGCGCAGTGACAAGCCCTCTTTTTTTTAATGCCGCAAGCAGCGCGCATGTAATTGTCGTTTTACCGCAGCCGCTGTTTGTGCCTGCAATCATAAATCTTGACATAGTTTCTCCTTTATCTGTCCGAGCTTCACCTCAAGCGCAGCCGCTGTCTCAACACTTTCCACCTCAATCTCTGCTGCCTCCTTCGGCCGGTCAATAAGTACAACCGGAATATGAAAAGCTTTGGCACTCTCAATCTTTTCTATAAGACCGCCGCTCATGCCGCTGTCTTTCGAAACAAGCACCCGGATATCATATGCTTTAATAAGCGCCTCATTATCCGCTTTTGAAAACGGCGGATTTTTTGCAATGACATGGCCGGCGTCAATCCCTGCCGACATGCAGCGTGCTTTTGAATCCTCTGTATCTAAAACACGGATATAAACGCGGCTGTTAAAATCCGGCAGCGCCGCCTTATATATTGGCGCTGTATTTGCCCCCGTCGTCAGCAAAATGTTGCCTTTCATATTTTTGACAATTTCTGCCGCCGCAAAAGCGCTGTCCGCCCGGATGATTTGATCGTAATCATAGTCAAGCTGCCGCCGCATAAAACGTACATAAATGACGTTAAGACGCGCGCAGGCTGTCTTTAGATTTGCTGTCACATCGACGGCAAAAGGGTGTGTCGCATCAACGATAAAACGTATATCGTGCTTTTTTATAAAACGCTCAAAGTCATCGGCATCCATTCGTCCGGCAAACACATCAGCCCCTGTATGCTCAAGCATCTCTTTTCCCAAGTCTGTCGCCGTACAGGCTGCCGTCTTTATTTGAAGTGCATCGAGCACCTTCATCGCTTCAAGCCCTTCTGTCGTGCCCGCCGCCAAAAGACACATATATTTTGTTTCTTCCATAAACACCTCCGCATACTGTCCGCTTACCGTAAAAACTCGTCTCTGTGGCTCTCAAAAAATTCAAACCATGTCCGGACATTTTCAAGCTCAGTCCACCGCCGTGTCCGGACCGGGCATACATCCAAATCATAGACAGCTGCGCCGTTCATGGAAAGCATCACCGGCGAATGGGTTGCAATCATAAACTGACAGCCGAAAAAACGCGCAGATTCTTCAATAAATTGCTTCAGTTTAACCTGAAGTGCCACCGAAAGACTGTTTTCCGGTTCATCAAGCAAATATAGAGAACGCTCCTTAATATTTTCTGTAAAATAGATATAGGCACTTTCCCCATTGGATTTTTCCGGAAGATTCGCCATCACCGATGTATTTGTGTATTTCGATATCGTCATCCGCTTTGCTCTATTGTTCTTTTTTAGTTTTTCAAAATCTGCCATCGACTTCATCTGAAAAGATGTATATTTTTCATCCATATATTCTTTAAACACATTTTCCCGGCGTCTGTCAATATTTTCATTGGCTGCCCGGACATCAAGCACATAATCAAAGACATCATCACTTGCAATCATGCGAATTTCCTCCGGCGCCTCATGGCATGCCTTATCCGGCTCAAAATCACAAAGATTGACAAAATCGTCAAAACAGGCATTTCTGTTAAAAAGTGTGCCCCGATCGGCCTTAAGCCGCTCGGCAATGATATTTAAAAGTGTTGTCTTTCCTGAGCCGTTGCCTCCGTAAAAAAAAGTGACCGGCGAAAATTCCAGCCGTGAAAGCTGTTTTTCAGGAAAAATACCGAACGGATAGAGCGAACGGTAGCATGTCATCTTCGCCTTGTCATAGCCGACCATGAACTTGTATTCATCCCTCGGCATCAAAAATGATTTTATATACATTGTGATAACGCCTTATCAATCGCCACCACTGTTTTTTCAACTTCCTTTGCCTTATGCTCAAAGCCGACAAAAAAGGCTTCAAACTGAGACGGCGCAATATAAATATTTTCAGCAAGCATCGCTGCAAAATACCGCTTAAACATCTCCAAGTCAGAACTTACAGCGCCCGAAAATGATGTCACCGGCTGTTTTGTAAAGAAAATTGTCATTAATGAGCCTGCCCGGTTGACTGTCGCCGGCACATTATATTTTTCAATGGCTGCCTTAAAGGCCGTCTCAATACGCTCTGCCGCCGCATTGATGGCCGGATAAATCTCATCCTTATGTTCCCGCAAAATTTTTAAAGTTGCAAGACCTGCCGCAACCGCCGCCGGATTTCCCGAAAGAGTGCCTGCCTGATACCCCGGCCCTGTCGGCGATACTTTACGCATAATATCCTTTCGACCGCAGTAAGCTGCCATCGGCATACCGCCGCCGATAATTTTTCCGAGAGTTGCCATATCCGGCGTCACGCCAAAATACGGCTGGGCGCCGCCGTAGCTTAAACGGAAGCCTGTAATAACCTCGTCAAAAATAAGCAGGGCGCCATTTTCCTCCGTGATTTTTCTAAGCCCTTCAAGGAATCCCGGTTTCGGCGGCACAACCCCCATATTTGCCGCAACAGGCTCGACAATAAGCGCCGCAATCTTATCCTTGTAATTATCAAAAAGCAGGCGCACACTGTCCAAATCGTTGTACTGCGCCACAAGCGTCTTTTCCACAAAAGCCGCCGGCACGCCGGCACTGTCAGGAATTTTCTCTGTGAGAAGACCGGAGCCGCCTTTGACTAAAAGACCGTCGGAATGGCCGTGGTAGCAGCCCTCAAACTTAATAATATAATCCCTGCCCGTATAGCCTCTTGCCGCGCGGATGGCGCTCATGACAGCCTCCGTGCCTGAATTGACAAGACGTACCATCTCCGAACACGGCACAGCTTCATTGATCATCTCGGCAATTTCAACCTCTGCCACTGTCGGCGCACCGTAGCTTGTTCCGCGAACAGCCGCATCGCAGACAGCCTTCACAACTTCCTGCCTTGCATGGCCTAAAATCATCGGCCCCCATGAGCCGATATAGTCAATATATTCATTGCCGTCAATATCATAAATATAGGCCCCTTTGGCATGGTCAATAAATCTCGGCGTCATTCCGACGGCGCGGTAAGCGCGCACCGGACTATTGACGCCGCCCGGCATAACCTCACAGGCTTCTTTAAAAATCTTTTCACTATTCATCATACTTACGCCTCTTTCAACCAGCGCGCCATATCCGGCGCATAATATGTAATAATCATCTTTGCACCGGCACGCTTCATCGCCGTCAGTGCCTCTGTCACAACGCCCCGCTCATCAATCCAGCCGTTTTTTGCCGCCGCCTTAATCATCGCATACTCGCCGCTGACCTGATATGTACATACCGGCAGTGAAAATGTGTCTGCCACTGTTTTTAAAATATCAAGATACGGCAGTCCCGGCTTCACCATAAGAATATCCGCGCCCTCGTTAATATCAAGCTCACACTCAATCATGGCATCTTTTTTATTGCGCCAGTCCATCTGATACGACCGTCTGTCACCAAAGCACGGCGCTGAATCTGCCGCCTCTCTAAACGGCCCGTAAAAAGACGAAGCATATTTGACACTGTAGGACATAATCAGTGTATCCTGATAGCCTTCCGCATCAAGCACCTCACGCATCTTTCCGATACGCCCGTCCATCATATCTGACGGCGCTACAATATCTGCACCGGCTTTGGCACAGGAAAGCGCCGCCTTTGCAAGCAGTGTCAGCGTCTCATCATTTAATATTTTGCCATGGGCATGATCGACAACACCGCAGTGACCGTGACTTGTATATTCGCATAAACAAATATCCGCAATGCATATCATGTCAGGATAAAGCTTCTTTGTCAGCCGGAGCGCCTTCTGTACAATACCGTTGTCATCGTAGGCTCCGGTACCCATCTCATCCTTGTGGTCAGGAATACCAAAGAAAATAATTGCATTGACGCCGCTGTCTGCCACCTCTTTTAAATGTTCCTCAAGTCTGTCCAGCGAATAATGATAAATTCCCGGCATTGATGCAATTTCTGATTTAACATTTTCACCTTCAACGACAAAAACCGGATAGATCAAATCATCTGCATGAATATCTGTCTCATGGACAAGATCTCTCACAGCCTTTGACACACGCAGCCTTCTCGGTCTTCTTACTAAATCCATAAAAATTCCTCCTATCACACGTTACAGACATCCTCTAAGAGACAGTCTGTCAGTCCGTCGATATCATACTGGCGGGCTTCTTTATAAACTTCATAGCCAAGTGCCCTTGCGGCTCTTGCCGTCACCGGCCCGATGCACACAATTTCGCCCTTAAACTTATTTTCTTTATCAATCATAGCGTCAAAGGCTTTCACCGCCGACGCACTGCAAAATGTAATATAATCCGCATAAGCGACAATACGGTTTAATTCCTCGGCCTTCCGCCAGTCGTAAGCTGTCTTATACACCGGCACTGCCTCAAATTCAACGCCTGATGCCGCAAGCATATCCGTCAGAACCGCTGACGCTTCCTCAGCACGCAGTAAAAGTACCTTATCCTCCGGCTCTAGCTTCGGTATAAGCGCCTTGCCAAGATCCCCGCTTGAATAAAGTGCCGGAAGACAATCACAAAAAATGCCTTTTGCTTCAAGTGCTTCCTTTGTTCCCTTGCCAATCACCGCAAAATGCATTCCGGCCATTGCCCGCACATCAAGCTTTGCCCGGCGCATTTCTTCAAAAAAGATATCCACACCATTTCGGCTTGTAAAAACAACCCACGTAAACGGCTTATCCTCATGAAAATATTTTTCAAGGTTATTGACACGCATCGGCTCTGTATAAATAAGGCCGAAGTCAAGCGCTTCGCCGCCGAGCGCCCGCACTTTTTGGCTGAGCGCCTTTGTCATCATATCTGACGCCGTAATAAGGACGCTTTTTCCTGAAAGCGGCTGTTTTCCAAACCATGAAAGCTTATCATAGAGACTGACAACATCGCCGATAATTGTAATTGCCGGCGTCTTTATGCCTGCCTCCTGTGCCTTTGCTACAATATTTTCAAGTGTACCGACCGCCATTTTCTGACGGGCTGTCGTGCCTTCCTGCATGACCGCTGCCGGTGTCTTTTTATCCTTGCCGAAAGCCATCAGCCGCTCCGTAATTTTCGGCAGATTTTTAAGCCCCATAAGGAAGATGAGCGTCCCTTCCTCTTTGGCAAGTGTTTCGTAATCAAGCACCGACTCCGTTTTAGATGCATCCTCATGGCCGGTAATGACATGAAACGATGACGCAAGTCCCCGGTGTGTTACCGGAATACCATTGTAAGCAGCCACCGCATAAGATGACGAAACGCCCGGAATGACTTCAAAATCAATGTCTGCCGCCCGAAGCGCCAGCGCTTCCTCGCCGCCCCGTCCAAAAATAAACGGATCGCCGCCCTTAAGTCTTGCGACACGCCTGCCTTCCTTTGCCTTTGCCACAAGAAGCGCATTTGTTTCGTCCTGCTTCATGTAATGCTGCCCGGCGCGCTTTCCTGCATAAATCAGCTCGGCATCCCGCCGCACCTCCTGAAGCAGCGCATTACTTGCAAGATTGTCATAAACAACAACATCCGCGCTGCGAAGCGCCTCAAGACCCCTGACTGTAATAAGTCCTTTATCCCCCGGCCCTGCGCCGATAAGTGACACAAAGCCGCGCGCACCCTTCGCCGCCGCAAGCACCTTTTTTGCCACCGCCTGACCAAGCGCTCTGGCTGCCGCATACCGGACACTGCCGCCCTCGTTTGTCTGACGGCATAACGCCTTATCACCGTCCGATATTTCCGGAAGCGCACATTCACTCTGAGCGCGCACAAGTCTTTTACTATTTTCATCGGCATAAACAGCCGTCATCACCATACGTCCGCCCTCTGTTTTGGCAAGCGCCGCCGCCGGTGCATTACAGCCGCCGCCGACCGCCGTCAGAAAGCTTCGCTCCGCCTCAAATATTGCCCACGTTGTATCATCACAGATTGCCCGGAGCAACGCCGCCACACAAGTATCGCCTTCACGGCACTCAACAGCCAGAATACCCTGGGCTGCCGCCGGAAGAAGCCTGTCCTCACTAATATATTCATAATGAAAACTGCCGTAGTCAAAATCTTTGGCATCTTTATAGTTGAGACGCTCAAGTCCTGCCGCCGCAAGCACAATGCCGTCATATTCTCCGTTTTTAAGCTTTGTCAGTCTTGTCTGCACATTGCCCCGGATCTGACGGACTTCAAGCTGCGGATTAATCGCTTCTATCTGAAGCTGACGCCTCAGGCTTCCCGTGCCGACAACAGTTCCCGGCGCCATCGCCTCAAGGTGTGTTCCATCTCTTGTCACGATGACATCGCGCACATCGGCGCGCTCAAGCACGGCACCAATCATCAGGCCGTCCGGAAGTTCTGAGGGCATATCCTTGGCGCTGTGTACGGCAATATCAATGGTGCCCTCGTAAAGACCTTCTTCAAGCTCCTTTGTAAAAACACCCTTGCCGCCGAAGCTTGAAAGACTTTTATTCAGCCATTCATCGCCCCGTGTCGTCATTGTCACAAGCTCGATTTCAATTTCCGGAAAAGCTTCCTTAAGCTTGTCAGCCACAAGCTTTGTCTGTGCCAGCGCAAGAAGACTTTTCCGCGTTCCTATTTTTAACTTCTCCATATTATAAAACCTCGTTTGCCTTTTTTATTTCTGCCGCAATCACATCATCGGGAATACTTCCGCCGTGCGTCATGCCATAGTCCGCAAGATTTCTCAAAATCTTCTGGCGCAGCTTTTGAGATGCCACTTTCTGTTTTGTCATCAGGCGGACATAGCTCAGCCGCCGCGACAGCTCGCCATACCAATGAGGCACCGATGCATCGACAATTTCCCTGATTTTCTTTGTCAGCACCGGCACTGAACCTGAGCTTGTCATGCCGCAGACAATATCACCGCGCACGGTTACTGACGGAAATAAAAAGGTGCAGTCCGCCGCGCTCGTCGCCGAATCAACCCATATATCCGCCGCCCGGCATTTTTTTGCCATCTTGTGATTAAATACTTCATTATCTGTAGCGCAAACGACCATAAATGCATCGAGAACCGACGGAAGCTCATCACCGTCAAAATGCATCACAAGCTGCGCTTCTCTGACCGCCCGGCAGTCGATCAGCTTTTGAAGCGCCTCACAAATATCATCGGCACACACCTCAATCGACGGATGAAATAAAAGCAGCGTATTTATTTTTCTCAAAGCGACCGCACCGCCGCCGAAAACAACCACTTTTTTCCCCGTCAGATCAACAAATAACGGAAATGCCGGCATAAATATCACCTCCGGTTATAGTGTATAGCCTCTTGGCGTAATCATTTTCCCGTCATCCACATAAGTCTGCGAATTGCCAATCACAACAATCGAGAACATATCAATATCTGCTTCTTTAAGCTTTTCAAGTGTTGTCAAAAAAGACGACTCACCGCTTCTGCCCGCATGACGCACAATACCGACCGGCGTATCTGCCTTTCTGTATTTCATGAGAATGTCCGCAGCCATGCCGATGTACTCTGTCCGTTTTTTACTTTTCGGATTGTAAAGACAAATCACAAAATCTGACTGTCCGGCACAATCTACCCGCTTCATAATTAAATCAAGCGGCGTCATTAAATCGCTGAGACTTATAAGCGCCGTATCATGCATCAGCGGTGCGCCAAGGACGGATGCCGCTGCCGAAGCCGCCGTCACACCCGGAACAACTTCGATATCAATATCAGCATTCATCTCTTTTGCCACCTGAAGTACAATGCCTGCCATACCGTAGATACCACTGTCGCCGCTGCTGACCATTGCTACCGTATACCCTTCCATCGCTTTTGAAACAGCAAGCCGGCACCGGTCCACCTCTTTTTTCATCGGCGTGCTTAAATACTGCTTGTCCGGGAAAAATTCCTTAAGCATATTTACATAAGTCGTATATCCTGTCACGATATCGGCACTCTTAATCACATCCACGGCACGCACGGTCATGTGCTCATAGCCGCCCGGCCCAAAGCCGACAACATATAATTTTGCCATAAATCTTCTCCTCTACATTTTTGAAAGACAGTCCAAAAAGCTTTCCAGCGTTTTTGCATCGGCATGTTCCCTTATTTTGAAAAATAATTTATTAATTGCCCTGTCAATACCTTTCGTTTTATAATCTTCTATCGTTTCTTCCTTAACGCGCTGGATATCTGAAAATGACTGCTGAAAGAGCATCCATTTTTTAAAATCCGTCTCGTACTTTTCAAGAATTTCTTCCGCCTCGGCTGCTTCCCGAAGCTTTTTATCATTATTTTCCTTAGCTGTTTTTGAAAAATCATCAATGTTAAAACAGCCGGCCCCCGGCAACGTGCCGATCCGGCTTTCAATATCCGGCGGTACAGCCAGATCCATAAATGCACGGCGTTTATCATCGCTCACCGCCTGACGCACCTTTTCATAAGTCAGTGTATAATGGGGACTTGACGTGGCACTTATAATAACATCCATCTGATCAATATAGCTATAGCGCTCATCGTATGGAAGCTGCGTGTAGCTGCTGCCGCTGTGACTGTCTTACACTGTCTTTGTCTCTTTTACATCACGCATAGTCACATAAAGCTCCGGCTTATAATCAGCCAAAAGATTTTTAACGACAATGCCGCCGATTTTACCGGACGCACCGATCACCATGACCTTTTTACCGCAAAGACCGCCCACATAATCTCTCGCGGCCTTAATACAGACAGACGCTGTGGACACCGGCGTTTTTGAAAGCTTTGTATCCGTCTTTACCCTTTTTGCCGCTGTCACCGCATATCTGAAAAAAGCATTTAAGTACGTGCCGCACATATTATTTTCCATCGCCTGCCTGTGTGCTTCCTTGACCTGTCCCAAAATCTGATCTTCACCGATAACCATGGAATCAAGACCA
>OLRK01002152.1_pt1 | contig 13237 bp, 8 predicted proteins | sample 1672911 | NCBI WGS metagenome assembly OLRK01 (sample SAMEA3136736, study PRJEB25190) | human gut metagenome | biome: human gut; feature: human-associated habitat; material: faeces | place: Austria | collected 2013 | reverse complement strand
CATCAGGCGAAATCCACGAAGACGCTGCAGATCTTCCGGCCTGAACTTTTCTTCCCAATCCTTACTCATGTCTGCTCTTCCTTTCTCTGCCTGTTTTTATCAGAAGTATACACTTCCCCTATCATACCTGAATTTTATCACAGGCACACTTTTGTTGCAAGGTTCATTCCAACTCGTTTTTAAGGAGGAATGATTATGGGACAATTACGAACGCGAAAAAGGGGAACTACCTGGGAATGGTCTTTTGAGGGGGCGCTCATTGGCGGCAAACGAAACCCCAGCAGTAAAGGCGGCTACCGAACCAAAGCAGAATCCCTGGCTGCCGGAACGCAGGCTAAAGCAGAGTTTGAAAATTATGTCAAAATGAATTTAGCGCACAACACCCAAATGGATTATGCGCGAAAAATCCGCATACACTTAAATCCTACATTTGGAAAATATCGGTTAGCAGCCTTAGAAACCGATGTAATACAAAAGTGGGTGGATGAAATGAAACGCCATGGATATTCCCGTAGTATGGTAAAAAATACCTTAGCCTGCCTATCTGGTGCTCTTAACTATGCCGTATATCCTTGTAAATATATTAAATACAATCCCTGTGATTATGTTAAGGTACCTAAAATCATCACGCCGGAAGAAGTGAAAGCGCATACCGAATATATCTGCAGCAAAAAAGATTTCGCAGCCATTATTGACCGTTTCGGACCAGACAGTAATTTCTACCTTCCACTTATGACCGGATACCACTGCGGTACCCGCCTTGGAGAAAGCTATGGCATTGACCTGCTCCATGATGTGAATTTTGAGGAGCACACCTTAGCAGTCCGATATCAGTTGGCTAACGAGGACGGAAAGTGGTATTATCGGTCTCCAAAATATGGTTCTGTCAGAACCATAAAAATACTGCCGGAATATGAAAAAATATTAAAAGGCGAAATCCATAAACGCAAGAAAAATATGCTCCGCTACGGACAGTATTTTACGAAAACCTATCAGATGAAGGAGGGGCTTATATTTCAGGCTCCTGCGAATATTACGATTGTCGGTCAGGAGATAATGCCTATCAGCGTGAAAGAAGGTAGTGAACTGCTTACCCCTAATTCCTTCAAATACTGTGCTAAGGTAATCCACGAGGAGCTGGGAAACCCTCTGTTCCATAGCCATTGCCTGCGGCACACGCATGGCACAATGTTGGCAGAAAACGGAGCTCAACCTAAAACTGTAATGGAGCGCTTAGGTCACAAAGACATCTCCACTACACTCAACCGGTATATCTTCAATACTGAAAAGATGAAAGATGACGCAATGGCTATTCTGGCAGAGGCCATCTCATAAAAAAATTCCTGCCTACCGCTAAAAAAGGGTAGGCAGGAGGTAGGCAAAACACTTATTTTACATTCTTGGAAGTCTTATTATGTCTTGTTTTTCCGGGTTAAAAGGCATACCGTCTCCACATGTGTCGTCCCCGGAAACATATCGCACCCCCGCACCTTCTCCACCTGATAACCGCCGTCTGCCAGATACCGCAGATCCCGGGCCAGGGTAGCGCTGTCGCAGCTGACGTAGACAACACGGCTGGGAGCGATCTTTAAGATCGTATCAAGGCATGGGAGGGCGCAGCCCTTTCTGGGCGGGTCAACCACGATCACATCTGCCTTGATATGGTTCTGCTCATACTGACTTGGAAGAACCTCCTCCGCCTTTCCCACAAAAAATTCAGCATTTTCAATACCATTGATACGTGCATTCTGCCTGGCATCCTCAATGGCCTGGGGAATGATCTCCACTCCGTATACCTGCTTTGCCTTCTGGGCTAAAAACAAGGATATAGTGCCAATGCCGCAGTACAGATCCCATACGGTCTCGTTTCCTGTAAGCCCTGCAAATTCCAGGGCAGTGCTGTAGAGCTTTTCTGTCTGGACAGGATTTACCTGATAGAAGGACAGAGGGGAAATCTGATATTTTACATCTCCAATATAATCTGTTATAAAGCCCGGCCCCCATAAATTTATAATCTCGTTTCCCAGGATCACATTTGTCCTTTCCTGGTTAATGCTGCAGGAAATACTTGCCATTCCCGTAACCTGGCGCAGTCGTTCCACCAGCTCCTGGCTGTGGGGGAGCTGATTTCCATTTATTACCAGACACACCATCAATTCCCCTGTGCGGAATCCTTTGCGTATCAGGGCATGGCGCACCAGGCCTTTATGTGATGCTTCATCATAAGGCCGTATCTGAAATTCTTTCATATAGTTCTTAATAATTCCCAGTATTTCCCGGTTCTCCTCCACTCCCAGAAGGCAATCCTCATTTTCAATAATCGAGTGGGTCCGGCCTGCATAAAATCCGGTTATGATCCTTCCATCTTTATCCATGCCAAAGGGAAACTGAGCTTTATTCCGGTATCTCCAGGGCTCTTCCATACCCATGATCGGCAGCATAGGAAGCTCTTCCTTCGAAAACCCTCCAATACGCATCAGATTATTTTTTATTTTCCGCTCCTTAAAGGAAAGCTGCTCCTCATAGCTCATAGCCTGAAGCTGGCAGCCGCCGCACTGACGGGCAACCGGGCAGCGCGGGATGGTACGGCTCTTTGAGGGCTCCAGCACCTCCATCAGCCGTGCAAAACCATAGGTTTTCTTCATTTTCATGGCTTTTGCGCGAACTACATCGCCAATTACCGTATCCTTTATAAACCAGATATATCCATCCAGACGGCCCACCCCTGCGCCGTCCTCATTCATATCTTCAATTACGACTGTAAATTCCTGGTTCTTTTCCATTATGATCTATTCCGTTGTCCTTCTGATATTCGTTTCCAGCAGCCGGTTATAGCCAAGCCAGCCCTTATTTTCACCGCCTGCCTGCAGCGCCTCTATCATTGTTTCCATCTTTGCATCTGTATTATCTGCAAAATTCAGAGCCAGAGCCTCCAAAAGCGCCGGCTTCTTAGGAGAACCATACTCCAGCTCCCCATGATGGGCCAGGATGCAGTGCTTTAGCTCTGTTGCCAGCCCCGCCGGGAAGCCATCAATCCGGCGTATCCTCTCTCCCACCATCTCCGTTCCGATTATAATATGTCCCAAAAGCTGCCCGTCATCTGTATAATCATTTTCAGGGAAACGGGAAAGCTCCTGGGTTTTCCCAATGTCATGGAACATGGCCGCAGTCAGGAGCAGGTCACGGTTTAACTGCGGATAGTAACCTGCATAATAATTACAGAGCTTTGTAACACTTAAGGTATGCTCAAGAAGGCCGCCTACAAAGCCGTGATGGACCGTTTTTGCTGCTGAATGAAACTGGAATGCTTTTGCAAACGCCTCATCCTCTGCAAAAAAGCTGTTAAGGAGCTTTGACAAATAGGGATTTTTTACAGAGCGCACAAAACCCAGCAGCTCCTGATACATCGCCCCGATATCCTTTTTAGAAACAGGAAGATAATCAGCTTCAATATATTCCCCTTCACGAACCTTGCGGATCCGGCGGACATTTAACTGATTATTATTCTGGAATAAGGTCACATCCGCTTCCACCTGCACATAATCCATGGTATCAAACTCACCTACACCCGGGGAATTTAAGTCCCATATTTTAGCATCGATGGTTCCCGTCTTATCCTGAAGCACCAGATTCCCATATTCCTTGCCGCTTTTCGTCAGTGCGATCTGCTTGCTCTTGCACAGATACACATCGGTTATATGCATCCCCTCACGAAATGTCTCGATATATTTCATTCTCTTTTTCCTCTGCTTTCTTTGTCCGTTTTTCTATCAGCAGCAGCGCAGCCAGGCGCTGAAACTACCTGGCTCCGATGGTTACCTGATATTCGATTTCTTTATATTCATTCCTTCCATTGCTCCGCAGTACCGCTACCTGAACCGTTTCTCCTACAGGAAGTGCCTCTAACTGATTTTGAAAGTCCTTCATATTCTTAATTTCCGTTCCATTCATCCAGGTCAGCACATCTCCCGGCTGTATACCGCTTTTGTAAGCAGGACTGTCTGCGGCGCACTCCGTCACATAGATACCTTTTGGCATGCCGCTGGACGCCATTTCCTGACTGACCTCCTGCCCCCGGACACCGAAATAAGGAACTGGTATCCCATTGCTCAGAAGCTCCAGGGCCCCCTTATAGTCAGAGATTCCAATGACTGCAGCCATATTTTTATCCTTATTTTCCGTATACTGATCTGTGGCCCATCCTACAAGCTGTCCGGATGTGTTCAAAAGGAAGGTTCCTGCCTCCACATCTGTTCCTGCATCTGTAAAGAACAGGCGCAGGCTCCCATCTATCACCTGGACATTGCGCACAACATAAGAAACAAACCCATAGCTGCTGGAATGTACAATGCCTGCCGGCGCACCTACTGCTACCACTACATCCCCCTGCTTAATACCATAGGAATTGCCCAGCTCAATGGGCTTTAGCTTGTCTGCCTGGGCACTGTCCAGATCAGAGATGCTCACACTGACAATCGCCAGATCCATTAAAGAATCGCTCTGCCGGATAGTCCCCTCACGCACAATGCCGTCCAAAAAAGACACCTCAATGGAATCTGCCGATTCCACTGCTGCCTTTGGAACAAGCACAAGGATCTCACCCCTTGTCCTAGCTGTGATAATACCTGAAAACTGCCCCGTTGTCTCAATGGGGTTATTGAACCAGTCCTTTTCGCGCTGAATGGAATGCACCGTCACTATGCTCTTATCGGCCTCCGCCGCAATGCTCCGCAAATTCCCATACAGCTTGTCCAGATCCTCCACAGAATACTCATATTTTTTCAGCTCCGACTGGATCAGCTGTTCCATTGGCTCCGTTTCCACTGGCGTTTCCGGCTCTGTCACCGCTTCTGTCGCAGCCGGCGTTGTCTCCAGCTCATCCCTTGGAATTGTAATCTGGCCGCTTGTTTCATCCGTCCCCTGTCCAAACACCTTCTGCGCCAAAGGCTGCGTCACCACAAAACAGACTGCTGACAGCACGCCAAACAGGATTGCGCAGAACGCAGTAAGAAGCAGCCGCCTGAACACCTGGCGTTTCGTTAGGGGCTGGCGAATAATTTTCTCATTGATAAACCACCGGTTTTCATCCGTTTCCGGTATCTCCGGCTTTCTGTCTACACCATTCTCTGACATCCTGCTCCTCCTTACGAAGAATCTCACTTTCTATTATACGTTTCTTCCTCCTATTATGCAAGCGCTGTGTGTTTGTGTCCGCTAAAAATAGCAGCAGTCCGCAACCGTTCAGCCACACATCTTCTTGCCCGCTGCAAACGGAACTGATACTAAAAATAAAAGAAACCGCTGTGAAAACCGCAAGAATATGTTATACTAGCCGCATAAGCAGCCTGCGGAATGAAACTGCCGCAGATTATAGATTAAATGAGGTCAGATCATATGAACCAGAAATCCTTAAAGACATTAGAATATGAAAAGATTCTTTCACAATTAGAAACCTACGCCGCTTCCCCTCTGGGAAAGCAGCTCTGCCGCAGCCTGATGCCTTCCTCCTCCCTGGAGGAGATACGCACCTGGCAGGAAAACACTGCGGATGCCGTTGACCGTGTCCGCCTGAAAGGCTCTGTATCCTTTTCAGGCGTCAAAGACATCGGAAGCTCCCTAAAGCGCCTGGAGATTGGAAGCGCCTTAAACACCACAGAGCTTCTCTCCGTCAGCTCCCTTCTCACAGCATCCGCCAGGGTCAAGGCCTATGGGCGGCGCGACGCTGAGGAAGGTCTGAATGAAGAAGCTGCCGCTTCCGATTCCCTGGAGCCCTTTTTTGGAGTCCTGGAGCCTTTAACCCCCTTAAACAACGAGATCAAGCGCTGTATCCTCTCCGAGGATGAGATTGCAGATGATGCAAGCCCCGGACTCTCCCATGTACGCCGCTCCATGAAGCTGGTCTCCGACCGGGTCCACTCCCAGTTAAACTCCATCTTAAACTCCACCCGCTCCTACCTTCAGGATGCAGTGATCACCATGAGAGACGGGCGCTACTGCCTGCCAGTGAAGGCAGAATACAAAAACCAGGTATCCGGCATGGTACATGACCAGTCTGCAACCGGCTCAACCCTGTTTATTGAACCAATGGCGATCATCAAGCTAAACAATGAGCTGCGGGAGCTGGAAATCCAGGAACAGAAGGAAATTGAGGCCATTCTGGCAGATCTAAGCAATCAGACTGCCCCCTTCTGCCAGGAGCTTTTAACCAATATGGAAATCCTGGCTCGTCTTGACTTTATTTTTGCCAAGGCAGCCCTGTCACGCCATTACCGCTGCAGCGCCCCTGTTTTTAATAATAAGGGCTACATCCATATCAAGGATGGCCGCCATCCCCTGCTTGACCCCCAGAAGGTGGTCCCTATTAATGTCTGGCTTGGGAAAGACTTTGACCTGCTCATTGTAACCGGCCCCAACACCGGCGGAAAGACGGTTTCCTTAAAAACGGTGGGCCTTTTCACCCTTATGGGTCAGGCAGGGCTGCAGATCCCGGCCTGGGAAGGTTCTGAGCTGGCTGTATTTGATGAGGTTTATGCCGATATCGGAGATGAACAGAGCATCGAGCAGAGCTTAAGTACCTTCTCCGCCCATATGACAAATATTGTACGGATCTTAAATGAGGCCGATGCCCGCTCCCTCTGCCTTTTTGACGAGCTGGGAGCCGGAACTGACCCTACAGAGGGCGCAGCCCTGGCCATTGCTGTGCTGTCCTTCCTGCATAATATGAAATGCCGTACTATGGCTACCACCCATTACAGTGAGCTGAAGGTATTCGCACTCAGCACCCCCGGCGTTGAAAATGCCAGCTGCGAATTTAACGTAGAAACATTGCAGCCTACCTACCGCCTGCTCATTGGAATTCCGGGAAAGAGCAATGCCTTCGCTATTTCCAAAAAGCTTGGACTTCCCGACTATATCATCGAGGATGCTAAAAGCCATCTGGAAGCCAAAGACGAATCCTTTGAGGACTTGCTTTCCAGCCTGGAAAACAGCCGCCTGACGATCGAAAAGGAACAGGAAGAGATCAAGGCTTATAAAGAGGAGATTGCCCAGTTAAAGGCCCGCCTGACCCAGAAGGCAGAGCGCCTGGACGAGCGCAAGGACAAGGTGATCCGCAATGCGGCCGAAGAAGCCCAGCGGATCCTCCGGGAAGCCAAGGAGACCGCAGACCAGACCATTAAAGAGATCAACCGCCTGGCATCCCAGTCCGGCGTCAGCAAAGAACTGGAAGCAGAACGCGCCAAGCTTCGGGAACAGCTTAAAAAAACGGACGAAAAGCTGGCTATTAAGGCAAAAGGCCCCAGCCAGCCCATTTCTCCAAAGAAAATTAAGATTGGCGATGGCGTAAAGGTACTTTCCATGAACTTAAAGGGAACCGTCAGCAGCCTTCCCAATGCCAAGGGTGACCTCTATGTGCAGATGGGCATTCTCCGTTCCCTGGTAAACATCCGGGATCTGGAGCTTTTGCAGGAAAACGAGATTAATGCAACCTTAGGTGACGGCTCCTCCTTAAGCTACGGCAAAGCAGCCAGCCGCAGCAAGAGATCCATGATGCCTGCAAGAGGGGCAAATTCAGGAAGCGGACAGATTAAAATGTCAAAATCCTTCTCTGTTTCTACAGAGGTGAACCTGATCGGAATGACCGTAGACGAGGCTCTTCCTGTAATGGAAAAATATCTGGATGATGCTTATCTGGCCCATATGCCCAGTGTCCGCGTGGTTCATGGCCGGGGAACCGGAGCCTTAAAAAACGCTGTGCATAAACGGCTGCGCCAGTTAAAATATATAAAAGAATTCCGTCTGGGCGAATTCGGCGAGGGCGGTACCGGCGTAACCATTGTTACCTTTAAATAGGACACCGCCAAGGAGGATTACACAAATGGCAGAAAAACAGAAAATTCTTATTGTAGATGATGATTCAAATATTGCAGAGCTGATCTCCCTCTATCTCATGAAGGAATGCTACGAGACAATGATCGTAGGCGACGGCGAGGAGGCTCTGCGGGTTTTCCCTGAATTTAAGCCCAATCTGGTGCTGTTAGATCTGATGCTCCCGGGAATTGACGGCTATCAGGTATGCAGGGAGCTTCGAGCCTCCTCCCAGACTCCTATTATCATGCTCTCTGCAAAAGGCGAAATCTTCGACAAGGTGCTGGGCCTTGAACTGGGCGCTGACGACTATATGATCAAGCCCTTTGATTCCAAGGAATTAGTAGCCCGGGTCAAGGCAGTCCTGCGCCGCTACCAGCAGGCTCCATCCCCCGCTGCCTCCTCTATGGACCAGCAGGGAAATTATGTGGAGTACCCGGATCTGATCGTAAACCTGACCAATTACTCTGTTATTTATATGGGACATCCTGTGGAAATGCCGCCCAAGGAACTGGAGCTTCTCTACTTCCTGGCCTCCTCCCCCAATCAGGTCTTTACCAGGGAGCAGCTTTTAGACCATATCTGGGGCTACGAATATATCGGTGATACCAGGACCGTAGACGTACATATCAAACGGCTGCGTGAAAAGATCAAGGATCAGGATAACTGGGCAATCCGGACTGTGTGGGGAATTGGATATAAATTTGAGGTGAGAAGATAGCATAAAGCTATCGCCTTCTGAGGTGAAACCATGAAACGTTCATTATACTTAAAATTTATATTAGGATATCTGATCTTTGGCCTGCTTGGGTTTATTACCATTGCCACCTTTTCCTCCAAGATGCTGCGGGATTACCTGATCAAGGAGCGGGCAGATTCTCTTTATGACAGCGCCTGCTCCATTGCCACTTCCTACAGCTCCATGTATCAGGGCAAAAACTCCAACTCACAGCTTATGTCTTCAGAACTTCGTACCCTTTCTTCCTATCTGAAATCGGAAATATGGGTGGTTGACCACGAAGGAACGATCATTATGGACAGCCAGCAGGGGCTTCGGATCCAGACAACCATACCGGGCTTTGACCCTACTGCAGTAGGGAATCAGTTTTACACCATCGGGCGTTACTACGGCCTGTTTTCAGAGGAGGTGCTCAGCGTATCGGCTCCCATTGTCGGCAATTACAACACCTACGGCTATGTGCTGATCCATCTCCCCTTAAGCCAGATTGCCCAATCCCAGACAAATATCCTGGACATCCTTTACCTGACATCCCTTGTTATTTTCTGCCTGTCCCTGATCATCCTTCTTGTATTTACGCAGACTGTATACTTCCCTCTGCGGAAGATCACAGTAGGTGCCAATGAATATGCTGCCGGAAACCTGGATTATATCATTGATGTAAAGACCCGGGATGAAATGGGCTATTTGTCTGACACCCTTAATTACATGTCAGACGAGCTGAATAAAATGGAGGAATATCAGAAAAACTTTATTGCCAATGTATCCCATGACTTCCGTTCCCCCCTTACCTCTATTAAGGGTTATCTGGAAGCCATACTGGACGGCACCATACCGTCGGAGCTGTATGAAAAATACCTGTCCCGGGTCATCTCTGAAACAGAGCGTCTGCACAAGCTGACAGAGAGCATGCTTACCTTAAACTCCCTTGATGCAAGAGGATATCTCTCCCGGACCAATTTTGACATTAACCGGGTCATTAAAAATACAGCTGCCTCCTTTGAAGGCACCTGCGGCAAAAAAAACATCAGTTTTCAGCTGATCTTTTCCGACAATATCCAGATGGTCTACGCAGATATGGGGAAAATCCAGCAGGTACTCTATAATCTTATTGACAACGCCATTAAATTCAGCCATAATGGTTCCACCATTTATATCCAGGCCTCCCACCGGCATGAAAAAATCTTTATTTCTGTCAAGGATTCCGGAATCGGGATTCCCAAGGACAGCTTAAAGAAAATCTGGGAACGCTTTTATAAGACAGATCTATCCCGCGGAAAGGATAAGACCGGAACCGGACTGGGGTTATCCATTGTAAAAGAAATCATACAGGCTCATGGGGAAAATATTGATGTTGTCAGTACCCAGGGCGTGGGAACCGAATTTATCTTCTCCCTTCCCTGCTCTACCAGCCTATGAATCAATTCAACAAAATTCACTGGAAAGGATGATGTTTATGACCCATTTCAAAAAAACTGCCGCCCTTCTCATGGCGGCTTCCCTGATGTCCGCTGCATTCGCCTTTAGCGCCATTGCCGGCAGCAAAGAAAAGGTGGGACGGATTGAGCTTACCGTTGAATCGGATATCCACGTAGGAAGCAATGGCGGGGAAGTGGAGGTCACCGCCACAGGAGACAATACAGACAAGTATTACGTTGACAGTGCAGAGCTCATCAATGACCAGGGTGATGACTGGCTGCGTTCCAACCCGCCTGAGGTGGAAGTCATTCTTGAGATTGCCGACGAGGACTTATATACCTTTTCCGGCACCAGCTCCAGTAATTTTCGTCTTACCCTCGGCAAAGGGAGCAAATCCCATTTCGACCGGATCCGTTTTGAAAGCGCCAGCAAGCAGGAAGGCACCCTGACCCTGAAATTCCAGCTCATCTTTGATGATGACGCCGATATCCGGGATTCTGAAGCCCCCTCCAATGTAAGATGGGATGATACCAAACAGGGGATGGCATTGTGGGGAGATGTATCAGCCGCCAAGTATTTCCAGGTACAGCTGTACAAGGATGGCGTCCTTTTAAATGATGCCTCCGCATCCACCAGCGAGATTTATTCGGTCTACGCTACCTCCTTTGACTTCTCTCCTTATTTTACAGGTCCGGGAAACTATCAATTTAAGGTGCGCTCTGTACGGGCCTCCAACAATGCAAAAAGCCACTGGATCTCCTCAGAGGTTCTCACGATCGGCAGCGAAAGCGGAGGCTCCTGGAGACGGGCTGCCGACCAGATCCGCTGGTGGTGGGAAAATGATGACGGCTCCTATGCCGCCAGCCAGTGGAAGCAGATCAATGGCCTCTGGTATCATTTTGACAGTCAGGGCTACATGGAAACCGGCTGGATTACTGTAGACGGCAGATCCTACTATCTGGACTTAGAAAGCGGCGCCATGTATGCCAACTGCCGTACACCGGACAATTACTGGGTAGATGAAAACGGAGCCTGGGTGCCTGGAAAATAATCGTACCAGTTCAGCTTATGCAGTCAGCTTTCCCTGTACGCTGCGCACAGCTGTAAGCTCCTTGCTTTCCTTGTAAGGCCTTACTAAAAGATAAATAAACAATGCCACCAGAACAAATGCCGCAATCGTTCCCAGACTTAGTACACCGGTTGTGATCCAGGTTCCAATCTGATAAATGCAAAGGGATACCGCATAAGCCAATCCAGTCTGATAGCCAATGGCATACCAGAACCACCTCCGGTCATTCATTTCCCTGCGGATCGCCCCCATCGCCGCAAAGCATGGAGCACAGAGCAGATTAAATACCAGGAAGGAGTAGGCTGCCACCTGGGTCATGGAGCCAGCCAAACTTCCCCAGATTTCCGCACCATCCTCTGCAACCTCGCCAAAGCCGTAAAGAATCCCGAAGGTACCAACTACATTTTCCTTAGCTACAAGGCCTGTAATCGCTGCCACTGCCGCCCTCCAGTCGCCCCAGCCAAGAGGCGTGAAAATCCATGCAATGCTGGAACCAAGAGCTGCCAGAAGGCTGTTGTTCATATCCTCCACCATTACAAGGCTTCCGCCCTCAAATCCAAAGCTCTGTGCAAACCAGATAACGATCGTGGAGAGCAGGATGATCGTTCCTGCCTTTTTAATGAAGGACCATCCCCGCTCCCACATGCTTCTTAAAATATTTTCCAGTGTAGGCATATGATAGGCCGGAAGCTCCATCACGAAAGGAGCCGGGTCACCTGCAAACAGTCTGGTTTTCTTTAAAATAATGCCGGAGCATATAATAGCTGCAATTCCTACAAAATATGCGCTGGGGGCCACCCAGGAAGCACCGCCGAACAATGCCCCTGCGATCAGGGCGATAATGGGAAGCTTTGCACCACAGGGAATAAAGGTGGTTGTCATAATGGTCATCTTGCGGTCCCTGTCATTTTCAATGGTCCTGGATGCCATAATTCCCGGAACGCCGCAGCCGCTGCCAATAAGCATGGGAATAAAGGATTTTCCGGAAAGTCCGAATTTGCGGAAGATCCGGTCCATAATAAAGGCAATACGTGCCATGTAGCCGCATGCCTCCAGAAATGCCAGAAAAGCAAACAGCACCAGCATCTGAGGCACAAAACCAAGCACAGCGCCTACGCCGCTGACAATACCGTCTACAAGAAGTCCTGTAAGCCAGTCTGCACAGCCTGCCGCCTCCAGCGCGGCCTGGGCGCCCGGTATGATCCATTCTCCAAACAGAGTATCATTTGTCCAGTCTGTCAAAATTGTCCCCACCGTTGTAACCGATACATAATACACAAGAAACATGACCGCCGCAAAAATCGGCAGTGCCAGGAAACGGTTTGTCACAATCCGGTCAATCTTATCGGAAAGGGACAGCTGCTGCTTTGCCCGCTTCTTATAACAGTCATCAATGATGGTTCCTATGTAATTATAACGTTCCCCCGTAATAATGCTCTCGGAATCATCATCCATTTCCTTCTCACAGGCAGCAATGTCCTCTTCAATATGAGCCAGCAGCTCTTTAGGCAGCTTCAGACTTTCCTGCACCTTTGGATCGCGTTCAAACAGCTTAATTGCATACCAGCGCTCCATGCTCTGGTCCACATAACCGGCAATGGCCTCCTCAATATGGGCAATGGCATGCTCTACACAGCCCTCGAAATGATGGGCCGGGACCATCCTCCTGCCGCTCCTTGCAATAGCAACTGCACGCTCCGCCAGCTGCAGGATGCCGTCTCCCTTCAAGGCGGAAATTTCAACTACCCGGCAGCCTGTATCCTTAGAAAGGCGCTCTATATCCAGCTCTTCACCATTTTTCTTCACCAGATCCATCATATTGACAGCGATGATAACCGGAATCCCCAGCTCTGTCAGCTGTGTTGTGAGATACAGGTTTCGCTCCAGGTTTGTACCATCGATAATGTTAATAATGGCATCCGGCTGCTCTCCTATCAGAAAATTCCTGGAAACAACCTCCTCCAACGTGTAAGGTGACAGAGAATATATTCCCGGCAGATCAACTAAAACTGCCTCATCCTCCTTTCCCGTATATCCCTTCAGCTTCCCTTCCTTCTTTTCAACGGTAACGCCTGGCCAGTTTCCCACAAACTGGTTGGAACCGGTCAGCGCATTGAACAGGGTCGTTTTTCCGCAATTTGGAT
>OLRK01002150.1_pt1 | contig 13244 bp, 10 predicted proteins | sample 1672911 | NCBI WGS metagenome assembly OLRK01 (sample SAMEA3136736, study PRJEB25190) | human gut metagenome | biome: human gut; feature: human-associated habitat; material: faeces | place: Austria | collected 2013 | reverse complement strand
TCTTCCAGCTGCTCGGGTGCAAAAAGCGCGTCAGCTTGTCAAACAGGCCGTAGTGATTTAAGCAGGTGCCGCAGGAGAGCAGGCGGACGCCTCTGCGCTCCAGCTCTTTTAAGTCGTTAAGCACCGCGGAGCCCTCTGTGGTAAGAAATACGCCGCTGTTGTAAAACAGGATGGTTTCCGGGAGCTGTACCTGCTCCACCGTCGCGTAGAAAAATCCCTTCATAAGAAGGCGGCCCAGCTCGTCATCCCCGTTTCCCATGGCGTCGGAGGCCAGCACCAGCACAGTTCCCTTCGCGATGGGGGAAGGAATGCCTGGTTTCGGCTGCTCCTGGGGCACAGAGGCCGGAGGTATGGGCGCTGCTGCCGGGGCGGGCGCTGCCGCAGGCGCGGGTGCGGGTGCCGAAGCCGGAGATCCCGCAGGCGCAGGCGCTGCTGCTACTGGGGCCGGAGATCCCGCAGGCGCGGGCGCTGCTACTACTGAGGCCGGAGATCCCGCAGGCGCAGGTGCCGCTGCCGGGGCCGGCGATACCGCAGGCGCGGGCACCGCTGCCTCCGGAGCTGGGGATCCCGCAGACTCGGGCGCTGCCGCCAGAACCGGCGATTTCTCAGAAACCGGCTCGTCTAACGGTTCTGCCGCCGCCTGCGGCTCCAGCCCAGCCTTTTTCAGCACTTCCTGAGGGCTCAACAGCTCACAGGTCTCACAGCCTTCCGGCCCTCCCTCTGCCGCCTCACGGACGGGCTCCTGGGACTCTGCCGGTTTCTGCCGTTCCTGCTTTGTCTCTGCCTCCTGTTCCTTTTCGTGATGCATATCAAAAATATTAAAATATTCATCCACTTCCCGCAGAGCCTTCTGACCAACCAGGATCTGGACCTTAAATTCCTTCTCTCCCGTTTTGGACCAGTTGGAGGTGTATCCTTTATATTCCGCGAATTTTTCCAGATTCTGGACTGCGGCCTGATTATCTACCACAACGATCAGCTCACCGGCAATCATATTGTCCGTTTTCTTTTTGACGGCCACCACCGGCCCAGGGCAGGGAACACCCCGCATATCCATGGTTTCTCTCATGTTTCGTTCAGTCTCCTTTTCCATTCCTGCATTCCCCGGGAGCGCCGTCCCTTTGCCGGCCTCCCAATACAGGCGTTATTTTCCTTCCCATCATATCACAAACTTGCGGGAAATAAAAGGCGCCGCCCGGGAAATCCATGGGAACCATGGGAAAAGGACTTGACGGAGGCTCCCGTCCCTGTGGTAACATAGAGACAGATTCAAAGAAAGAGGGGATAATTCATGAAAAAATTAGGTTTTGGATGTATGCGGCTCCCGCTTTTAAACGGGGATGATCCCACCAGCGTGGATCTGGACCAGTTCTGCCGGATGGTGGATTTGTTTCTGGAGCGGGGATTTACCTATTTCGACACCGCGTATATGTATCACCAGAATACCAGTGAGGTATTTGTGCGGAAGGCTCTGACGGAGCGCCATCCGCGGGAGAGCTACGCCCTGGCCTCCAAGCTGCCGACCATGTCCTTAAAGGAGCCGGAGGATCAGCCGCGGATTTTTGAGGAACAGCTGGAAAAATGCGGGGTGGACTATTTCGACTACTACCTGCTCCACAACTTAAACTCTGTCAACTATCCCATCGCGGAAAAGCTGGGCAGCTTTTCCTTCATCCAGGAAAAACAGAAGGAGGGAAAAATCCGCCATATCGGCTTTTCCTTCCACGACAGCGCCAAACTGCTGGATGAAATCCTCTCCGCCCATCCGGAAGTGGAATTCGTCCAGCTCCAGATCAATTATCTGGACTGGGAGGACGAGGGAATCCAGTCCAGAAAGTGCTATGAGACAGCCGTCAAACACGGCAAAAAGGTCATTGTCATGGAGCCGGTGAAGGGCGGCGCTCTGGCCCGTATCCCCAAGGAGGGAGAGGATCTTCTCCGCGCCTGCCACCCCCAGTGGTCCCCCGCGTCCTGGGCTGTGCGCTTTGCCGCCGGGCTGGATCAGGTGATGATGGTGCTAAGCGGAATGTCCAGCCTGGAGCAGCTGGAGGACAATACCTCCTATATGCAGGAATCCGTTTCCCTGAACCCGGAGGAGCTGGCCCTCTTAGACCAGGTAACCGCCATCATCCACGGCGCCATCGCCGTTCCCTGCACCGCCTGCGGCTACTGTGTGGAAGGATGCCCGAAAAACATCCCCATTCCCAACTACTTTGCCCTCTATAACGCCGAGTGCCAGGAGCTGACCAAAGGGGTCAACACCCATCGGTTCTACTATAACAACTATGCGAAATCCGGCGGACGGGCCTCTGACTGCATCGGCTGCAGAGCCTGTGAACGCGCCTGTCCCCAGCATCTGGAAATCTCCCGGCTGCTCAAAGACGTGGCGGCTGCCTTCGAGGACTGACCGGAGACCGGAATCTCACCGGTACGCCTGTTTCCACTTGCGAAAGCTCCACGTCTCCAGAAACCTTCTGGCCGCCCGCTCTCCATTTTGAAACAGGGCGGCCTGCTCCTCCTCCGTGATGGAGAAATCGGCGGCCCCGATCTTTTTCTCTCCCGTCCCGGTGTCCACGGTGGCGGGAATGAGGATGGACCGTTCCCGGTCCCCCGCCTCCATCCGGCTGTTGTCGATGGCGTCCAGGCTGGTGGAGACAATGGACTGGAGATAACTGAGAAAACCTGGCCGGGAGGCGGCAAATGCCCCCTGTGTTTCGCGGAGACAGGCCGTTCCCGGCTCCCGGTCTTCCGGACAGGTTTCTCCCCTCCGGTTCCCAGCATCGGAACCAGAAGGGTTCTTTAGACTCCCACCTCCAGGATCACAGCCTCCTTTTGCGCTCCCGTCTCCATTTAAGCCCTCCCCGGTCCCGTCCCCGTCTTCCCTGCTGCAGAACCGAAAGCCGAACACCGGCCGCTTTGTCTCCCTGCCGTCAAAGAGCCAGATGGGGTAATTGCTGAGGAGGCCGCCGTCCACGATCAGATGCGTCCTGCCGCGCCGGTCTGACAGGCGGCACGGTTCAAAATAGATGGGAATCCCGGCGCTCATGCGCACCGCCTCCCAGACTGGAAAGGAATCGGGATCCCGTCCAAATTCCATCAGGCTGTCCGGGAAAATAAGGAGTTTTCTGGCCGTCACATCGCTGGCAGTGATCTTAAGCTGCCTTCCAGTCCCCTTCAGGTCTCCAAACGTCTCCACTCCCTTATTTTGCAGCAGCTCCCGCACCCACTGCCCCAGATAAACGGTGTCGTAGATTCCCAGGTGGAGGAGAAGGGATGCCCCTTTTCCCAGGGTTCCCAGGCGGTCCAGCCGGTCCCGTCCCCGCATTCGCCTGTAATCCGCCCGCCCCATCTCCCATTTCAGCTCCCCGCAGTCGTACCCGGCAGCCAGAAGGGCAGCCACGATCGCCCCGGCAGAGGAACCGGCCAGGCGGCAGAACCGGTATCCCGCCTGTTCCATCACACAGGCAGCGCCCACGTGGCCAATGCCGCGGACGCCGCCGCCCTCAAACACTCCGTCGCACTCCTTCATCCCGTCCTCCCTTTTTCCGTCTCTCCCTGCCATCTTATGCAGAAAGGCCCGGAGACGGGACTGTCTCCGAGCCTTGTTCTTTAACAGGAAACTTCGTTTCCTGTTAAACAAGAATGCTCCGCAAGGAGGCACACTCCGCGCAAAGGAAAACGGCTGCTGGCGCAGCCGCGCTCCGGCGCGAGTGTGCGCTTGGCGCACACTTTTTTACCATAAAACCTGACATTCAGGTCATTTCTTCACAGGATGACGGCATCTCCGTTTTTACCGGGATGACATCGTTTTAAAAATCAGTGTTTCCGCTCCTCTGTGTAGCGGCGGATATTGGACGCGTTCACGTACTTTTGGATCTTTCCGTCCTTCACCAGCACCAGGGTGGGAGCCTGCATAATGCCTAACTGGCTGGACAGCTCCGGATTCTCCTCGGCGTCGATCACCTTGTACTCCACATCCTTTAAAAATTCCTTTGCAGCCTTGCAGTTGGGGCAGGTTTTTGTGGTGAACAGGTAAGCTCCCGCCGGCATGGCCTCCTGGGAGTTCTCCTCTTTTTCCTCCTTGGCGCTGATTTCCGCCGCCTTCACCTTCCAGCCCATGTGGAGCACGTCGTAGGTCTTCCGGTTCTTGTACTCCTGGAGCTTTCCTTCGTTCCAGTTTTTCACCGGACGGTAGTAGCCGGTGATCCGGCTGTACACCTCCGCCTCCTTGCCGCAGACGGGGCAGGTGAAGTGCTCTCCCGTCAGATAGCCGTGATCCTTACAGATAGAGTAGGTGGGCGAAATGGTGTAGTAGGGCAGACGGTAGTTGTCCGCGATGGTCTTCACCAGCTTGGCCGCCGACTTCCAATCCGGCAGTTTCTCTCCCAGGAAGGCGTGGAATACGGTTCCAGAGGTGTAAAGGGTCTGAAGCTCGTCCTGGATGTCCAGGGCGTCAAACACGTCCGCCGTATAGCCCACCGGCAGATGGGAGCTGTTGGTATAGTAGGGGCTGCCGCAGTCTCCCGATGCGGTCTTGATGTCGGGATACCGTTTCACATCATGCTTTGCCAGGCGGTAGGAGGTGGACTCCGCCGGGGTGGCCTCCAGGTTGTAGAGGTCGCCGTACTGCACCTGGTAGTCGGACAGGCGCTCTCTCATGTGATTTAACACCTGCTTGGTAAACTCCTGGGTCTCGGGGTGCGTCAGGTCCTTTCCGATCCATTTGGCGTTTAAGCCGGCCTCATTCATACCCACCAGTCCAATGGTGGAGAAGTGGTTTTCAAAGGTTCCCAGATACCGCTTGGTGTAGGGGTACAGCCCTCCGTCCAGCAGCTTGGTAATCACCTCTCTCTTGACCTTTAAGGAGCGGGCGGCAATGTCCATCATGTGGTCCAGACGGCGGTAGAAATCTGCCTCGTCCTTGGCCAGATAAGCGATTCTGGGCATATTGATAGTTACCACGCCCACGGAGCCGGTGCTCTCTCCGGAGCCGAAGAAACCGCCGGTCTTCTTTCTCAGCTCTCTTAAATCCAGGCGGAGACGGCAGCACATACTGCGGATGTCGCTGGGTTTCATGTCGCTGTTGATATAGTTGGAAAAGTACGGGGTGCCGTATTTGGCAGTCATCTCAAACAGGAGACGGTTGTTCTCCGTGTCGGACCAGTCAAACTCCTTCGTGATGGAATAGGTGGGAATGGGGTACTGGAACCCGCGGCCGTTGGCATCGCCCTCGATCATGGTCTCGATAAAGGCCTTATTGACCATATCCATCTCTTTCTTGCAGTCCTTGTACTTAAAGTCCATCTCCTTGCCGCCTACGATGGCGTTCATCTCTGCCATATCGTCGGGAACCGTCCAGTCCAGCGTAATGTTGGAGAACGGAGCCTGAGTGCCCCAGCGGCTGGGGGTGTTCACGCCGTAGATGAAGGATTCAATGCACTTTTTTACCTCCGGATAGCTTAAATGGTCCACCTTTACGAAGGGGGCCAGGTAGGTATCAAAGGAGGAGAACGCCTGGGCTCCGGCCCACTCATTCTGCATGATTCCAAGGAAGTTTACCATCTGGTTGCACAGCACGGACAGGTGCTTTGCCGGAGAGGAGGTAATCTTTCCGGGAATCCCTCCAAGCCCTTCCAGAAGCAGCTGCTTTAAGGACCAGCCGGCGCAGTATCCGGTGAGCATGGACAGGTCGTGAAGATGAATGTCCGCGTTCCGGTGGGCCTCCGCCACCTCCTGGTCGTAAATCTCAGAAAGCCAGTAGTTGGCCGTCACCGCCCCGGAGTTGCTGAGGATCAGTCCGCCTACGGAGTAGGTGACGGTGGAGTTCTCCTTTACTCTCCAGTCCTCCACCTTCACATAGCCGTTTACCACGTCCTTGTAGTCCAGGATGGTGTTTTTCATGTTGCGGATGCGCTCCCGCTGTTTCCGGTAAAGAATGTATGCCTTCGCCACATCGGTGTAGCCCGTCTGCTCCAGCACCCGCTCCACGCTGTCCTGGATCTGCTCCACACCGATGGTATCGCCGTTCATTTTATGCTGGAAATCCGCCGTCACCCGAAGGGAAAGCAGCTCCAGAATCTCGTTGTTATACTCCTTTTTCGTCGCCTTGAACGCCTTCTTGATGGCCTCTGTAATCTTGTTCAGGCTGAATTCCGCCGTTTCTCCGTCTCGTTTTATTACCTTTATCATGTACCCCTTACTCCTTTCGATGCGCCGAGGCGCCATGGAACCCATTATAGCAGACCCAAATAAAAAACACAATATCTATGATCATCATTTATGAAGAAACTAGATATTGTGTCTTATTATAATTTCTAATGACTGAAGAAACGCTTGTCCGCACACCGCAAACACGCCTGAGTCAATCAGGACGGCAGCACGGAGGCATAGACCTCTGCGGGGACATAGGCCTTCACAGCGATTCCCTCGTCTCCGTACTCCTCGGAGAGCAGTTCGCCGTACTTTCGGATGAGCTGCAGCTTTCCCGCCTGGGCGTAGGGATATGTCCGCTCCAGGTAGACTTTCCGGCTCCGGAGAATATTTCCCAGAACGTCCATCAGCTGATCCAGACCCTGCCCGGTTTTGGCGGACACCTTAAGTTGGTAATCGGAATGGAAATCCCGGAGCACCGCCTCTCCCTCCAGCCGGTCTATTTTATTAAACAGGGTAATGAATTCCTTGTCCTGCACCCCCAGCTCCTTTAAGGTGTCGTAGACCACGTACATCTGCACGTCCATCCTCGGGTTGGAACAGTCCACCACGTGGAGGATGATGTCGCAGTACTTCGCCTCCTCCAGGGTGCTCTTAAAGGCCTCGATCAGGTGATGGGGCAGTTTCCGGATAAAGCCCACCGTATCGGTTAACAGCAGCTCCTGACCGTCCGGCAGCCTTAAATTCCTCGTAGTGGGATCCAGGGTGGCGAACAGCTTGTCCTCCGCCAGGATACCGGCGTTTGTCAGACGGTTTAACAGGGTGGATTTCCCTGCGTTTGTGTAGCCTACAATGGCCGCCCGCAGCATATGGCTGCGCTCCCGCTGCTGCCTGGACACCTCTCTGTGGCGCTGGACCTCCTCCAGCTCCGATTTTAACTGGCTGATGCGGTCGTGAATCCGTCTCCGGTCGATCTCCAGCTTGGACTCGCCGGGGCCTCTGGTGCCGATTCCGCCTCCCAGCCTGGAGAGGGAGTTGCGAAGGCCCACCAGGCGCACCGCCCGGTATTTAAGCTGCGCCAGCTCCACCTGCAGCTTTCCCTCCCTGGTGGTGGCCCGGCTGGCAAAAATATCCAGAATCACCATGGTGCGGTCCATCACCTTGGTCTCCAGGGCGTCCTCCAAGTTGCGCAGCTGGGCCGGGGAGAGCTCGTCGTCACAGACGATTCCCGTGGCATCCAGTTCCCACAAAAGCTCCTTCAGCTCCTGGATCTTTCCCTTTCCCAGGTACGTGCCGGGATGGATGCTCTCCCGGTTCTGGATCACCCGACCCACAGCCATGCCCCCGGCGGTCTTTACCAGCTCCTCCAGCTCGTCCAGGGACGCTTCCGCGTCCTCCCCGTCGGCGACGCTCACCGCTACCAGGATCACCCGCTCCTCTACCTCTTTGATCTCTATCAGTTCTGCCATATTCCTCTACCTTGTCTCCAAAAATCGAATTTCCCGCTCCACCTCCGGGTCAGACCCGTAGGAGGCCGTGTACTGTTTTAAAAGCTCCAGGGCCTGGGAAAATTCTCCCCCGCTCTCCAGGGCTGCCGCCCGGTTTCGCAGCAGGGAGCCGTACTCCTCGCTTCCCGGCTGAGCCAGAGCCATGCCCTGGCTAAAATACTCCGCCGCCTCTGCCGGCTGTCCGCCCTCCAAAAGGGCCAGCCCCAGGCTGCCGTAAAGCTCCGGCGTGGCCGTTCCCAGGGCCAGCGCCTTGTCAAAAGCGGCCTTGGCCCTTTCTGGATCCCCGGATTTCTGGTATGCCGTCCCCAGGGCCACCAGGGCATCGTCCATCACCGGGGAGGCCTCCTTCTTTCCCTCCGCCATGGCGGAGGCAGCGTCAAAATCCTCCTGGGCCTGGGCGGTCTGCCCTTCCGCCGCCAGAGCCATACACCGCAGATAATAGAGGTCCGCGTCCTTTCCCTCCACCTCCAGCAGCACGTCGTAGGTGTGGGCGGCCGCCCCGTAGTCCTCTGCCTTATATTCTGCCTCCGCCCGGTATTTTAATACGTCCACCTCAAAATCGCCCACACGGCCGTCAGAGTGGGCGATGGCCTCCTCAAAGGACTGAATGGCCGCCTCGTAATCCCCCGCCTCCAGCTGCTCAATGCCGGCTAAGCGGTACTCCTCCCTGGCAGGGTCGGCGCCGGAACAGCCGGCCAGGGCCAAAGCCCCAAAAAGCGCCGTTCCAAACGCCGCCGCTTTCCGTCCTGCTCCTCTCCTTCCCGCCGTCAGCCGGAAGATATGCTGAAACTCCATTTTCCCGGATGTTCTCCGTGACACGGCATCCTTCATGCCCGCACCCCTTTCTCTCCTGCGCCCGCTCTCCTTCTCCTCATCCCCGCCTTTTCTCAGCTCTTTCCCGTGCTGCCGTGGCCGCCCCGGTCCTCGTGTCCCAGGGTCTTCGTCTCCTCAAAGGTGAGGGCCGGCTGATGCTCCATGACGCGGAACTGGCAGATGCGGTCGTTTACGTGAATCACCGTGTCCCGCAGGGCGTAGGCCGGGAAAAACCACTGGTCATTGTCGCCGCAGTAGGTCTCGTCGATGATTCCCATGCTGTTGGTCTGGATGATGCCGAAATTCTTAAAGGTGCTGCTTCTGGGAGCCACGTGAGCCTCGTAGCCTGCCGGCAGCTCCATGGCCACCCCCAGGGGGATGAGGGCAAACTCTCCCTTTTTCAGCGCCACCTCCTTGGCGGCCCGCAGGTCAATCCAGTCGGATTTTCCGTCCACGTAGCGCAGTTTCTCGATTTCCTCTGTAAAATATTTAATCCTGATGTTCATTTCCGCTCCTCCTATTTGCAGTGCAGCACCACATCCCCCCGAAGAAGGCTGGGCTGCACGTCGATGACACGCTGGTTGGAGCTGCCGCGCCAGTGGAGCTGAGTGTTCTTTAAGGCGGCCACAAATTCTCCGTCTACCACCACGTCCACCTTCTTGATATAGGGAAGATCCCGGATGGCCTCCCACTGGTAGCCGGTGTAAAGCCAGATGGTCTTGTAGGGGAATTTCTGGGAAATCTCGTCGATCAGGGCCCCGATGTCCTCCCGGTTATCGGGATGCAGGGGATCTCCGCCGCTTAAGGTGACGCCGGATACGTGGGGCTTTTCCAGCTCCGCGAACAGCTCGTCCTTCGCCGCCTGGTCAAAGGGGATTCCCCCGCGGATGTCCCAGGTCACCGGGTTGTGGCAGTCCTTGCAGTTGTGGTTGCAGCCCGCCACCCAGAGCACAACCCGCAGGCCGTCCCCGTTTAACATATCGTCTTTGGTTATATTGTGATAACGCATAGTTCTGCTCCTTGTCTTGTCAGTCTAACGATGGGAGTATATCACATATGGAGCGTTTTTTCCACTACATCTTGTGGTAAATTCCGGCCGTTTTTCTATATGAGACACCAAAGGCGAAAGGACAAATATGGCTGGAGCCCTCTACGGGAGACGGTCCGGCCCCGGTCCCTCCTCCTCCGGCTCGTAGCCAAGGCTGGCCAGAAAGCGGAAAAGAAGGCGCCGCGCCGCCTGGTTTTGTTCCTCCTCCGGCAGGTCCTCAAACAGGACCGCCGCGCCGTTTCGCTCTATGTAAATCCTGGTTTTTGGCGGTTCCATGGCTCTCCCTCCTCTGTAAAGGATATGCGGGGGGCTGAAAAATATTTCTGCTGCCCTGCGGGAGATGGCATTTCTTCTCCCCCCCCCCAGAGAGCAGAGAGGAGGAACCCTGGCGGATCCGACCTTCTTTCCTTCCATCCGCGCCTTCCCCCGGCCCGCGCCCAGGCAGAAACCAGCGCCCTCGTATCGCGGCGCCCACCTTACTCCGGCAGGCTGCAGCGAATCTCAAACACCGGGGTGGAGTAATTGAATTTTCCGGAGAATAGCTCCACCTCCACCACCGTCTTCCCGTAATCCTGCGCAAACAGTTCTGGAAAGATCTGCGGGGCGCTGCGGATGCCGCTCTCTCTGGAGACGGCGCAGGCGTACATTCCCGCGGGAATCCGCAGGATCTGGGGAAAGGACTCCAGGGGCAGCTCCGTTTCCTGGATGTCGATGAACAGAAAGGATCGGATCTCCCCGCCCCTCCAGAGCAGCATTTGGCCGTTGTTATAGCCAGCCCGCAGGCCGTGTTTTTCCAAATCGGCGATCAGGCGGTAGACGGCCCCGTGAAAATCCGGCGCCGTCTGGGTTCCCTCGTAGGGGATCGTCCAGCACAGCCGTTCCGGAAAGCTGGCCGTCGCGTAGCCCTTTTGGAGGCATCGTTCCGCGTGAAACATTTCCTGCTGGATCGTTTCTAAAAAGGTCAGACGTTTCTGGATTCGTTCCATTTTCTCCCGGGTCAGGCGGACTCCGTATTCCGCCAGCCTGGCGTAGTCGATCTGACCGTCTTCTTCCAGGAGAAATTCCCGGAACTGTTTCAGGGGGATGTCCAGCTCGGCGCAGTACTGGATCGCCTCCACAATTCTCGTCTGCTGAAAGGTGTAATACCGGTACTGGCTCTCCGGATCCACGTAGGCCGGTTTCAGGATTCCCAGGGTTTCATAGTAGCGCAGGGACTGGATGTGGACGCCGGTGAGCTTGGACAGTTTCCCGATGGAAAACAGCCTGTTTTTTTCTGTCATACGTTCTCCCTCTTGACTCTCACATTATATCAGACTTTATAATATGGCATTGCAGAAAAGAAGTCAAGCAAAGGAGAATGTGTATGGATCTTTTGAAGGAACCTATCGGAAAGCTGTATCTGAAATTCCTGCTGCCATCCCTGTTTTCCGCCCTGGTCACCACCGTCTACAGCTTTGTGGACACCATCGCCATCGGTCAGGGCGTGGGGACGGATGGAGCGGCGGCCTGCGCCATCATTTACCCCGTCTTCGGGGTGGCCTCCCTGTTCGGGTTTCTCTGCGGCATCGGCGGTTCCGTCCGCTTTGGAATGGCCCGCGGAGAGGGGCGGATGGAAAAGGCAAACGCCTACTACACCGCCTCTCTCCTGTTAGCGCTGGCTCTCACCGCCGTGGTGTGGCCGCTCACTGCCCTGTTTCAGAGGGAAATCTTTACCCTTTTTGGGGCAAGCGAAACCCTGATGCCCCTGGTGCTGGAATATGGAAGCTGGATCGTGCTGGCCTTTCCCGCCTTTATCCTCTCCTCCTACCTCACCTGCATGGTGCGGTGCGACGGGGCGCCCGGCGTGGTGATGGGCGCGGTCATTACCGGCGGGGTGTTCAACGTGTTCGGGGACTGGTTTTTCGTCTTTCCCATGGATATGGGCATGGCGGGCGCCGCCATCGCCACGGTGGGCGGGACGGTGATCCAGTTTTTCATCCTCTTGGGATACCTCTTTACGAAAAACTGCCATCTGAAACTGGTAAAGCCCTGGGTGCTGTCAAAGGCATTTTTTAAAGCGGTCACAGCCGGATTCAGCGCCTCCGTGCTGGAGTTTGCGTTCATCGCCCTGACCTGCATTTTAAACAACCAGATTATGCGCTACGGCGGGGAGGTGGCCCTCTCAGTATTCGGCGTGGTGCTGAGCTGCTCCGGGATGTTTCAGCATCTTTTCACCGGCGTGGGGCAGGCCATTCAGCCCGTGGCCACCACAAACTACGGGGCGGGACAGCTGGGGCGCATCCTCTCTTTGCGCCGCGTTTCCCAATGGACCGTGACGGCCTTCGGCCTGGTCTTTATGCTGTCCGGCCTTCTGTTTCCCACCCAGATCATCCGCTTTTTCGTAAACGCCACGCCGGAGGTGCTGGAGGCGGCTCCCACCATCATGGGGATCTATTTTATCTCCTTCCTGTTTATGGGGATCAATATCTGGGCTACCTTTTACTTTCAGTCCATCTTAAGGACCCGCCTTTCCACCCTGCTCACCGTCCTGCGGGGAATCGTCATCAGCGCCCTGCTGCTGTACCTTCTGCCCCTGTGGCTGGGAATCAGGGGCGTATGGTGGGCCATGGTGCTCACGGAGGGGCTGGTGGCCGTCATCACCCTGGCCTGCATGGCCGTCACAGAGCGAAAGATGAGACAGAGGGCCCGGTGAGCGGAGCTGGCCGTCTCCTGCCCCTTTCATCAAAAACAGGGCCGCCGCGCCCCGAAAACCATCTGGTTTTAAAGGCGCGGCAGCCCTGCCGTTCGTTTTATCCTGTTCTTTTATGGCTTTTCTTCCGCCGTTTTTCCTTACATACTCTTTCTCTCAGCGATCTCCGCCATCTTGGCGTCGTTTAACCGGGTGTCTCCCTTGACTCTGGAATAGCTTAAGTAGCCGTTCATGCGGTCAATCTTCGTTAAGTTGCGGCTGCCGCATTTGGGGCAGACATCCATCTCCAGCTCCTCGTGGCCGCAGTCGTCACAGTAGGCCAGGGACAAGTTTACGCCCTCGTAAAAGCCTAAGTCCATGGCGCGGCGCACCAGGGTTTTCACCGCCTCCACGTTGTAGCTGATGGGGTATTTCACGTACTGGATCTTTCCTCCGTTGCACAGCTCCCAGAACCGGTACTCCAGATCCTGTTTCTCTATGGGGGTGATGTCCTCCGTCACGTGGCAGTGGAACCCGTTGCTCACGTACTCCCGGTCGGACACGTTTTCTACGATGCCGTATTTCTTGCGGAACTGCTTGATCTGCAGGCCGCAGAGGTTCTCCGCCGGGGTGGCGTAGATGGCGTACAGGTTGCCGTCCTCTTTTTTAAACTCGTCCACCTTTTTATTGATGTGCTCCAGGGTCTCCAAGGCGAAGGCGCCGTCCTCCACCAGGGATTTTCCGTTGTACAGGCGCTGGAGCTCGTTTAAGGCGGTGATGCCGAAGGAGGCGGTGGCCGTCTTTAACAGAGGCTTGATCTTGTCGTGAAGGCCCAGATGACCGCCGTAAAAACCGCCCTCGCAGTAGGCCAGGGGGTTGGTGGACGCCCGCATCTCCCCTAAATAGGCGTAGGTGCGGATGTGCAGCTTGCGGATCAGGTTCAGGTAGTAATCCAGCACCTCAAAGAAATCCCGGCTCTCCTGTCTGGCCTTTGCCAGGATCATGGGCAGGTGAAGGCTGACGACGCCTACGTTGAAACGGCCGACGAACACCGGCG
>OLRK01002148.1_pt1 | contig 13252 bp, 12 predicted proteins | sample 1672911 | NCBI WGS metagenome assembly OLRK01 (sample SAMEA3136736, study PRJEB25190) | human gut metagenome | biome: human gut; feature: human-associated habitat; material: faeces | place: Austria | collected 2013 | reverse complement strand
CGGATAATCTATTTGATTTTAAAAGAAGATAATTACATCACAGCAAAACAGATTTCTGAAATCATGGGACTCAGCCGAAAATTAATTGTTCAATCCATACAGGAAATCAAAGATGAGCTTCCAGAATACGGCGCTCGGCTTGAAGTGAAAAAAGGGCGGGGATATCGTATCCAAATTCATGATAAAATGAATTTTGACGCTCATTTTCAAATCCCGTTGACTCAAAATATGATTAAAACGCAGACTTCAGACAGTCATTCTGAACGTGTTATTTTTCTTTGCCGCAAATTATTATCGCAGGAAAAGCCAATAACGATCAGCAGTCTGGCTGCGCAGATGTATCTGTCCAAGGGGGCGATTGAAGAGGATCTGAAGCAAGCGTATGAACTGCTTGCCGACTATCAGCTGTCCGTGGAAGCCTGGCAGAATAAAGGGCTGATCGTCATCGGGGAAGAAAAAAATAAACGGCTTGCGATCACCGATTTGATCGGAGTCTACTATAATTTTTATCTGTTAAAAGAGGTCGATCCGGATTATTGGCGATGGATTGCCTGTGAAAATGATGAAGCATCAAAAATCAGACATCTTATTTACGATGTTTTGCAAAGCTGTCATATTCGGATTAAAGACATCAATGTCCAGAGAATTACAGCTTATCTGATTGTGATGCGTCATCGCTGTGCGGCCTGGTATCCACTATATTTAACTGACGAAGAGAAAGCGGAAATGCAGGAGTGGCCTGAAATTCAATATGTTCAGCTGCTTTTTGATCACTTGATAATAGAAAATCCGGATTTCTGTGTCGATGAAGATGAAAGAGGGATCGTTGCTCAATTATTCCGCGTCAGTCAGGAAACCCCTGATGCATCTGGTTTTCTTTCTTCGCCAGATTTATGTAAACGTGGGAATCAGGTTATCCAAGCAATAGAAAAAAGTTTGGTGAATCCCCGGATTCGCATGTTAGTCACAACCGGAACGCTGAGGGAAGCATTGAAAAACTTGATATGCAAAGCGTTGTTCCGCATACAATGGAACTTGCCGGAAAACGGTCATTTCATCAATCAGATTACCGACATAGCCGTTCTGAATTCGCCGATCTGTTATTATGTCGCATGTAAGCTTGCCGCCCTCGTTCAAGAAGAAATCAATTATTCATTCAGTGTGGAAGAAATCACAAAACTGGTTCAGATTATTTATCATGAATGCGAACAGATTGAAATCCCGCATCGGCAGTTAAAAATGCTTACACATTGTGAAAATGGTATGGATATGGCGGCACTGATGATTGAAAGATGGAAGCGGCTTTTTGGGGAGTTTATTGAAAGTAATCAGGCGGTAGAGCTTTATGAGGTTAGGGAATTAGCACGGAAGAATTATGACTGTATCTTACTTCTGACTTTGGATTTTGCGTATAAAGAAACGATTCCGCCATTTTTCACAGCATTTATTCCCAATAAAGACGATATCAGCCAGTTTATTAACGATTACATTTTACCTTGTTATGAGCTTGAATCTTATCTACCAGATCAAGAGAAGATCTCGTTTCACGAACACAGCGCGTTCAAAAGTGAAGCACAGTTTATTCACCAACTCGCAAACAAAGTTTGTCCTCAAACTGGTCAGGGGAAACTTCTTGAGAAGCAGTTAAAGCAAGATTTTCTTTCTTCCTTTCTCGTTCTAAACGAAGAAGTCATCATATTGCTTGGCGATCAGGAAATCGTTAAAAAAGAAATTTTCCAAATTCACAGGTTTAAACATGCCATACGCTGGAAAGGCCGAACGGTAAAGATGATTTGTTTTGCGGTTCTGGATCTGGACAATCCTGTTCGGATAAAAGTCCTTGAAATCCTATGTCGGAAACTTAGCGCAGGAAGAATTCTTTCCCGTTATGAGTCAAAAAACAAAGCTCTGATCGAAGCCATGGTACAGGCGGTCAGAGCGGAATTGAAAATTAATTTAATCCGCTGATTTTTCTCAGTGACGCCGAAAAGTACTCCTTTAAAGGGGTATTTTTCTTTGTTTCTTAAAAACAACAGAGTTCCTATAATAAAAGCATCTCATGAAAGCGCTTAAATTGGGAGATGGGAGGAAAAGAGAATGATCACCCTTTTTCGAATCGACGAACGTTTGATTCATGGTCAGATTGCGATTAAATGGTCTAAGCATTACAACATCAACCGGATTGTGGTTGCTAACGATCAGGCTGCTTCAAGTCCGCTGATTCAGAATACGCTGCGGATGGCTGCACCGGATCAGGTGAAAACAGCTATTTTACCGGTCAGCAAGGCGATTGCTTTGTTGAAGGATTCCCGCTGCGCGGAGTTAAGAATTCTGGTTTTAGTGGATTGCCCGCACGATGCCCGGCTGATCGTCAGCGAGCTGGAGGACATTAAAATGATCAACGTCGGAAACTATGGCAGGATTGGGAAAGAAGAAGTGCTTCGTTCCCGCAGACGATATTCAAAGAATATTTACTGCAATGAACAAGAAGCTGCGGATTTTCAGTCCTTGATCGACACGGGCATTCCTTGTATCTACCAAACCGTACCGGAGGAAGCACCGGTGAATATTACACAGTGGTTTACGCATAAAGGGGGAATTTGAAATGCTGCAAAGTGCGTTAATCTGTACCTTCGTCTTCTGGCTGGCAGGAGCTATGGACTTCACCTGCTTTAGCTGGGCTTTGTTTACGAGGCCGCTAATCTGCGGACCAATCACCGGATTGCTTTTAGGCGATTTGCGGACTGGAATCATCATGGGCGGCGCGATCGAAGGTATCTATATGGGCGTCAGCAATATCGGTGGCTCCACACCGGCGGATCCATGTCCGGCAACCATCATCGCTGTCGCTTACTCCATTTTGACCGGAAGCGATATTGCTACCGGCGTTATGCTTTCGCTGCCGATCGGCACGCTTATGCAATCCTTTACCAATATCTTAACGCCATTTTATGCCTCATTATCCGTTTACTGGGAGAAGTTAGCGGCTTCGGGAAACACGAAAAAAATGGGACGTCAGGTTGTCTTGTTTGATTTATTCCTGCAGCGGATTGCTCAGATGCTTGTTCTGTTTCTCAGCATCGCTTATGGCATTGAAGGAATCCAAACTGTTTTCAATTCTCTGCCTGGCTGGGTGCTGAATGGATTTAATGCGGCCAGCGGAATGATGACGGCGGTCGGCTTTGCGATTTTGATGACCATGATCTGGTCGAAGGAAGTCGGCGGATTCTTCTTTGTTGGATTTGTCCTGGCCAAGTATTTGGGCTTGGGAACACTGCCGATCGCGATTTTATTGGCAGTCGTAGCCTTATGCGTCTTCTTTAACGAGAAGCGATTTATTGAAATCTCAGCCGTTTCTAAAAACGTCAAAGAGAGTCAAGAGGAGGATTTTTTCTAAATGGCGAAAAATCAGATAACATCGGCGGAAAAGAAGATTTTAAATTCTATGTATTGGCGGTCGGGTTGCTGCTTTGCGACGTTTAACATGGTAAAGATGGAAGGCAATGCTTTTACCCTGACTATGGCGCCGGCAATTAATGAAATTTTTAAAGATGATGAGGAGGAACGCTGCCGGACGCTGCTGCGGCATAATAATTTCTTTAATACGCATGCGGTTTTTCTGCCCTTCATCGCGGGATTATGCTTTGCGATGGAAAAAGAAAGAAAAGAAAAAGGGACTGTGGATGCTGATACCATAGAAAGTATTAAAGTCGCGTTGATGGGCCCGGCTGCAGGGATCGGCGATGCCTTCTTCTTCAACTGCGTTCGTGTGATCGCCGCCGGCATTGGAATCGGTCTGGCGGCCCAGGGAAATCTGCTTGGGTCAATAATCTTCGCGGTCATTTACGGGGGTTCTCAGCTGCTGCTGCGTTGGTATTTCCTGCATATTGGTTTTCATGCCGGTACAGATTTTATCAATTCTGTATTTGAAACCGGATTGATCAAGGCAGTTACTAAGGCGGCTTCCATTTTAGGTGTGGGCATGGTTGGCGCCATGGCGGCCCAGATGGTGAATGTTCCGCTGGCCTGGACGATTCAGGTCGGGGAAGCCTCGGTTGTGGTCAATGATGTAGTCAATTCAATTATGCCAGGTTTACTGTCGATCGTTCTGCTCTTTGTTCTGATGCATTTAATCCGAAAAGGCAAACGGCCGTCGATGTTAATTTTCAGCATTATGATCATTTCTCTAATTCTGGCATTCCTTGGTATTTTCTGATATGCTGCGGCAGATCATCTGCCTGATCCTTGCCATCCCTTTTGCCGCGCTGGGTTCGTCGCTCATATTGAAAGCCGGAATCGGAGTCGGCGCCTGGGATGCGCTGAGCAAGTGCGCAGCGCAGCTGTGCGGAATCAAGATTGGCACACTCGGAATGATGACGAACAGTCTCTGCGTCATAGGCCAAATTCTGTTGTTAAAAAAAGCATTCAAGCCGCTGCAGCTGCTTCAGTTTGGAATGGCCTTTCTGCTCGGCAGTCTGGTCAACTTCTTCTACTATGATGTTCTAAGTCAGCTTGCCGTTCCGGCTTATAGTCTTTCGATTGTATTTCTGCTTATCGGCAATGGAATCAATGCTGCGGCAGTGGCCTTGATTCTGAGCCTGAATATCGTGACTTTTCCGGTCGGCGGTCTGGTTCTGGCTGTTTCGCAAGTGACAAACTCTGCGTATGGGAAATGCCGACAAGGCTTAGATGGAATCTGTATCTTGATAATTCTGATTCTTGTTTTCGGGTTTCATGGAGAAATGACGCTGCGGGAAGGCACGATTGTCAGCATGCTTATGTTTGGTCCGCTGGTGGATCGTTTCATGTCTTTGTTTCAAATTTATTTAAAGAAGGGAGCAAGAATTTGATTATTGTTCATGGCAAAGTTTTTATTGACGGCCAGTTTCATGAAACCGACTTGAGAATCACCGGAAAGAAAATTTCGGAAATAGGTCCGCGGCTGCAAGATGAGGAAAAGATCGACGTGCAGGGGGCTCTGATCTTTCCTGGATTTATCGATACGCATATTCATGGAGCGGAACAGGTCAATTGCGGAGAAAGTGTGGCGGCAATGCGAAAGATCTGCGCGAAGCTGCCCCAATATGGGGTAACAAGCTTCACGCCGACACCGATCGCCGACGACATTGAAACGTCGCAAAAGGCAGTTGAGGTGATCCGGGAAGCAAAAGGTTCTTTTGGCAGCGATATCTTAGGAATCTTTTTATACACCGGATATAAAAACCGCTCGATCGCTTATTACGCCCCGCCGACATTACCAACGCCGGAACACACCCGGGCGTTAGCCGGGCAGGATTTGTCACTGATTCTTTCTGTCCTGATCGCGCCTGAACTGGACGGTGGTTTGGAATGGATTGACTGGGCAGTAAAACAGGGAATGCTTCCGGTTATCGGTTTTTCAGAGGGAAGCCCGGATATGATTCATCAAGCTGTTGCTCGCGGAGCCCGGCTGACTGATCATTTCCCAAATGGTTTCCCGGCAATTGATCATCATTTCTCGCAAGGTGTCGTTCAATGCCTGCTGGAAGATGATTTGGCTATGCAGGTCAATTGTGATTGTATTCATGTCGCACCGGAATTTTTAAGAATGATGATCCGGTGTAAAGGCTTAGATCATCTTGTTGCGGTTTCTGATAGTTCCTGCCTGCTGGGCTGCCCTGACGGCGAATACCGGATGGGGGATAAGCAAGTGTTTTTGAAGGACGGAGCGGTTCGGGATATTAACGGGAAATTAGTGACGGGAGCGCATTCTTTTGATGAAAATATGCGGACATTACTCAAAAAGGGTTTCACATTAGAAGAAATCGGGGCTTTGTGTACTGAAAATGCGGCCAAAGCTTTGAACTTATTGGATCGCGGGAAGATCGAAGTTGGCCGCAGAGCGGATTTGGTCGTTATGGATGAAGGACTGCATGTCCGAAAGACGATGATAGAGGGCGAGTGGTGTTATCAAAATGATTAAGATTTTAATTGCCAGTCATGACCGGATGGCCAGCGGCATGAAAGCGTCAGCTGAATTTTTTACCGGCCCGTGTGATCGGCTGACGGCGATTGACGCGTATACCGATGAACAAGATTTCGAAAGGCAGATTCGCGATTATTTAGCGAAGCAAAATGATGCAGATCAGATATTGTTTCTTTCCGATCTGTATGGTGGAAGCGTTAATCAGATTATGGCTCGCGTGATGAGCGAAGAAAAGAATATCCAGCTGATTTCGGGCTTTAACTTTCCACTGCTTTTGGAATTATTGGAGTGCAATGAAGCTCGTTTGAGCGAAGAACAATTAGATTTTATGCTTGAACAAGCCAGGCAATCAATGCGCCGGGTTGTCTTGAAGGAATCGGAAGCTGAAGCATTCTTTTAAGGAACGGACAGGCAGGATTAATGGGTCGGAAGACTAATAGACTAAAATAAGGAGGAGGTCATCCATCATTGGGGATCATTCTTCCTTTTTATATTATTGGGAGGAATTATGAAAGCAAATTGCAAAGGTTAGTTCTAAAAACATTTTCCAGATAACTCTTGTTTTGATGCTGGAATATCTCCCAGAAGCAGGTCAGGGTGTTTGACAAGCGCCCGGTTTAATAATAAACTTAGGGTGCAAAAAAACAGGATAGAAAAGAGGTTTTTTCAATGAAGGATACATTAATTCACGCTATTAGTGCGAACGGGCATATTCGGGTGCTGACCTGCACCTCCACGCAGCTGGCGGAACAGGCGCGGAAGCAGCACAATTTGTGGCCGACCAGTGCAGCCGCTTTAGGCCGGGTGCTGACGATCACTGCGATTTTGGGCAGCATGTTAAAGACGGAAAAAGAAAAGGTGACCGTTCAGATCAACGGCGGCGGTCCTATCGGAACGATCATGGCCGACGGCTGGGCGAACGGCGATGTGCGCGGATTTGTCGGCGATCCGGAAATTTATCTGAAATATAACGACACCGGCAAGTTGGCAGTCGGAACGGCGGTCGGCAAGGATGGCTATTTGAAGGTCATCAAGCGGATGAATATGAAGAACGACTTCACCGGTCAGGTTGCGCTGGTCAGCGGCGAGATCGGCGAGGACTTCGCATATTACTTTACAATTTCGGAACAGACGCCTTCCGCGGTATCGCTGGGCGTACTGGTTGATACGGATAACTCGGTGATGGCGTCGGGCGGAATTCTGATCCAGATGATGCCGGAGGCCACGGAAGACGATATCAAGCTGGCGGAAGCCGTGGTCGCGAAGCTGCGTCCGGTTTCGGAGCTGGTGAAGGAAGGTCATGACGCCCGGGCACTAGCGGCGATGTTGTTTGACGATCTGGAAATTCTCGAAGAAAAGCCGATCCAGTGGCATTGCGACTGCAGCAAGCAACGCTTCAAAGCGGCGCTGACAACGCTGGACCGCGCGGAGTTGGAAAAGATGCTGGAAGAAGACCACGGCTGCGAAGTGAAATGCGAATACTGCAACAATAAAGTTCAGTTCACGGAAGAAGATCTCCGCACGATTCTGGAGTTCAAAGCGGCATGTGGAAAATAAGAAATCTTGAAATTGCCAATCCGGTCGTCATCGCGCCGATGGCCGGAATTTCCAACGCGGCGTTCCGGACGATCGCGCATGAATTCGGCGCGGGTCTGATCTATACGGAAATGATCAGCGATAAAGCGATCTGTTATTCCAATAAAAAGACGATGGAGATGACGCAGCTGGCTCCGGATGAGCATCCGATCGCGATGCAGCTGTTCGGTCATGAAGAGGCGTCGATGATTCAGGCGGCGCAGGTGCTGGATAAAACGGACTGCGATGTGATCGACATCAATATGGGATGTCCGGTACCGAAGGTTGTCAATTCCGGTTCCGGCAGCGCGATGATGAAGGATCCGGAAGCGACCTATCAGCTGGTGCGTAAAATTGTGGCAGTGGTGGAAAAGCCGGTGACAGCCAAGATCCGTCTGGGCTGGGACAGCTCGTCGATCAACGTGCTGGAAATGGCGCGGGGATTGGAAGCGGCCGGCGTCAGCGCACTGGCGGTTCATGGCCGGACGCGCAGTCAGCTGTATGAGGGCAAGGCTGATTGGAGCTGGATCAAAAAGGTCAAGGAAGCCGTTTCCATTCCCGTGATAGGCAACGGCGATCTGCGCAGTGTGGAAGACGCCATGGCGAGAATCCAGGAAACCCAAGTCGACGCGGTAATGATCGGCCGGGGCGTATTGGGCAATCCCTGGCTGATCCGTGATCTGGTCTGTGCGTTCTCTGGGGAAGGGTCTGCCGAACCTGTCAGCGATCATGAAAAATTTGAGATTGCGCTGGAACACGCCCGCCGGTTGTGCACTTTAAAAAGCGAACGGATTGGGATGAAAGAGATGCGCGGACACGCCTGCTGGTACATCCAGGGCATTCCCTACTCCAACCGGATGAAAGACAGGATCAATCAGATGACAACCTATGCTGAATTTGAGACAATGCTAAAGCTTTATGAGGAAGCGCTGATCAGTGGCAATTTTGACAGGCTGTATCTGTCAGAGTAAATAAATCAAGAACAAAAGCCATTCCTGAAGTCAAGGAGTGGCTTTTGTTCTTTCGAAATTGACAAACGGAAAAGATTGTTATACTGTATTATTATAAATAGTACAGATCGCTTTGCGATCTTGGGGGATGATCGGAATGGGAAAGAAATTGTTTGCGATATTGACAGCAGTCTTCATGCTTTGCGGGTGTGCAACGGAAATGGATGTGCCGCAGGGAGAAAAAGTTGTAGAACAATGCACGAAACCGGTAGAGCTGAGAGTCGCAGCTTTATCCGAAGTCTGGTCAACAGCGCAGTATTATTACGGATATTGGAACCAGATGCCGGAGGATTTTGACTGGGATGTGAAATATCAGGAATTCTTACCGCGGGTGATGAATGCGGAAACGGATGATGAATATGTTGACGCCATGCGGGAATTTGTAGCTTTGCTTCATGATGGACATACCAGCTTTATTCCCGCATCAGAATATCAGCTGAACAAAGCCTACCTGCCTTTTGACCTGGAAGATCTTGACGGCAGGCTGTTTCTCAAAGCTGCCAGCCGGGATTATGAAGTTCCTTTAGGCAGTGAACTCCTTGAAGTAGAAAATCAGCCAGCACTCGATTACATCCTGGAGAATTTTGAAAAGTATGTACCGGTGCTGACGGAACCAGCACATCGCAGTCAAACTGTAAGAGAGTTTTTAAAGGATGAGAAGGGTAAAAAAATTAACTTAAAATGGTTAACACCGCAAGGAGAAGTCTTAGATATTAAAACCGGTTATGAAACTTCAGGCTCCGTTTACTTAAATCAGTTGAAGACTTCAACGTACTCCGATAAGAAACTTCTGCTTAAATCAAGTCCTTATTTCATATATGAAGTCAATGAAGATGTTGTTTATGTGGAAATTTCTACTTTCTCAGGGCAAAGCTTTCATATTTATGAAGAACGAGTTGTCCCGATCTTAGATCAGTATCAAGGAGTTATATTTGATATAAGGAACAATGCAGGCGGAAATTTAACAAATGCTTTGATTATTTTACAGTCTTTTTCAGATGCTCCGATACCACATGGTTATTATAATCTGGGGACAGAATTTCACTCCTCGTGGGTACCCTATGCGAATGAGGCGGATTCTGTTTTCTATTCCGGAAGTGATCTTAATCAAAGAGCGATGCGGATGATTGAACATGAATACTATGGAGAAAACGCGGATGTTGAAACCATTTTAGACGAAATGGAAGGTGAACCTTATCCGATACTTACAAATTATAGTATGGATAAACCAGCTATAATCCTGACCTCACAATTTTCGGCTTCTACATCAGAAACGTTTGCGGCAACCGCAAAATTGCTTGATAATTTTACGCTGATGGGTTTGAAAACCTATGGAGCGACAGGAAATAATTGCAGAGTATATCTATCGGATGGAAGTGCCTATTCTTTGTCTGTAGAACAAAGTTTTACACCAGATAAACAGCCGATCTGGAATCACGGCGTACAGCCGGACATTGAAATGTGGACAACGCCGGAAGATTTATTAAACGGTGAGGATACCGTTTTAAATGCCGCGATTGAAACACTGCAGCGTCAAATCAAGGAACGAACAGGAGAATGACATGTTTACAATAGATCAGCACAGCCGTCAGCCGATATATGAACAGCTGAAGGAACAAATTATCCGGTATGTCAGTCTTGGGGTTCTGCAGCCGCAGGACCGGATGCCCTCGGTGCGGATTTTGGCGCGGGAGTTGGGGATCAATCCCAATACAGTGGTGAAAACCTATCAGGAGCTGGAAGACGAAGGCATTCTGGTCACAGAACCTAAAAAAGGTTTTTTTGTCAGCGATCAGAATGTGCATTCCATTTTATATCAGAGGCAAAAAGAAGAATTCCGCAAGGCGGTAATCCGTTGTCAGGAAATCGGAATCTCTGAGGATGACGCGCAGAAAATTGTCCGGGAAGTTTATGAAGGAAAGCAGGGGTAAACCATGTTAAGGGTGGAAAATTGCCGGAAGGTGTACGATGAACAAACAGTATTGGAACATTGCAGCTTAGAATTGGCATCCGGTTCGATCCTGGGGCTGATCGGAATCAACGGAGCGGGGAAATCCACGCTGCTGCACTGTATCAGCGGCGCGATTCCCGTCGATGAAGGAACAATTACATGGAAAGAACAGCCGGTGCTTGATCATTCTGAGGTGAAACAGAAGATTTTCCTGGTTCAGGATGAACCTGTTTTTGCGCAGACGGAAAATGCCCGGGAACTGATCGAATATCTTTCCTTATTTTATCCGGCCCTGGAATCGGAGTTATTCTACGATCTGTTAAGCCAGTTAAAGCTCAATCCGAAACAGCCTTTCTCTGCTTTCAGCAAGGGGATGAAACGGCAGGTTTTGATGGCGGCAGGGCTGGCTGCGCACCCGGAGCTGCTTTTGATCGACGAGGTGTTTGACGGCTTGGATCCATTTGCCCGACGGCTGCTTCAAGGCCAGCTGGCGGCGCAGACCGTTGAGGAAGGCATGGCCTCGATATTAACCTCGCACCGGCTGAGCGATCTGGAGAATTTTTGCGATGAATACGCACTGTTGGACGAGAAGCGGATTCTGCATCAGAACTCCATGTTTCAAACGCAGCAGGAGTTGGTTAAAGTCCATCTGGCGTTTGATCATCCGATCGATCCCGCGATGTTTCAGGATTTTGAGGTGTTGAAGCTAGAAATTCATTCCCGGATGGCGCAGGCGATTCTGCGTGGAAAGCGGGAAGCGATGGAAGCGAAGCTGCGGAAGCAGAATCCGGTCATTCTTGAAATCTTTGATTGTACGCTGGAAGAAGTATTCCTGGCGCAGCTGGAAAAGCGGGAGGAACTGCAATGATCCATAAGAAATTATTAACGTCCATGTTAAAGAAAGATTTTAAATTGTTTCTCTGCCTGCTGCTTCTGGATTTGTTGATCATGCCGTTCGTCTATGTCAATTTTCCAACGATGATGGACGATGCCAGTCTTTTGTTTAACTTTTATTTTATCTATCTGCTGCTGCTCATCGTCATTCTGGTCCAGCGCCAGCTGGGCTTTACGATGAAGCGGGAGGAAAAAATTCATGATTATCAACTGCCGCTGACGAAAAGAAGTTTGATTTTAACACGGTTGACGGCCGGGATTCTCATCTTCCTGATTCCTTATCTGATCGCCTGGCTGGTCATGGGTGTTCTCATGCTTGGCTGCTGCGCCACTGTGCTCTCAATCTGGAATGGAACGGTACAGCTGATTTTGGCGATGTTGATCTATCTTTGCTTTTGCGCCTGGGTATTTCTGCGCAGCCGCAAATCATTTCAGGCACTGCTGACGATCGCCGTCTGGACGCTGGCTCCGGTCTTTATCGTTTCGGCGTCTGTAGATATTATGCGGGGAACGGTCACATATCGTTATCAACTCAGAGAATTCTTTACGCTGCTGCATGATTTCGGATGTCTGCCGGGTTTGTTTACCCTTGCGGCAAAAGGGTTGATTTGCGACTCTACATTTCCTTCGCTAGGAAGCTGTCTGCTTGTTGACGGTGTTTATCTGGCTGCGGCGTTGCCTGCAGTCTATCAGGTAACCAAGAATTCAGCAGAAAACGAGCATAAAACGTTAATGCAAAGCGCGTTATTCAAACTGATGCCGCTTGCTTCCGCGGCTGGCGTGATGATTTGGGGATCGTTGACGGCGGTCAGGCCGCAGCAATGTCTGCTTTCCGTGATTCTGGCAGCTGTCCTCTACTTGTTGATCCGTTTCCTTTCTTACTCGAAGATTCAGTTCAACAAAATGATGTTGCTGGTACTGACCGTTGAGTTTCTGGTGGTTCAGGGTATTTCCTGGTCATGGCGGGTCAGCGGCGGCTGGGGCATGACCCGGGATACAACCGTTGAGGACGTTTTCTTTATCAATCAGTATAAAGGCATTGGCAAAGTCGGAAGCTATTATAAATATTTTAACGTGGAGAATACCGCGAGTTTAAGTAAGGAGGATGAAGAAATCCTGATCCAGGCTCAGGTGGAAACGGATAAGCGATATCGCCGCCAAGGATTGAAAGACGCGGTGGGTGCCATCCAAATGAGCTATCGCATGCATGACGATAAATACAGTTATTATCTTCCTTATTATGCGGATATTATGGAACCGATGATAGAACTGCTGGAAGAACAGGATGTTCCAATCTTCACTTATCTTTATGTTGATTATCCGGGCTGGGAGAATGTCTTCTATTTACAAGATGTGAACATCAAGCTGTTTTAATCTGGCTTGAGGTTATCCCCGTCAATTAAGCTGCGATCCAATGAAGAATAAGCTAAACGCAGATTCAATTCGCTCTGGTTTTCCTTCCGGGAAAATATGTAAAACGCGTTCATTAAGCCCTGAAATGACATTTGCCCCGTTGACAAACAATTTGAAAATGCTATAATCTAAACGATTATTTGCGCGAGGAACAGAGGAGTAATCCGGAAACGCTGCAGCGAGAGAGTCCCGGCTGGTGAAAAGGGATATGCAGAATCCGGACGAATAAAGGCTGGGAGCGTCAACGCAGACCTGCGTTACGGGCAGACTGAAACGATCAGTCACTAAGATGATTAAAGCGATTTAATCATGAATTAGGGTGGTACCACGATGATAACTCTCGTCCCTATCGGATTTGAGAGTTTTTTTATAGGCAAAAGGAGGAAAAGAAAATGGAACAGAAGTTATCAGAACAAGAACTGGTTCGCCGTCAAAAGATGGAGG
>OLRK01002146.1_pt1 | contig 13291 bp, 8 predicted proteins | sample 1672911 | NCBI WGS metagenome assembly OLRK01 (sample SAMEA3136736, study PRJEB25190) | human gut metagenome | biome: human gut; feature: human-associated habitat; material: faeces | place: Austria | collected 2013 | reverse complement strand
TCCAGAATGTATATGCAACACTGTTTTCATTCTGGCATGATAAGAAGATGAACTTGGCCATGTTAAAAACAGCGCTTGTTAACACAAAGAAATTAAATAAAGCCCTGCAGGATATGCTTCACAACATGGATCATTTCTTCAGCCGCTTATTAAAACAGAAATCTTATGAAGATGTGTTAGCAGAGCATTTGGAAGGGTATGTCGAAGAGATTGTCGAGAAGAAATACCATATTTTAAAGACAAATGACAACTTCTACCTATATAAAAACGACATCAAGAAATGTTTGAGAGAAATGCGTGAAGACATTCCATGGATGGAACAGGTACAGAAGAAAGCAGATAAAGAAAAAGGCGAGGATGTCTTAGGGATTATCAATGCGATCGAGAGAGGATTTGATGACATCGAGCATCGAATCTCCAACATGGATAAAGAACATTCCAAATACATCAGGGCAACCGTAACCCGTATGAATTACATGTTAAATGGAGAATCCGACACAAGAGGTCTGATGATCCAGCTGTTAAAGACGATCGGAGATTCCAAGGACAGCGAGGAAAAGATTGAGAAAGTTGGACAGAGCATGAACTTATCTCATTTCGAAGTGCTGTCTGAGAAGTCTTTGTATAAGAAGAGAAAACGAAGAGACTTTGCAAGCCAGGTAGAAGAAGAAAAGCAGCAGGAAGAGTTATCAAGAGAAGATGTCCTCAAATTAAATAAGATTCATACAAGATACCAGCAAGCCGAGATTGAAGACTTCATTGAATCTTATATGGAAGACGACCATATGGAAGTGAAAGACATCGATATCAGAGACGAAGAAGCATTTGAAAAGCTGATTCTTGCCTATGATTACAGTACAAGAAGAAACAGTAAGTATAAAGTGATCGAGAGAGAAGACGAGCTGATCGATAATGGAAGTTACCGTTATCCGGCATTGACATTTGTAAGGAGGAAACCAAAATCATGATTCCATATTATGAAGAATTAAATGACGAAGAAAAAGATGCGGTTACCAAAGTCATCCGTACGCTTTTCAGACAGACATTTATATTAGAAAGAAAATACGATAAAAAAAGCGGAAGACTTGTATACAATAAAGAATTCAGAACCGTTGACCTGCATCAGGAATTTTTAAGAGAATACTTTAAGATTTCCGGGATCACATTGAGAGAAAATCTGCATCTTGGAGTCTTTTATATTGAAGGAGAAACCGTGATCGGAGAGAAGATTTCCAGATTATCAACGATTTATCTCCTGATCTTAAAATTATTGTACGATGAACATATGGCAGAAGCATCATCGAATACAAGTGTGTATACATCATTAGGAGAGATTCATGAAAAGATCAATGATTTCCATTTGATGAGTACATTGCCATCCATCACAGAGATGCGTCGTTCTATCGCATTATTAAAGAAATACCAGATCATCGAACCACTCGATGTGTTAGAAGAATTAAATGAAGAGACAAGAATGATGATCTATCCATGCGTGAATGTTGTGTTACTAGGTGACGACATCCGCAGATTGATCGAAAGTTTCAGCAAGGAGGGAGTAGACAGTGAGTTCAGTGAAGACGAATCAGCCATTTTTGGCACTATCGAAGATATGCCTGAATAACTGGCATTATATAGATCAGAAAGTACTAAGTTTTAATGACGGAATCAACTTTTTTACAGGGCATTCCGGAAGTGGAAAATCAACCGTGATCGATGCGATGCAGATCGTGTTATACGCAAATACAGACGGCCGTGGATTCTTTAACAAGGCGGCAGCAGACGATTCTGACCGAAATCTGATCGAATACCTGCGAGGAATGGTTGCGGTTGGAGAGAAAGACGAAGTTACTTATTTAAGAAATAAAAACTTCTCTACAACGATCGTCCTTGAATTTACCCAGACAGAATCTGAGGAAAAAGAGTGTTTAGGAGTCGTATTTGACGTAGATACTGGAAGAAATGACACATCCAGATTATTTTTCTGGCATAAAGGTGGTATTTTAGAAAACCATTATCGTACTGAAGAACATGCAATGACGATCTCTGAGCTGCGTAAATATATGCAGAAAAACTTCAAAAAAGAAGACTTTTATTTTGGAACAAGCAACGAGAGATTTCGGAAACAGATGTATGATATCTATCTTGGCGGTCTGGACATGGAGAAATTCCCAAGACTGTTTAAACGTGCGATTCCATTTAAAATGAATATCAAACTTGAAGATTTTGTGAAAGAATATATTTGTATGGAGCAGGACATTCATATTGAAGACATGCAGGAAAGTGTCATGCAGTATGGAAGAATGCGCCAGAGAATCGAAGATACATTAAAAGAAGCAAAAAGCTTAGAAGAGATCAAAGAAAGTTTCGATAAATTCAAGACAAAAAAAGAAGAACAGGATTACTGCCAGTACCGCATGAACAAACTGGATGTCCTGAAATTAAAATCAGACATTCATTTATTACAGCAAAAGATTGAAGATGGAGAGAAAGATTTAAAGACGCAGGAAGAAAATGAGACAATTCTTGAGAAGAAATTAGAAGAGCTTTCCAAAGAATACGATGCACTGGTAGCACAGATCGCAGGAAGCGGTTACGACCAGATCGCAACGAGAAAGAAAGACGTTCAGGAATTGTTAGGGCAGTTAAATCATTCCGTACAGCGCTGGGAACAGACATCAAAAAGCTTAAAAAAATGGTGTGATCTCGACATTACACCAAATCAGGCAATCTGGGATATCGAGAAATTTGAACAGGGAGAGATCACGGAAGACGATCTGAACCGTTTAAAACATACATTGGATATCTTAAGAAAAGAAACAGAAGAAGAACGTCAGGATAATGCCTCCGCATTAAGAGCGTTAAAGAAGCAGGAGAAATCCATTTCTGATGAATTAAAAGAACTGAAAAAAGGTAACAAAGCTTATCCAAAAGAAGTTCTTGATGCAAGATATGAATTACAGACAAAATTAAGTGAAAAATGCGGTGATTTTGTAAAGGTAAATGTGCTTGCCGATCTGTTAGATATGAAAGATGAGAAATGGCATAAAGCGGTCGAAGGATATTTAGGATCGAATAAACTGACTCTGATCGTGGAACCAAAATACGTCAAGGATGCCATGGAAATCTATCGTGATATGGATCAGAAGAAATACTGGAGAATTTCAATCGCAGATACACAAAAGATTGATAAGCAGGACATGAAGGTCGAGGAAAATGCGTTATCAGAAGAGGTTCTTGCAGAGCAGTCTTATGTGAAAAAGTTAATCGAATCGCTGATCGGGCGTGTGATCAAATGTGAGACGATCGACGAATTAAGAAATTGTCGTACCGGTATCACGCCAGATGGAATGCTTTATAAGAACTTCCAGTTAAAACGATTAGATCCAAAGCAGTACACAAGAAACTCCTACATCGGAGATAACAGTTTACGTCACAGGATCAAAGAGTTAGAGAAAGAAAAAGATAAGATCTTTGACAAGAAAGATCCATTAGAAAAAGAAGTTCTAAGTGCAGCTGTCATCTTAGATTATGAATATCTTCCACAGTCAGCCGAGGAATATTTAAAACAGCAGGAAACACTGGAACGAGCGAAAGAACGTCAGGAAGAATATGAAGATTTAGAAAATCAGCTGACAAAATTAAGAGAAGGTGCCTTAAAAGGTCTGGAAGAGGAAAGAGACCAGAACAGGTTAAAACAGGAAGAGTGCAAACAAGAGATCAATGCAATGAAAGAAGCAATCTGGGCAACACAGAATGCATTAAAAGAATGCAGACAGCAGATCATTGACCAGAATGAAGCATTGATCCGTGCACAGAATGAATTACCAGCAAATGGAGAGTACGAGCAGCAGTTTGCACAGGAGATCGAGAAGATAGACACAGACGATTATGAACGTCTCAAAAAACGTGCAGCAAGAAAATACTATGATGCTGGAACGAAGAAGGAAGAAGAATATCGAAAACTTGTGGAAGTCAGAACGGCATATTTGAGAGAATATCCAAACCGTACATTCTCAGCAGTTGATGAGAACAATGACGTTTATGACAAGCTGTATAACGAATTATCCTCTGACCATATGGAAATGTACCGTGAAAAAGCCGCCAAACAGGCAAAAACAGCGATGGAACATTTTAAAGATGACTTTGTATATAAGATTCGAAGTGCGATCAGAGAAGCATACCAGAGAAGAGACGAATTAAACCGTATGATCAGCGGACTTGATTTTGGAAAAGACAAATATCAGTTTAAGATCACAAGAAACACAGGAGCCGATGGAAAATACTATCCAATGTTTATGGATGATTCCCTGAATATCGATCCATCCGTCTTAAATACAACGATGGATGACCAGATGAATCTTTTCTCCATGGAACATGAAAATAAATATGGAGAACTGATGAATGAACTGATCGAAATCTTTATCCCGCCAGAAGGTGCAACCGGTGAAGAGCTGGAGAATGCGAAACGTGATATGCAGAAATATTCGGATTATCGTACATATCTGTCCTTTGATATGGAACAGATCGTCGATGGGGATGAGAAATTAACGATCGGATTAAGCAAGATGATCAAGAAAAACTCCGGTGGAGAAGGACAGAACCCATTATATGTTGCCCTTCTTGCAAGTTTTGCACAGGCCTACGGAATTCATCTTTCACCAAAAGTACGCAGAAATCCAAGTATCCGTCTGGTAGTCTTAGACGAAGCGTTCTCTAAGATGGATGCAGAGAAAGTAGCAAGCTGTATTGATCTGATCCGAAGTCTTGGATTCCAGGCGATCATCAGTGCGACAAACGATAAGATTCAAAATTATCTGGAAAATGTAGATAAAACCTTTGTATATGCAAATCCAAATAAGAAAAACATTTCAATTCAGGAATTTGAGAAATGTGAATTTGACAACTTGGTGACAGAAGAAAGCGATATATTTAAATTAGAAAGAAGGTGATCGACGTGAAAAGGGTAATAGGAATTGGAAAACAAAGTTTTGAAGATATCATACAAAGCAATTGTTTCTATATAGATAAAACAAGTCTGATCAAAGAATGGTGGGAATCAGAAGATGATATCACGTTGATCACAAGACCAAGACGTTTTGGAAAAACATTAAATATGGATATGTTAAAATGTTTTTTTTCAAATCAGTATCAAGATAAGGGGTACCTGTTTGAAGGACTGAATATCTGGAAAGAGGAAAAATATCAACAATTACAAGGAACGTATCCAGTCATTTATTTAAGCTTTGCAGATGTGAAGCAGACAAATTATAAGGATGCAGTATTAAAGATAAAGAAGATCATAACGGATGTGTATCAGCAATATATTGAGCTGGCAAGATGGGAAGGACTAACAGAAGTCCAGATAAGACAATTCCAGTCAGTTGATCCATATATGGATGATGTAACAGCACAATGTGCATTAAAAGATCTTTCTGGTTATCTTTATCGATATTATGAAAAGAAAGTTATCATTCTTTTGGATGAATTTGATACTCCGATGCAGGAAGCATATATTCATGGATATTGGAACGAATTTACTGCATTTATCCGAAGTTTATTTAATGCAGCATTTAAGACAAATCCATATTTAAATCGAGCAATGATGACGGGGATTACCAGAGTTTCCAAAGAATCTATTTTTTCGGATCTGAATAATTTAAAAGTTGTGACAACAACATCGGAAGAATATGCAACATGTTTTGGCTTTACGGAAGAAGAAGTCTTTGCGGCATTGGAAGAGTTTCAATTAGCAGATCAAAAGGATGCTGTAAAGCAATGGTATGATGGATTTACTTTTGGTTCACAGCAGGATATTTACAATCCATGGTCCATTACAAATTATTTGAAAGAAAAGAAGTTCCTTGCTTATTGGGCATCTACAAGTTCCAATGGTCTGGTAAATCGATTGATTCAGATATCCCAGCCAGATGTGAAGGAATCAATGGAAGAACTTTTAAATGAAAGAGAAATCGTTCTCAATTTTGATGAGCAGATCGTATTTGACCAGTTGGAGACAAAAGAAAATGCAATCTGGAGCCTGATGGTTGCAAGTGGTTATCTGAAGATAGATAAGATTGAATACAGGGGAATTCTTTATGTACCATGGTATCATCTAAAGATTACGAATCTGGAGATATTAGGTATGTTTTCAGAGATGTTTGCTGGATGGTTTCAGAATACAAGGTCAAATTATAATGCATTTATTAAGGCAATGCTTTGTGGAAATATCAAAGAAATGAATGCCTATATGAATGAAGTCGCATTAGCCACATTCAGCAGTTTTGATACAGGCAGCCATCCTTCTGGCAGAACACAGCCAGAGCGATTCTATCATGGTTTTGTATTAGGATTATTGGTAGAATTGCGAGATCAATATGAAGTGAGATCAAACAGGGAAAGTGGATATGGAAGATACGACGTTATGTTGATTCCACGCCAGAAAAATCAACTTGCGTTTGTGCTGGAATTTAAAGTTTACGATGCACAGGAAGAATTGAAATTAGAAGATACCGTGCAGTCTGCATTAGCACAGATAGAAGAAAAGGATTATGATACAGAGTTAGTAGAAAGAGGAATTTCAAAATTACAGATCAGACATTATGGATTTGCCTTTGAAGGTAAGAAAGTTTTGATCGGAGAGTAAATGGTTCGTTAAGCAGCAGGAAATCTCATGATTAGATCTGAAAACAGTCTTGACAGCAAATGACAGTCTGTATATAATAAAACCAATAGAAATAGTAGGAAATACAAAAATACCAGCGGAAGCATAGCATAACAAAAATAGAAATGCTAAGGCATCCGCTTTTTTGTATCATAGGAAATTTCGATGAAATCCCCTATGATACAAAAAAGCCCTCCGGGCAGAATCATACTACGTGAATAAAAAAGAAATAGTATAAAAAATTTCCATAACATAGAAAAATTTTATACTATTTCTTTTGCGTTTATGTACATTTAAATTAGAGAAGCCAAATTAAAGTCTATTTAACTGGTTGATTTTCTTTTTTACATTTTCTTTTTCTTCAACATTAAGTAAAGGTGAAACACATAAATACTTACTCTCATCCATATCAATAGGAACTGTAGAGATGATAAGATCATACTGTTCCAGATTCTCATCATGCAGTTTATGTAGAGAAATAATCTTCTTTACATCTATTTCAGAGAATTCACGTTCCAGACGGCTTCGAAGCATCTTAGATGATCCAATACCAGTGGAACAGACAACTAAAACAGAGATAGAATGTTTGCTCAAGGAATCCATAGATGCAATAAAGTAAATGACAATATAACCAATTTCATCTTCTGGGATTTTCACAGGTTGAAAGACATTTCGAAAACATTGTTTCACAATTTCATACAGCTTTGGATTGGACTGATAAATATCTTCAAGCATTGGGTTTGCGACCGTAATACCGCTTTGAATCCGCTCCATAGCCATGTTGATATGTAATAAAAGATTCTCTGCCAGATTCTTATCCTGACTGAAAGGAAATTGGAATTTTTCTTCAATTTCTTTGATCAGACAGCTGATATGATCAAGATTCTGAAATGCAGAAATCTGTTGGCTCAGTTCATAATGGGTGCGGCCAACATATAGGTGGATCATCCAATGAAAATAGTCTTTCTCATTTTTGTAAATTTTAATATTAAAGTTGTGTTTTAATATTTTTAAAATGTCCTGACGAAACTGTTCTTCATAATCTGTGTCAGATTCCTGGATTGTTAAAGATAAAAATTCATCCTGATCTTCAATATTGGAATGCCGTTTAATAAAAACAGTCATAAGCAGAAGAAATTCCTGAAGTTCTTTATCAGAAATATTCAGATGACGTTTTCGGATCACTGGCTGCAGTTTCTCGTACAGCATTTTTAAATCTTCTTCGTAATGGAATGTTTTTAAAAGGTCAATAAAAGGATTTGGACGAAAATTAGTGTCTTTTATCCAGTCAAAAAAAACGGCTGGAGTAATATTCTGAAGCAAAACATTTACAAATAAATGACGTTTAGGAATTTCCATTCCAGTCAGCCTTACACCTTCGCTTTTCTTAGTCTCAAAGGTAACATTATGCCCCTGAAGTTTATCTTTCAGGGCATGGTAGTCATTGCGGACTGTCTGTGAAGAAGTATTCAGATCAATGGCAAGAGATTGTGTTTTAATGTAATCGTCCTCATTTAATAAGGACAAAAGAATGATATCAACACGTTCTTTGCTAGAGTAATTTTGTTCTGTTTTTACTTCTTCAAATGCGTTGTTAAGACGTTTAATATTATAAAGTGATCCAAAGATCATAAAACCTTTTCCAGAAGAATTATCTAACGATAGATCATAAGATTCCATGATCTGCGTAACTTCGGGAATCTGGCGGTAAATAGTTCGCTCTGTAACATTTAACTTTTTGGCAAGAGCCGCTACAGTCAGAGGACCATTTGCATTCATTAAATTTTCAATAATTTCTTTTGAACGATCTGAGATAAGCATAACTCACCTTTTCTTTCTAAATGATTTCTCCCTGAATATCAGATTGAAGCTGGTCGATCAATTCGACAATCTGATCCAGAGGGATATGTTCAACCATAATTTTATTATAAAAATAAGTGACACGTTGGGCAAGAGGTTCTTCTCTTTTGATTTTACATACATTTTCCATTAAATTCAGTAAATCTTCATTTTCCATAAATGAAAGTGCGAGAGCGATTGCAAAAGATAAATATACTGGAGTAATATTTTCATTTTCACAACTTCTTGCGGCACCGACAAGGCGGTCAGAAGGTTGAAGCTTTCTGATTGGATCACGTGCAACTCTTGAGACGGTATCTTTTAAATAACAATTTTTAAAACGTTGTAATAAGTCATTGATATGTGCGTTTAAGTCATGAAATGGAATACGATATTTCTGTGTTAACATCATAGCGCTTTCCATCATACAGCCACGGACAATGTGTTGAATATAAATGTCTTGTGCAGCCTCATGAATATACGTTTTATTTTGTAATTTCCCTAAAAATGCAGTTGTTACATGTGCCATATTGTGGACATAAAGTTTACGTTCCAGATAATAATGAAAAGGCTCATAAGGAATAATTTTTGAGTATTCAGGGATTGAGCCTTTAAAAGCGGCTTTATCAACCGGAAGAAAATCATAAGGCTCCACGCGGACTGCCAGAGGATGTTCGTTCGCAGGAATAAGATCAGGGTCTGCGGGCGGCACCATTCTTCCAATGGAAGTTTCAACAAGACCTATCGTCTGTTCAAATAAGGCATGTTTATCTTCAGGCAGGGCAGCTAAAAGGTATTGCTGTAGAAGTACATCTGCATCCATCAGGTTTTCACAGATTAGGATATCAAGAGTATTTGAAGAGTCCTGATTCCAGCGTTTCATAAGACCTTGTGCAATGACAGGTGATACTTTCTCAAGAACAGAAGAACCAAGGGCTGTTGCCATGATATCTGCATCTGCAATTTCATTACTGACGGCCTCAGGATCTTTTCCATCAACAGCACGGATATTTTTTATCCAGTGGACAGGTTGTTCCTGATTCATAATAATCTGTGGATATGTTTTTTCTTGATTAATGAGCTGGATGACATCATCATTTACATCAATAAACACCACTTCATAGCCGATTTCCGAAAATAAGGCACCTATAAAGCCTCGGCCAATGCTTCCGGCACCATACATAACAGCTTTTTTCATGATTTCATTCCCTTTACATATTGATACTAAGATAGCGTCAAAGACTAAGGAAATAATATCCTTAGCCTTTGATGACAGTTTTCAGGGCAATTATAATTCGTTTTTTAATCTCTCAACCAGCTCGTCATATTCTGGAGCTTTTAAGTAATTTGAGATAGATAAATGTTGTTTGTTAGGCTGTGCAGCTTTTGCTGTTCCTGTTAATTCTACATGAGTGATAACAAGGTCAGCATCATCAGGAATCTTAGAGATCGCTGTATTGATAACTTCGATTGGAAGATCAGCAGCTTTTACTTTTTTCTTTAACGCTGCAGCTGACATTGCGGAAGATCCCATTCCAGCATCACATGCAACGACGATTTTCTTAATGTTTTTGATATCAACACCGGCAACTCCAAGGCTGCTGTCATTTGTTACGGCTGCTGTTTCAGAAGATTCAGCGGAAGATCCCATAGCTTCCTTTGGAATTACAGATTCTCCAAGAGAAGTATCTCCACCTTTTGCTACCATACGTTTTACGAAAATAGAGTTTAATAAGAATGATACAACACATGATAAAACAACACTTAATAAAACTCCGAACATACAGTTCTTAGGTGACAGGGCGACAACTGAGAAGATACTACCTGGGGATGGAGTTGCAACAGTACCAACATTTAAGAAGGTAAGAGTTCCTGTTCCAACGATACCACCGGCGATCATACCAACGATTGTTAATGGGTTAGCGAGTACATATGGGAAGTAAACTTCATGGATACCACCGAAGAAGTGGATTAAGATCATTCCAGGTGCAGCTTCTTTCATTTCTCCTTTTCCGAAGAACCAGTAAGCTAATAATAATCCAAGACCAGCACCAGGGTTTGGTACTAATAGGAATAATGCAGAATGTCCTAAAGTCTTCACCTGTTCATAACCAATTGGTCCGAAGATACCATGGTCTAATGCGTTATTTAAGAATAATACTTTGGCAGGTTCAACAAAGATTGCAGATAATGGTAATGCATTGTGAGCTACGATCCAGTTTACACCATTTGTTAATACAGTTGTTACAGTTTCCATAACTGGTCCGAATACTAACATAGCGAAACAGCAAAGGATCGCACCGATAATACCAAGTGAGAAGTTGTTGACGATCATTTCAAATCCTGAAGGGATTTTTCCATCAACAGCCTGGTCAAATTTCTTGATGCAGACACCGGAAATAGGTCCTAAGATCATGGCAGCCAGGAACATTGGAGTTCCGTCAACGGCTACGATCGCACCCATGGTAACGAGGGCACCGATAACTCCACCGCGGTCACCACCAAACATCTTACCACCAGTATGTCCGATCAGAATTGGAAGTAAGTAATTTAAGATTGGTGTGATCAGTTTTGCCAGTTTGGCATTTGGTGTCCAGCCTGTTTCCAAAAAGAATGCGGTGATTAATCCAAATCCGATAAATGCTCCGATATTTGGGATAACCATTCCAGCAAGAACGGAACCAAATTTCTGGAGTTTCTGTGAAATGCTAGTTTTCTCTTTCATTTTTACAACTCTCCTTCTTCAAAATAATGTTGATTGATCATATCAATGAATTCCTGTTTTGAAGAAGCATTTAAAAATTGATCGCATTTTTCCGGAGTTAGTAAAATATCAGTAATCTGCATCAGTTCCTGCAAAGGATCTTCCTCACGGCTTGCGATGCCGATTACCATAGTTATCATAGTGTCGTGATAAGGAACACCATTGGAAATCTTAAGAATGCTGATTCCAGGGCTTATGACACAATCAAGGGTATCTTCTGTGCCATGGGGAATCATGACTCCAAAGCCAATGTGAGTGGAGTGTTCCTGTTCACGTCGTATCATTCCGTCAATGTACGGTGGTTTGATACATCCACACTGAACAAGGAGATCACCTGCTTTACGGATAGCTTCTTCAATTGTAGTACATTCAAAATCCAGACAAATATGTTTCTGGAATTCATCGTTTAGAAGTTTGCTGGCCATGCGCCCTCCCTTTCTTTCTTGTTACACATAAACGTTTATTACGGTTATTATGATAACTTATGAGTTGTATGAAAATCAATGCACACTAATGTCATATTTTTCAGAGCTTGTTGTGACATTATTTTGTTTGATTATATTTGTTTTTGACAATTTTTCACGACATTATATAGAAAAACTATTTGCATTTTCCAGTGGAATTACGAACGATAAGTTCCGGCTCATATTCCATTCGCATAATGTAATGATGCTTTGAAGTGATGTTTTTCTGTGTATTTTTCTTATAAATGATATCGACAGCCTCTCGTCCTTTGGCGAGGGAAGCATGCTCAATGGTTGTTAAAGAGATTTGTGGCATAGCGGATAAAGCAATGTTATCAAAACCGCAAACAGAGAAATCATTTGGAATGCGGTATCCATGATCAGAGATTGCTGCCATGATCCCAAAAGCTGTCATATCATTATTTCCAACAAAGGCAGTACAGTCTGTATGTTCATCTAAAACCTGGGAAGCCATATCATATCCATTCTGATATTCAGAGTTATCTGCGGAGTATCTTCCATAGGCAGCGATCGTTGGAGATTTAACTTCGATCAGTTCTGGATCTAATCCGTGATCTTTATAACAGGAACGAAGTCCGGCAAGTCTGTGAATACGGCCGATCTCCTTTGGACGGATAGGTGCAGACACATAAGTAATCCGTTTATGACCGAGTGAGATCAGATGCTCGGCGATGATATATCCTGGCTTTTTACTGTCAAGTTCAACTGCATCAAAACGACAAGAGTCAGGTTTGTCTCCGATCGAAACGACAGGAACCTGTTTCGATAAAGCATTTGCCAGAGTGATCTTTGTTGGTGGATATAGAGAAATAACTCCGGCAAGTTCAAATCCGGAGAGGAGATTCAGATATAACTCTTCCTGTGAAACATCTCTTAAGGTATTAACCGTAAATACAGTATAACCATACTCACGTGCCCGTTCCGTGATAGAATGAATGATCATGGAATAATACCCATTAGAAAGCAGAGGACAGATGACAATGATACTCTTTGATAAAGCCTGTTCTTTCTTTTTAACGCCAGCAACCGGTTTCTTATAACCAAGATCCTTAGCACCCTGTCTTACTTTATCAATTGTCTCTTTTGAAAATGAAACATGCGGTTTATTACTTAAGATCATAGAGACTGTGGACTGTGATACACCAGTGTATTCAGCAATATCTCTAGTTGTGACTTTGTTGCGTTTTCCCATAATATTACCCTCTTTCGTGTATAACATAGCTTAAAAATAAATCAAAAAATTATTTTGATTAATTCGAATTACTAATCATAATGTTTTACTGATTACTAATATTATACATTTGATTAATAGGAAAAACAAGAGAACACGTTGTTTGAGAAAAATTATCTTGTTTTCATAAAAAAACAAGCCTGTTAATCAAATTAAATGATTAATAAGAAAGTGATAAAAACCGCGTAAAATGGGCGTTTTGAGCGTTTGACAGGCTGAAAATATTGTGGTTAGATAGAGTCAGAAAGCAACAAACGCAAGTGAAAAACAGGAGGGAATAACAGTGTATGATGTAGCAATTATCGGTGCAG